>SNQW01000246.1_pt1 | contig 24571 bp, 21 predicted proteins | sample 2580511 | NCBI WGS metagenome assembly SNQW01 (sample SAMN10953775, study PRJNA522744) | food fermentation metagenome | isolation source: 8-hour incubation of native-enriched microbial consortia from nixtamalized... | place: Mexico | collected 2017-09-24 | reverse complement strand
AAATCAAACAGATGGGCTATGAAGTTGAACTTCATGAACTGAATTCAGTATAAACCCATATTATGGAAAAAAAGAATCAAACACCCCCCCTTTTTGTTTCGACGCGCTTCCACACTTTAACGCGTTGAGTTATTTTTCGTATAAATTTAAAAAAGGTCTTTTTTCGGCAAATAGCCGCTGCTGCAACCGTTAGATGATTTCGGATAGCTTTTACGGGAAAGCTTGAGCAAAAGTTAATGCAACGCCAGCGGCATGACATTCCGATCCCGCCGAAATAACGGCGCTGTGATCCGTTAAAATGCAACGCCCCTCGTCTGCCGGGTTGAAAAATAAACCGTCCGATTCCCTTCAACTCCAGCTTAAACGCACGTTATCCCCGGGGCGATCCACTGGTTTATGCCTAAATTATCACCGCCCTCCGGAAGGTTGTCAATGGAAGGAATGGTGGAAGAACGGTGATAAGATAGCGGAAGATAACGCAAGTACAGCGGAAAGACGCGGAGGATCGTAGAGTGGCAGAGGCGGAAGGGCGAACATTGGAAAAGCGATGGAGGGTGCAAAAGGCGGAAGGACGTACCGTGGAAGAGCGGTGGAGGGCGGAGAAGGCGCAAGGGCGCATTGGTAGAGCGGTGGAAGGCGGAGGATCGCCGGAGCGTCGTCGGAGGATCGCCGGAGGAGCCGGCGTCAGGGAGGGGCCGGCCAACTCCGCCGATCATTAAAGGGGCGGCCGATATGGCCGCATCCGTCAGTTTCTTTCGCCCCCCAAACGCTCCAGCCCCCCAAGCAGCAAATCGAGATTGAAATGCAGGCTGTCCCGCACCTCCAGCGGAAGTCCAAAGCTTCCCTGCCGATCTAGCGAAGCGAAGCCGTGAATGAGGCTGCGGAGGCCGCGCACGGTGTGGAGCGCCTGCTCCTCGGTCAGCGGAAAGCCGCCGAGATAACGCAGCGTCAGCGCGACGATGCGGCCGGAGGCTTCCTGCAGCTCGCGTCCCTCCTGGCTCGGGGCCATTTGCACGGCTTCGTACAGCCCGGGATGCTCGTGCGCGAAATCGAGGTAGGCGTCGGCAAAGCGGCGGACAGCATGTTCGCCGCTCAGGCCGCCAACCTCGGCCACGATGTGTTCGTACAGCCGCTCCAGCGCATATTTGGCCAGCATGGCGCGAATCTCGTCCAGCCCGCTGACGTGATTGTATAAAGAAGGCGGCCGGATCCCCAGCTTCCGGGCGACCGATGAGATGCTGACGGCAGCGGCTCCCTCGGCGTTGGCCACCTCTACCGCCGCCATCAAAACGGCGGTGCTGTCAAGGCCGATTCTTGGCGACATGCCGCTACACCTCCCGCGGCCGTTGATCCGCGCCTCCCGCAAGCGCCCGCTCTGCGGCGCGGATCGCCCGCTCCAGCGCGGCGCCCGGCCGCTCGAGCACATCGCCGTGCCCGGCCGCCAGCAAGGACGGCTGCAGGGCGGCCAGCTTGCGCGCGCTGTCCAGCGCCGCCGGCTTATTCCAGGTGGCCAGCGCCGGGAACGGGAACAGCGGGCGGACGGTGCCGCTGACCGCGATGCCGGCGCGCGTCTGGAAGGCGTCGCCCACGATCAGCGCGTTGCTGCGCGTGTCCAGTAGCGAATACGAGCCCGGCGTGTGCCCCGGCGAGGCTACGGCGAGCAGCGAGCCGATGCGCTCTCCGTCCGTGAACAGGACGTCGGCGCGCGTGTTCAGCCGCTTGGGGACGCCGCCGCGGATCGGCGTTTGCGGTTCGCCGGCGTCGAGCGTCACGTCGCCGCTCATCAGCCGGGCGTCCCTGGCGGAGACATGCACCGGAACATCCGGGTGCATCGCCTTCAGCGCGTCCAGCGCCCCCACATGATCGTCGTGAACATGCGTCAGGACGATGCGGGCAAGCGGCTTGCCGGTCGATTGCACCGCCCGCAAAATCCCGGGGGCGCTGTAGGGCAAAGCGGCGTCGATCAGCGTAACGCCATCCTCCTCCTCGACCAAATAGCAATTCACCGGAAAAAGCCGTGGAAGAAACGACAGTTGCGTTAACTTTCCATACTTGCGGATTCTCATTATTAATTCCCTCTCCCAAATTGGTTTGCGAAAATAAATTCTCCAAAACTAAATCCTTTAGTTTTAACTTAAACTAATACCATTAGTTTTGCAACTGTTTTTTTAGTCGTACAAGCCGCATTTTCCGAATAGGATGTAATGTACAAGCACGATAAAATCGCATTCTGGAGGGAAGGGTTGAATGAACAGTTTCATCAGCTACGTGCTGCTGGGGTTATCCTTGTCCGCGCCGATCGGCCCGGTCAATGCGGCCCAACTCGACAAAGGGATACGCGGCGGTTTTTTCCATGCCTGGTTTGTAGGGATCGGGGCGCTTGCCGCCGATATTTTATACATGCTGCTCGTATACTTCGGCGTTGTTCATTTTTTGAACACCCCGTTTATGAAAACGTTCCTGTGGCTGTTCGGCTTTTTCATCCTCACTTATACCGGCATCGACAGCTTAAAACAGGCGGGAAACATCCATTTGAGCGAAATGCGGGGCGGCGAACCGCTGATGAAATCGTTGCTGTTCGGATTTATGATGTCCGTCAGCAATCCGCTGTCCATTTTGTTCTGGCTCGGCATTTACGGCTCGGTGCTGGCCCAGGCGGCATCCGCCGCCGGAACGCAGGAACTGATCGTCAACAGCTGCGCGATCATTTCCGGACTGATCATTTGGGATTTGGCGATGGCCGGGTTCGCCAGCGTATTCCGCAGATTTCTGACCGACCGGATTCTCGTCATCATCTCCGTCATATCCGGTGTATCACTGATCGGCTTCGGGCTGTACTTCGGTTACGAAGCCGCGCTCCTGCTGCTGGAGCGGCTTTGAGCGGAGCGGCCTTTTTGACTACGTACTTTCTACTCACGTCGTGCGCTTCGGGCGCAGCACCAGCGGCTTGCCCTGCCGGCGCCGCGCGATTTTCCGGCGCTTCCAGACGGCAAACTGCATAACCAGCGTGACGATGCCGATGACGGCGATGAAGATCAAGCTTCCCCAAAACCCGGGGCGGCTTGTACTATGAAATAGCGTACCGACCACCGCAAGCGCGATAAGCGCCATGCCCGTCCAGCGTTTGACCCGGCCGAACGCGCTGAGCTTCAGCAGCTTGCCCGCCGTGACCAAAATGAAAAACCAGTTGTAAAGCAGCAGCAGTCCGGCGGCGGTCGTAATGTATTCGTAAATGCGCCCGGGCATCACGAACGACATTACAACGGAAGCGGCCAGCCCGGCGGCGGTTAGGCCGATCGCATACAAAGGCCGCTTGCCCCAGGCTTTGCGGGCGAATAGCGGGGGCGCATCCTTGTCTTTGGCGAGGGTGACCAGCATCGTCGTTACGGCATACAATGAGGCCACCATCGTGGAAAATCCGGCGACGATCAGCACCCCGTTGAACACATGCGGAATAAACGGCAGATGATAATTGCCAAGCGCTGTAATAAACGGGCTGTGCTTCGGATGGATCGCCTTATACGAGATCAAAGTCAGCGTCAAGCCGATCGACAGCAAATAAACGATCGACAGGGCCGCCAGCATCACCGTGCCGGCCTTCGGCGCTTCCTTCGGCTCCCGCAGGCGCACGGCCATCATGCCCATCACTTCGATCCCTCCGAAAGCGTAAAACGCAAAAATAAACCCCGACCATAACCCGAGGTAACCGGCAGGAAAAAAAGCCCCCGACGTAAGCGGAAACGCCGGGGGTTTGCCTCCTCCTCCGGGAATCCAACCCATCAGCGCGGCCCCCGCCACGATCAAAAACATCAATATCGCGGCGATTTTAATGACGGACAGCATATTTTCCATCGAATCGAAAACCCGGTTTCCCAAAAAAATGACGGCCAATCCAAGCACGGCATAACCAATCGCAAAAATCCACATCGGCACTCCGGGGAACCAAAATCGCGAAAACAGGGACAATGCGGTCAACTGGCTGCCCATAATGAGCAGTTCGGAGCACCAGTACACCCAGCCGCTGCCAAAACCGGCCCATCGGCCGAACGCCCGTTTCGCATAAGAGCGGAAAGAGCCCTGCTCCGGCCGGTCCGCGGTCATCCGGGCCAGCACCTCGAACACCGTATACGTTCCGGCGGCCGCCAGGACAAACGCGATCAGAATGGACGGCCCCGCCATCCGGATCCCGATCCCCGTGCCAAGAAAATAACCGGTCCCGATCGTGGACGCCACCCCGAGCAGGGACAGCTGCCACCATCGCAGATTTCCCTGCTCCTCCTCTTCGTCCCGCGCCTTTGCCATTTTTAGTTCCCCCGTTTCGTTTATATAATGTAAAGTTCAGGCACTCCATTATAGTGCAGCCGAATCGTCGGAATTATGTAAGCCGCGTTTTTACCGCAAAATGGCCTGTGATATAATAAGTCACATCTCAAAGAAAAGAGGCTTGGCCATGGCTTTTGGCGTGACACGCGAAGAACTGAACGAATGGAAACGAAACGTCGCCCGCGGCGACATCGCCTATTTGACCCATTATTGGCTGGACCCGCGTTTTCCCGGCGCCAAAACGGTGACGAAGGTCGGCTGCTCGGACTTGGAGCGCCTGGCCTCCTGGTGCCGCGAGCACGGGCTTGACCCGAAATATATCCATAACCGCTCGCCGTTTCCCCATTTCGACCTGATCGGCCCCAAGCAGCGCGAAATTTTGCGCAAAGAAGGGCTGTGGGCGCAATTAGAGCGGTTTAAGCTGATGAGTTCGCCGGAGAAGTAGCGGATGTTTTAAGAAAAACGTCTATTGATGAACTCTATAAGAAGACAGATCGCGTCTAGCGGTAGTTTTTCTTGCTATATAAGAGAGGGAAAACTCACGAAATGCAAAAGTGCATGCGGTTTTTGTCGAAACTCCTCAATATGGGCAGTTCAAATGCAAATGTGCAGTTCATTTCCGCTCAAAAGTTACTTTTTTATCGTATAGCCCTAAATGAGATGTACTTTTGCATTTCAATAGCCTGAAAGGGGCTGGAGACGGAAAATAAGCTGCACTTTTGCAGCTGATCCCGCCAGACCGCCTATAATCTTGAAAAAAAAGCTGCCCGCAAAGCCAACGGGCTTTGGGACAGCTTTTTTGTTCAGCATCCGGCGGGAGCGGATCAAGATCAACCGTGCCCGGCCGGCGTGGACAAACCGATGCGTTCGACGAGCCGGGTGCTTTCTTCGTTGAGCCCGACGATCGCGACGTTTTTGCCTTGCAGCCGGTACTTGTGCAGCAATTTGGAAATCGCGTTAACCGCCGACTGGTCCCAGACATGCGATTTCGCGAAATCGACGGTCACATGCTCCGGATCGCCTTCGGGATCGAATTCATTTAAAAAATGGGACACTGTACCGAAAAACATCTGCCCGGTCACAGCATACGTTTTAACTCCCTGCTCCAGGCTCACAGCGACACGGATGCTGGCCATCTTCCAGGCGAACACAAGCGCGCTCAGCAGCACGCCGATCCCTACGCCGATGGACAAATTGTCGGTAGCGACGACGGCCACGACCGTAATGACCATGATCAGCGCGTCGGACAGCGGAATTTTGGGCAGCGATTTGAGGGAGCTCCAATCGAACGTCCCGATGGATACCATAAACATGACGCCGACGAGCGCCGCCATCGGGATTTGCTTGACGACGTCCCCGAGCACGATGACGAGAAACAGCAGGCCGATGCCGGACACCAGCGTGGACAGCCGCGTCCGTCCGCCGGATTTCATATTGACCATCGACTGTCCGATCATCGCGCAGCCGGCCATGCCGCCGAAAAATCCGGTCACGATATTGGCCAGGCCCTGGCCTTTCATTTCCCGGTTTTTGTTGCTGGACGTATTTGTGATGTCATCGATCAGCGTCGCCGTCATCAGCGACTCCAACAGGCCGACAAAGGCCAGCGACAGCGACACCGGGAAAATGGTTTTCAGCATCTCCCAGGAAACCGCGACATCGGGAAGATGGAAAACGGGCAAGGACGCCGTCATTTCCCCCATGTCGCCTACGGTTTTGACATCAAGGCGCAGCGAGATCGCGAGCACCGATACGGCAATGATCGCCACAAGGGCGGACGGAACCGCCTTGGTGATCAGCGGAAAAAGGTAAATGATCGCCAGCGTCAACGCCACCAGCGCGTACATCATCCACCCTTGGCCGGAAAAATGCGTCAGCTGCGCCATAAAGATCAAAATCGCCAGCGCGTTCACAAAGCCGGTCATGACCGAATGCGGCAAAAAGCTGATGAATTTTCCCAGTCTCAGCATGCCCATGATGATCTGCAGGATCCCGGCCAAAATCGTGGCGGCGAATAAATATTCGATGCCATGGTCGCGGACGAGACCGCCCATCAGCAGCGCCATCGCGCCGGTAGCCGCCGAGATCATGCCCGGGCGCCCGCCGGCGAAAGCGATCACGACCGCGATTGTGAATGAGGCGTAAAGCCCGACCATCGGGCTGACGCCGGCCAAAATGGAAAAGGCGATCGCTTCGGGAATCAAGGCGAAAGCAACCGTCAATCCGGACAGAATATCGCTTTGTGTATTCGAAAACCAGGCCCGCTTAATATGAAGTTGTTTTAGCAAAATATAAATACCTCCTATAATAATTGATGGATTTAAAGGTCCGGTGCAACGCCAACGCTCCCGATTATATAAAAGAAACGCCGCCCCGCTCAAATACATCTCATCCGAGAAAATCGCTTAATCGGCAAGTATGCTCCCGAATACTCCGGTATCCGCGAAAATACTTAAAAATTGAAATATACCACTTTAGGAATGTCCGATTATAATCGTTTTTTCTCTTTCCTAAACAACCAAAAACACTTATTATATGAAAGTTGGGTAAGCTTCACTAATAAAACGAGACCATATTGAGGTGGTAATAATGACTAATCAAGCGCATGCTTCCCCCGCTCCCAGTTTGTTTCGCAACAAATTTTACCAGACGATTCTGATCTCCAACATTTTTTTGCAGATTGGGATCTGGGTCCGCAATTTCGCCATTTTGATGTTCGTTTCGGAAAAAACGCATAACGACCCGCTGGCCATCTCGCTGATTTCGGTGGTGGAGTTTGCGCCGATTTTTGTGTTTTCCTTTATCGGAGGCGCCTTTGCCGACCGTTGGAAGCCGAAAAAAACGATGATCTGGTGCGACTTTCTTTCCGCGGTGTCGGTGTTTGTCGTATTGATCACGCTATTGTACGAATCATGGGAAACCGTTTATTTCGCCACCTTCATTTCGGCGATTTTGTCGCAGTTCTCTCAGCCGTCGGTGATGAAGCTGTTCAAGCAGCACGTCCATCCCGATCAGGTGCAGCAAGGCATGGCCCTGTTCCAGTCGCTGATCGCCATCTTTATGGTGCTGGGGCCGTCGCTCGGCATCTTTGCTTATCATCAATTTGGCATTCATCTTTCGATCGGCGTGATGGGCGTGGCCTTTCTGCTGTCAGCGGTTGTTCTGTTCCGCATCCCGGCCGATGAAACGCCGGAAGAAAAATCGCCCCGGCAATCGAATATCCGCCAGGAGCTGGCGGCCGGCTTCCGCTACGTCTGGGGCAGCCCGGTGCTCAAAGTGCTCGGCGCGACCTTTGCGATCGCCGGTTTTTCCGTCGGTACGATTCAGACGTTGGGGTTGTTTTTAGTCACGGAAAATCTGGGGAAAAGCGAGGAGTTCCTGCAATTTCTGCTGATGGTGAACGGGATCGCCATGCTGATCGGCGGAGCGGTCGTCATGACGCTGGCCAAACGCATCCCGCCGCAGATCCTGCTGGCGTTCGGAATAACGATCAGCGCGTTGTGTATCGCCGGTATGGGCTTCTCGACAAGCGTTCCGCTCACCTTGACGCTGCAATTTATTAACGGCCTGACGATGCCCTGCATCCAAATCGGCATTAACACGCTCATTCTGCAATGGACGGAGCAGGAATACGTCGGGCGCGTCAACGGCGTGCTTAGCCCGATGTTCATGGGCATGATGGTCATCATGATGTCGTTGTCCGGCGTGCTCAAAAAGTTTTTCCCGCTGGTCGGCATCTATGCGGTCTCCGGCATCATCATGCTGGCCGGGGCGGCGATTCTGATCCCGATCTTCAAATATAAAAAGCCGGCTCCGGCCCCTACTCCGGCGGCCGAGCAGCCGTAGGCGCGAAAAACGCCTGCCCTTAGACGGGCGCACGGTATTTACAACAAAAAAGTCTTGAAGCAAACGGGCCACACCCGCCGCTTCAAGACTTTTTTCATTCCGTAATATGCAGTTCGAACTTGCGATTAACGCTTGTTGAAAATGTCGGTCAGTACCGGCACGATTTGCGATTTGCGGGATACGACGCCTTTCAGCACCGCCTTGTTGTCGGCCAGCTTGACGCTGTACGCCTGCTCGACCGCGTCGGCCGCTTTTCCGAGTGCCAGGCCCACGGAATCGTTGTTCAGAATGTCAGTGACGACGAACAAGAACAAGTCCAATCCTTTACGTTCGATGATGCCGTTTAACGCGGCTTCGATTTCGCTTTGCCGCGACAGGACATCGTTTACGTCCACCGCGTTCACCTGGGCGATTTCCACCTTCGACCCGCCCATGTCGAACTCCTTGGCGTCAAGCGTGATCAACTGTTCGATCGTCTTGTCGCTCAGATCGGCCCCGGCTTTCAGCATGTCGAGTCCGTATTCCTCCGCGTTGACGCCGGCGATGCCGGCCAGTTCGCGGGCTGCGGCCACATCCTGCTCGGTGCAGGTCGGCGATTTGAACAGCAGCGAGTCGGAAATGATCGCGGACAACATCAGCCCGGCGATATTGGCCGGAACTTCGATGCCGTTTTCCTTGTACATTTTGTTCAGAATCGTTGCCGTACAGCCGACCGGTTCAGCGCGATAGTAGAGCGGGCCGCTCGTTTCGAAATTGGCGATCCGGTGATGGTCGATGACTTCGGCCACGCGAACCTGATCGATGTCGGACACACTTTGCTGGCGTTCGTTGTGGTCGACCAAAATGACCTCCTTCGCCTCCCCGGCCACCGCTTCCACCAGCCGGGGCGCGGCAAAGCCGAACCGCTCCAGCGCAAACGCCGTTTCCCCGTTCACTTCCCCAAGCCGTACCGGCTCCACGTTCCAGCCCAGCTTCGATTTCAAATCGGCATAGGCGATCGCCGAGCAGATCGTATCCGTGTCCGGATTTTTATGTCCGAAAATCAACACTTTTTCCATCTCGTTACTCCCCTTTTCAAAGACTTAATGACAAAAGTATAGCTTATAAATTGAGTGGCAATCAAGAGCGGCAAGGACGAACCGGCGGAATGCAAAGAATAATTTACATCGCGGGGCAAACCGGGTACGATCAGGATGAAAGAAGGCGATTAAGGTTCGCTAAATACCCTGATCCGCTATGTACGGCGCGTTCCGCCTGCCTGGGCAGTTTACCTGCCCGCTCAGTTTAAGTCAGCGTTAAGGCGGCTTTCAGCAAACGTTCAGCGGTATCGGCCATAATAGAGATCATCCGAAGACGATAGGCTGCGGCCTTATATTATAGGAGGCATTTTTATGATGAATAACGTGAAAGGCGCAAAAATATTGCTGGTGGACGACGAGCCGCATATCGTGCAGTTTCTGGAGCTGGGTCTGGCGAATGAAGGCTTTGAGGTCCGGACCGCGGCGGACGGGATGAGCGCCGTCAGCGTGGCGGCGGAATTTCAGCCGCATGTCGTTGTGCTGGACGTCATGATGCCGGGCATGGACGGCTGGGAAGTGTGCCGGCTGCTGCGCAAAAACGGAGACAACGTCGCGATCATTATGCTGACGGCCAAGGACGAGGTGGACGACCGGGTGAAGGGGCTGACGATCGGCGCCGACGATTACGTCGTCAAGCCGTTCAGCTTCGAGGAGCTGCTGGCCCGCATCGGGGCGCGCCTGCGCAACCAGTTTCCGGCGCTGTTCGGCGAAGTCGTTATCGGACCGTTCCGCCTGGACGACCGGAGAAAAGAAATTATATACCGGGAGCAGCCGCTGGAGCTGTCCCCGACCGAATACGAGCTGCTCAAATACCTGATCCTCAACCACGGGATCGTGCGCAAAACCACAATATTGGATAAAGTATGGGGGTACGATTTCGGCGGCGAGGAAAATATCGTGGAAGTCTATATCCGCTCGCTTCGGGAAAAATTGCACGACAAAGAGCACCGGCTGATCCGCACGCTTCGCGGCGCGGGCTATCGCGTCGATTTGCCCTGAAGCCCTTCTTAATAAGGAAAGGAACTTGCGATGATGAATAGCCCCAAACTCAACAAAAGCAATTTTGGGCAAAGATGGCGAAGCTTGTTTTTGCCGGGTTCGCTGCGGTTTCAACTGCTGTCGCGTTCCCTGTTCATTTTGGCCGCTTTGCTCGTTTTGATCGGAGCGTTCCAATACGTAATTATGAAGGATTTTATATATAAAAATCAGGCCGAGAAAATGGCTTCACAGATGAGAGGTCCGTTGAGAGAAGTGTTCGACCGGAGCGGGCAAACTCCCGAGCATTGGGGAGGCGACGGGCAAAGACCTGCGCCTGCAGGCCCCGGCCCCGGGGCCGGGGCCGGAAACAAAAACGTTCCGGAGCCGCGTCCGCTCCTGTTTTTGCCCGATTCCTCGCTGGCCATCATCAACTCCGATTATAAATTTATCGATTTGGCCTCCGAAACGGGCATTACCGCCCCCCGGCTGACCGATAGCGAATACGGAAAGCTGTTTAACCGGAACTGGGGCAAATCGCGTCCTGGCGAATACCGCGTTATGAAGGACGGGGAAGGCAACGAGCAGCTTGTCGTATTCCGCGAAGTGGTGTTTCCCGGGGACAACGGGGAGCAGGCCTGGCTTGTGCAAATGGGGATTTACACCGCTCCGATGCTGAAGGTGGTGTTTCGGCAGCTGCTGACGTTCGCCGGGCTTTCCCTGCTCGCGTTAGCCGGGGGATTGGCGTTGTATTTCCCGGTGTTGCGGCGCACGCTTAATCCTTTGAACCAGATGGTCAAAACGGTGGAGGATACGAACGCGGGCAATCTCGGCAACCGTTTTCCGGCGGCTTCGGGGCAATCGGAAATCGACCGGCTCGGCGTTTCGTTTAACGGGATGATGGAGCGGCTGGAGAACGCCTTTGAGGCGGAGCGGGAGGCGAAGGAGCAGATGCGCCGCTTCGTCGCCGACGCCTCCCATGAGCTGCGCACCCCGCTGACCTCGATTCACGGGTTCCTCGAAGTGCTGCTGCGGGGGGCCGCCGACCGGCCGGAGCAGCTTCACGCGGCGCTGAACAGCATGCTTGGCGAATCGGGGCGGATGAAGAAGCTGGTGGAGGACCTGCTGACGCTGGCCAAATTGGACCGCACTCCAGTCGTGCAGCGGACGCAGGTTCTGCTGGACGAATTGATCCGGGAAATGGAACCGCACCTCCGGATGCTGGCCGAAGACCGGGAGGTCCGGTTTGCGCTGCATCCGGGGCTGGCCGCGATGTGCGACAACGATAAAATCAAGCAGGTCGTGCTGAACCTGTTTCATAACGCCGTTCAGCATACCGACCGGCAAACCGGCCGGATTGCGGTAACCTTGACTCACGAGCCCGGACGGGCACTGCTTCAGGTCAAGGATAACGGGCCGGGGATCGCCAAAGAGCATCTGCCTCACGTCTTCGAGCGGTTTTACCGCAGCGACGCCTCGCGGACGCGCAAACAAGGCGGCGCCGGACTGGGGCTGGCGATCTCCCAGTCGATCGTCGAAGCGCACGGCGGGCACATCTCCGCAGCCAGCGAACCTGGTGCGGGAGCGACGTTTACCGTTGTGCTGCCGGCGCTGTAGAGGACAGTTTTATGGAAGATAGTATGATGTACGACGGTCCCAAACGAATAAGAGAAGCCTGGCCGCTGGCCAGGCTTTGTTTACGCTACCGCGTTAGCATAGAAAAAGAAACGGTTAGCAGGCTACGGGATACGGGATACGGGATAGGGATACGGCGTTATGCACGTAGCTCACTATCACGAAATGCAAAAGGGCATGCGAATTTCGTCGAAATCCCTCGAAACGGGTGGTTCAAATGCGAAACTGCAGTTCATTTCCGGTCAAAAGTTACTTTTTTATTATATAGCTCTGAATGAGATGTATTTTTGCATTTCAATCGCTTTAGAGTGGAAATTTAGAGAAAATGAAATGCATTTTTGCATTTGATCGAGCCGATGAAGTTAATCGCTCATATCCGGTTTACGTATACGCGCCAACAACATCCATCGATGTGCTTTGGGCCATAGTTGCAAAACTTACACCTAGGTTCAATTTAAGATACGGATTTAAAGGTTTTAATTGCATTTCCTGCAACTACCATCCAACCATTTTCTTCAGCTCTTCAGATTAAACAGATCTAATTGCATGTTTTACACTTAAACAAGTGTTTGGTTATATATCCGGATAAGCAACTGTTTATTTTACAACTATTCAACGTTCTACCTACTGGTCTGAGCAGCAACCACTCTCAAAAAAGGCAGAAGCCCCATCCAAACGATGATGGATGAGGCTCTTTTTGCTTCCCGTTACGCTAACTAGCGAAGCATTCCTTTATATATCCCCGGCTCCGAGCCTTCGATTACGACCGCGCCCGCCGCTTTGGCGTAAAAGTCCTTGGGTCCCGCCCCGCCAATCACCGCGTAACCGTAGCCGTCGAGACGCATCAAATCGAGGGTGTGCAGCAGCAGCATTTTGCCGATGCCTCTGCCGCGCTCCTGCTCATCGACCCCGGTGGGGCCAAAGAATCCTTTGGCCGTCGTGTCGTAACAGGCAAAGCCGAGCAGTTTGCCGTTATCGATGGCGATGATGCAGGTGATCGGCGCCCGGGCAAAAGCCACTTCACATTCGCTGACCCAAAACGGGCTGAAATGCTCGCCGATCCACTTGGTGACAACGTGTTTTTCCGGGGCGATCGCCCGCCGGATCGTCACGCCCGTACGCGCTTCATATTGCTCCACCGGTTCAAAAGACGGCAAATCGTACAACTTGACCAGCATATCCGACATCGCTTAAGTCTCCTTTGGAAAGTTCGTGATTTGAGGGCTATTATTAAGTTATTTCAACGCCTCGATCACGTATTCCTTGTATTTTCCGTAATCGTTAAGCTTGCATTCCAGGGACAGTTTCGTGCCCTCCGGCTCATAGCTCGTTTCCAAGACGTTGGCGTGCTCGTTAAAGTAAGAAACCAATGCCCCCTGTTCGTAAGGGATCATCATTTGACACTGCACATAGTCTTTGAAAATCCGGCTGCGGATTTCGGAGACCAGCTCCTGGAGGCCGATCCGGGGTTTTGCGGCCATATAGACGATATCTCCGCGAACCTCCGGAATAGCCTGATCGGTCAGATCGGATTTATTGTAGGCATAAACCGTGGGAATGTCCGTTATGCCGATCTCCTTCAGCGTCCGGTTGGTGATGTCGATCAGCCGCTCGTATTCCGGATTGGAATAATCGACGACATGGATGAGCAGGTCGGCTTCGGCCACCTCCTCCAGCGTCGAGCGGAACGCTTTGATCAGATGGTGCGGCAGCTTGCTGACAAACCCGACCGTATCGGTCAGCAAAAAAGCTTTGTTATCCTGAAGCGGAATGCTGCGGACCGACGTTTCCAGCGTGGCGAACAGCATATCCTTCTCCAGCACGAGCTTTTCCTGAGAAGGGTTGTAAAGCTCCATCAGCGCGTTCATGATCGTCGATTTGCCCGCATTGGTGTAGCCGACCAGCGAGACGACGGGCAGCTCGTTTTTTTTGCGCTGCTTGCGCTGCGTTTGCCGATGCGCCACGAGCAGCTCCAATTCCTTGCTGAGCGCCGTAATTTTCTCCTCGATCCGCCGGCGGTCAAGCTCCAGGCGCGTTTCCCCGGCGCCGCGGTTTTTCGTGCCGACGCCGCCGCTCTGGCGGCCCAGCGACTCCCGCAGCCCGACGAGGCGCGGCAGCATGTATTTGAGCTGTGCGACCTCCACCTGCAGCTGCGCTTCCCGGGTTTTGGCCCGCTGCGCAAAAATATCGAGGATCAGCACAGTCCGGTCGATCACTTTGCAATCCAGGTCCGCCTCCAGATTGCGGATTTGCGAAGGGGACAACTCATCGTTGAAAATGACGAGATTGCCTTCGTGCGCCTCAAGCAGCGCCCTGACCTCGGTTAATTTCCCCGTGCCGATATAATGCGAGGTATTGATTTTGAGCAGATTTTGCGCAAGCGTCCCAACGACTTCGATGTCGCAGGCTTCCGCCAAATTCGCCAGTTCCTCCATAGAGTATTCGAAATCTTCCTGATGGTTTAAGTTCACGCCAACCAAGATGGCTTTTTGTTCGAGCTGTTGTTGTTCCATATAGTTGCTTCCTCCCTTGAGAAAAAAATAAACACAGGCGCCACACCTGTGTTTACAAGCAAACGGACCTATGGCAAAAAGCGCCCCGGCAGCGAAAAACGCCAGCCGAAAGCGGCAGGTCACAAGGCATATTCTATTCTAAAGTTCCTGCAGGTTCCCTTTATCATAGCACACCTATCCCGTTTGCCCCGCACAGGCGCGGAGCCTTTGGCACTATTCAATTAGCCGCGCAAAGTGGTAAAACGGAATTTAATGTACAACACGGGGAACCCTCCGTTCTTCTTAAGATGGTTCCAGTTTATCACAATTCGTATTCGTTCACAATCGTTGCGAAAAGCATGGTAAGATGAAACATATCTCCCCGTTTTGCGTAAATAAGGAAGAACATCGGCGAGATTAGGCAGGTTGATATCATATAGCAGAACACAAGGGGACATAGGGAACATAAGGAACATAAGGAACATAGGGAACATAGGGAACATAAGGAAACCATAAAGAGACCATAAAGAGACTTAAGGAGGGCTTATCATGAGCGGTTTTAATCCGCTGTTTGGCGGTGCAGGCTTTGGAGGGGACTTTGGAGGCGGCTTCGGAGGCGGTTTTGATTTTATGTTTACGCTTGTCCCGATTTTTATAGGCATTATCTTCGTTATCGTAATTGTAGGGCTCATCGGAAGCGGCGTCAAATATGTCCAAAACGCCCGCTCCCCCCGCGAAACCCGGTATGCCCGCATCGTGTCCAAACGGATGGATGTCCGGCACAGCTCATCAAGCCACCACGGCGATAATCATATGCATTCTTCCTCGTCCCGGACGTATTATTACATTACGCTGGAATTCGATAACGGCCAACGCGTGGAGTACCTTGACGTGAAGAACCTGTACGGCCTTGTTGCCGAAGGCGATGCCGGATACGCGGCCGTTCAGGGCGATTGGATCGTGGCGTTCGAACGCGATATGGCGCAAAACCGCAGCGGCGGGACATTTTAAAGGAGCGGACCTTAATGCGCCGGTGAAAATAAATGGGGCAGACCGCAACTGGATTCCGAAAATATGAGGCGCGCCGCTTTACCTCCCATTGGAAAAATCCAACAGATTGACGCGCATCATCCGCAATTTGGAGCTCTCATTGGAAATATCCAATAGATTTCACTCAAATCGCCCGTTTAGCAGCAAGCGAGCCAAATCTATTGGAAAAATCCAATCAAACCGCTGCATCTGCCATTCAATTTTAGTTCTATTGGATATTTCCAATCAGAACGGTCTGTCGGGTTCTGTCAGGCCACCCGGAGAGGGAACCTGTCGCCGGCGGATAAACTGAAAAGCGCCAGCGGCAGCGGTTGGAACGCTGCGCTCGCGCTTTTTGCGTTAGCTCGTCTTTCCTCCCCGCCTCAGTTGACCGGCAGACCCTGCCGCCGCGCGTAGTTGCCCCAATGCGGCTTACGGCCGTCGATGTCGGCGAATCCGTACTCGTCGGATAAATCCCAACTGGTTAACGGCTTACCGGCTTTGTCCGCTACCTGCGGGTCCGCAGCCAATGCAGCCACCGCCTGGCCTACGAAATACGGCGTTTCCGATTCGGCGTAATGCGGCTCCTTCTGAATAGCGTCCCGCCAGTTGCTCTCGGCAACGCCGAAATAATCCAGCATCTGTTCGGACCGCAAAAAGCCGGGGGTAACCGCCAGCGCCGTCACGTTAAAGGACCGCAGCTCCTCGGCCATGGCGGCGGCCAGGTGGATCGGCGATATTTTCGCCAGACTGTAATACAGATTGCCGCGATAGTTGTAGGTGGAGCCGTCGGTGACCTCGATGATCAGCCCCGCCTTCCGCTTCACCATCAGCGGAGCGCCATAGTAGCTGGTAATCATGTGCGTCTTGACCACGCGCTCCTGCATCAGCAGGCCGTCGGCCAGCGGCTGCTCCCAAAACGGCGTGTTCCAATGGGTCAGATTTTCTCCGCCCCAAATATCGTTGACGAGAATGTCGAGACGCCCCTCCTGCTCCTCCTGCACCCGCGCAAACAAAGCCTGCACCTGTTCCTCGGAGGTATGGTCCGTGCGTACGGGAATGCCTTTCCCGCCGCGTGCCGTAACCATTTCGGCCGTCTCATCGATCGTCTCGCTGCGGCCGATATCCGACGCCTGTCCGCAAACGCTCCGCCCGCTGCAGTAAACGGTCGCTCCGGCGGCGCCCAGCATGACGGCTATGCCCCGCCCCGCTCCCCGCGTAGCCCCGGCGACGACCGCCACTTTCCCCTGCAGCGGTTTTTCTCTTTGCATGTCCTTTAAATCCATCGTGTCAACATCCTCCCTGACCATTTTGTGTTGTTTATTCTATAGCAGTGTAACAGGGCATATACGACATCCGTTGTCTTATATTCATGGTAAAATTAAATAAAGTGTTCAAAAAGGTCGGCTTTCAGCACTGAAGCGTATGCTTACGAAGTGCGCTTTTTCAAAACGCTTGAGGTCGGATGAAGCCAGGGCGTAAGGAGCAGAGCGGACGTTTTGAAACAACCTCTAAAACGTTGTAAGGGAGGAGCGCCACTTGAGAGCGGATCGGTTGCTGGCCATTTTGCTGCTGCTGCAAAATCGGGGGAAAATGAGCTCCCGCCATTTGGCGAAGGAGCTTGAGGTATCGGAGCGGACGATCGGGCGGGATATGGAGGCGTTAAGCGCAGCCGGCATCCCGGTCTATGCAGAAAGAGGCGCTCAGGGCGGGTGGGCGCTGGCGGAAAGCTACCGGACGAACCTGACCGGCATGCGGCCGGAGGAAATCGTTTCGCTGCTGCTGACCAGCCATAACGAGCTGCTCGGCGATTTGGGAATCCAGGGGCATTTTCAAACGGCTTACCAAAAGCTGTTGGCCGCTTCCCCCGCCCCGATCCGGCAGGACGCCGAACTGATCCGCCAGCGCATCCATATCGACGGCGCCGGCTGGCACGCTTCGGGTGAAGCCTTCCCCTGGCTGGCCACCGTACAGGAAGCCGTATGGGCGCAAAGGAAGCTGCGCATCCGCTACCGGAAAGAAGATGTCGCCGTGGAACGCACGCTGCTCCCCCTGGGCCTTATCGCCAAACGCAGCGTCTGGTACCTGGCGGCGGCCCAGGAGGACAGCGGCGAGATGCGGACGTACCGCATTTCCCGGCTGGAAGACGCGCAGCTGCTCGCTGAAACCTTCGCGCGGCCGGCCGGTTTTAATTTGGCGGAATATTGGGAACGGTCCACCGCCGATTTCAAATCCAGGTTACCCCGTTATCCGGCGCGGGTGAACGTCAAAGAACCCCGGCTGGACCGGCTGCGCAGGGAGCGTTACGCCAAAGTGCTCCATGCCGCAAAACCGGACGAACAGGGGTTTGTCACAGCGGATATCGAATTTCAGACGCTGGAATCGGCGTGCGAGATCGTGCTCGCCTGCGGCCCGGAGGCCAGGGTGCTGGAACCGCCGGAGCTGCGCGAGCGGGTAAGGCGCGAGGCCGAGGCGATCTCCCAGCTGTACTCCGGGTCGGGCGAGTGACGGCCGGCGCGGGCCCGCGGCCAATCCAACTACAAAAACGCCCGCGGCGACACGTACACGAACCGCTCTCCCCGGGCCATGACATGGCATTTTTGCTCAGGAAAAGACTCGTACAAATAGTCAACGAAATGGCCGGGCTTCTCCGCGTTGACGGCAAACAGGTCATAATGCAGCGGGATGACAGTGTCGGCGCCGATGGCGGCCGCCAGCTCTGCGGCTTCCCGGTAGTCCATGTTGCCGACGATGCCGCGCTGCCCGCGGAAATAGTCGCGGCCATTGATCGGCAGCAGGGCAACGTCCGGCCGGACCTCCCGCAACCGCTCGATCAGTTCGTGATACACCAGCGTATCCCCGGCAAGGTACAGCGTAACGCCGTTCAGTTCGATCACGTAACCAACGTAACGGGGTTTTCCTGCCTCATCCCGTTCCAACTGTTCGTGAGCGGCGGGAATGACCGTAAGGCGGAGCTTGGAGAACAGCTCCAACTGCCGGCGGTCATCGGCCTCCCAAATTTGCGGGGCCGCAATCCCCATCTCCTGCAAAGCCGGCTTGCAGCAGGCCGGGGCCACGATCGGCGCCGCCGGGTTCTGACGGTGAAAATAGGGCAGCGTACCCGCATCCATATGATCGCCATGCTCATGCGTGATCAGGCATAAATCCGCCCCCAGAATATCCCCCGGTTCGATCGGAGCCGGAAAAGTCCGTCTCCAGTCTCCGGAATCGAGGTCGCCCGAGACGTATGGGTCTACATAAATCGTAATTCCGTCTCCTTTAATAATTACGCTCTCCTGCCCCAGAAACCACAGCGCGAGCGTTCCGTAAGGAACCTCGGTGCGGATGACTTCGTTGATCAGGGCGGCGCCTTTGCGGGTCAAGCCGGCGCTTTTTCGGGTTGAATCAGACATTTTGCTCTCCTCTGGCTCTTAGGTTCCCGCAACAATCGAACGGATGGTTTCCAGCGGAATTTTCGGCTTCCGGTCATAGGTCAACAGGCCGTTGATTTCCTGTTCCACATCCGTAAATTGGGTGTAGCAAAAGCCCTGCACCACCGGCGATTGCAAAACGGGTTCAATTACATTCTGCAAACGCGCCGCAAAATCCTGCTCATTTTCGGCCCCGGAATAACCCCATCCGTCCCAATCGCCGGCTTTGAAGGAAATGCCGCCAAACTCCGTCAGCAGTATCGGCTGGCCTTCGTCCGGGAACCCGGGCACGAGAATCCAGCGGTTGCCCGGCTGAGCGGCCAAAGCGGTTGCCCGCGCGGCATACCGCTCCGCCAGCACCTCCCGCCGCCATTCATAATCGTGAATGGTGAGCAAGTCGGTGGCGACCAGCTCCCATCCGTCATTGGAGATGACGGGGCGCGTCCGGTCCAGCGATTTCGTTAAATGATACAGAGACAAAGCGTGCTGCTGCTGTTGGCGGTCCACCAAAATGTTGGTGACGCCCCAGCTTTCGTTCAGCGGCACCCAAACCACGAGACACGGGTGATTGAAATCCCGCTCCACGGCCTGCATCCACTCCCGGGTTATCCGGCCCGCGTAGGTTTCGGAGAAGCGGTAAGCATTAGCCATTTCCCCCCATACCAGGAGGCCAAGCCGATCGGCCCAATACAAATACCGGGGATCTTCGATTTTTTGATGCTTTCGCGCTCCATTAAAGCCCATCGCCTTGGTGAGTTCCACATCCCTGCGCAAGTCGTCGTCGCTGGGGGCGGTCAGCAGCCCTTCCGGGAAATAACCTTGATCCAACACCATTTTCATATAATAAGGCCGATTGTTGAGCAGCAGCTTGCCGTCTTCAATGGAGATTTTCCGCATGCCGAAATAGCTTTTCGCCGAATCCACCGCTTTCCCGTCCACCAGCAGCGTCAGCTCCAGATCATAAAGGTTCGGGTTTTCCGGTGTCCACCACCGCCCCAAGCCGTGATCGTTAAAATCCTCCAGATGGATTGAGCGGCGGGCCGAAGTATGGTTCAAGGCAAAGCAGTCTTCGGAGACGAGCTCGCCCTTGAAGGAAATAACGGCTTTAACGCTGACCTGTGCGCCAGGCCGGCAGCCCGACAGGAACACCTCCAGATCGAGATCGTTTTTGTCGATGTCCGGAATCATCCGGATGCGCTCCACATACGTTTCCGGCACCGGCTCCAGCCATACGCTTTGCCAAATCCCGGTCGTGCGCGTGTAGAATATTCCCGCCGACTGATCCTCCCAGAACTGCTTGCCGCGCGGCAAGGAGACGTCGCGGCTGTAGTCGGTCGCCTTCACGACAACGGTGTTGCCGCCCTTGGCGAGAACGTCCGTGATGTCGGCATGAAATGGCGTATGTCCGCCTTCATGAACCGCCACCAGCTTGCCGTTGACCCACACTTTGGCCTCGTAATCGACGGCGCCGAAATGCAGCAGCACTCTGCCCGCGTTGTATTCATCCGGAACGGTGAATCGTTTGCGATACCAAACCTGGTCATGAACCGATGTGTCTCCGATCCCGCTAAGCCGGCTTTGAAAACAGAACGGAACCGTGATTTTTTGGCTAAACTGTCCCTTTTCCTGTTCATACCAGGCTTCCCGTTCACCTATCCCGTCATCGTCAAAGGCGAATTCCCATTCTCTGTTCAGGCTCGCCCACTTCTCGCGGACGAACTGGGGCCGCGGATATTCACCACGCGTAAGTTGGTTTGTCATAGTCTCTGCTCCTTCTCTATCTATCGTAAGTTGAAGTAGTTACCCTTTAATCCCCGAAAGGCTGACGCCCTTGATGATCTGCCGTTCGAAAATCAGGAACAGCACCATGATCGGCAGGGACGCCACCGTGTTGATGACCATCGGCTTAACGTAATCTTCGGTATATTGATTCATTAACGTCGGGATTCCCATCGGCAAAGTAAACAGGTTGTCGTCGGTGACGGACAGGAACGGCCACAGAAAGTTGTTCCAGGAGCCGATAAACGTCAGAATCGCGATTGACACCAGCGCAGGACGGGTAAGCGGAAGCATGATGTTGATGAAAATCCGCCAGATGCCGCCTCCGTCCATCTGCACGCTTTCCAGCAGGTCGTTCGGAATGCCGTCGAAAAAGCTTTTCAGCACGATGATCGCAAACGGGGAGGCCAAAACGGGAAAAATCAGGCCCATGTAAGTGTTGAGAATCTCCATGTCCTTGGCGACCTGATACAGCGGAATCAAAGTCGCTTCGCCGGGAATCAGCAGCCCCGCCAAAATGAAAAAGAACATAAACGTCCGGTACCGGAACGGAATTTTGGACATGGCGAACCCGGACATCGCGGCGATGATCAGCGTAAGCACGGTGACGCAGACGGCGATGAAAAAGCTGTTCCAGGACCAGGCCAACAGTTTGGTGCCGGTAATGACTTCGTTGTAAACCGCCAGCGAATAGGGCGGGGTAAACCAGTCGACGACGGAGATGATTTTCATGCCTTCCTTTTTGACCGAAACGACCAGCATCCAAATTAACGGAAAAGCGAACAGCAGCGCCATCAACAGGGAGAAAATCCGGTAAAACCACTTCATGCTATCTCGCCTCCTTCCGGTTGTTCACCCAATACTGCAGCCCGGACAACACCAGCAAAATGACAAACAGCATGTAGGACATGGCCGAGGCGTAACCGAGGTCGTTTTTGCGGAAACCCGTTTGCCAAATGTACTGGATGACGGGACGGGTTTGGTCCAAAGGACCGCCGCCGGTCATGACGTAGATCTGCATAAAAACTTTAAATGAAGCGATAATTTGCAGCATGGTGATCGTTTTGGTGATCGGGCTCAGCAGCGGGAGGGTGATTTTCCAAAAAACCTGGGAATCGGTGGCCCCGTCCAGGCGCGCCGCTTCGTAAACCTCATCCGGGATATCCTGCATCGCCGACAAATATAAAATGAAGTTAAAACCGACCGTCCACCAGAGCGTGAGCAGCGAAACGGCGATCCAGGCCAGCCCCGTTTCCGACAGCCAGAAAATTTCCGCGCCTTCCGGAAGCAGCCTAAGCAGGTGAAGCAGGGAGTTCACCAGTCCCGTATAAGGCTGGAACAGAAACAAGCCCAGATAGGAAGCGACCGCCACGGACAAAATGCTGGGGATAAAAAACACGCTGCGGTAGAACCGCTGCAGCCTGGAGTTCCGGTTGGCGATCAGCGCCAGTACGATGGCCAGAGCGAGCATCGCCGGGGTCGTAGTGATGACGAAAATGGCCGAGTGCCCGATCGCCGCCCAAAATTCGTGGTCCTGAAACATCCGCTCGTAATTGCCCAAGCCGAGGTATTTCATCTTTTTGATCAGCGTCCATTTATAGAAGCTCATTTCCACGCCCTTGATCATCGGCCAGATCGTAAACAGGAAATAAACGACCAAGAAGGGGAGCAGGAACAGGAATGCCTGCACGTCCGCTCTCAGTTTGTTCATCTTCATCGTTTCAAGCCTCCCCATTGCCCGGCCGGCTTTGACCTTGCGTTTTGCCTCAAAGCCGGCCGGCGTCATGATCTAACCGCTATTCGTTTAATACCTTTTGGACTTCCTCGGTCATTTTGGCGATGCCGTCCGCCGGCGTCATTTTGTTGGCCCATACTTCATTCAAATATTTGAACATGGCCAAATCGCGGATTTGCCAGTTTTTCGTGGACGGTTTGCTGAACTTCACGGTCGAAGCCACGGATACGTAATCGCTCCGGTAAGGCAGATCCTTAAACTCCTGTTTCTCAAACACGGACGGTTTGGACGGGATATGGCCGGCTTTCGCCCATACTTGGCCGTTGTCGGCCAGCCAGTTGGCGAACGTGATCGCCGCTTTCCGCTTGGCCGGGTCTTCATCTTTGGTCACCGGAAGAATCACGGTATGGGAATCGCCCCAGGTCGCTTCCTGATCGAAGATTTTCGGGATCGGCATCGCGCCGAAATCCAGCCCCTCCGTGGACTCCCAGGTGCCTGTGGCCCAAACCCCGGTCATCATAATGGCGGCGGTTCCACTTTGGAAATTTTTGTAGAAGTCCGGGTCGTTCAGTTTAATGACTTTATATTTATGGAAAAGATCCTGGACATATTGGGCCGCCTGAACCGCTTTGTCCGTATCTACCTGGGCGGTGGTCAAGTCGTCGGAAACGACGTCATTGCCCCCAAGCTGGGAGTACAGCGCCCACCACAAACGGAACGGATCGTCATTTGCGTTGGACAAAGCAAACGGAGTCACTTTTGCCGGCAGTTTTTCTTTCAACGTGTTCAGGAAAGCAACGAAACCGTCGGCCGATTGCTCCATGACCGGTTTGCCGTCTTCGCCGAGCAGCCCGGCGTCTTTCAGCAGCTTCTTGTTGTAGTACATAATGAACGGGTGCGTATCGATCGGCACCGCATAATGCGCGCCATCCACCACGGAGGCGTCGAGGATGTTTTGGTTGAAGGAAGACCAGTCCACTCCCGCTTCGGCGGCCACATCGTCAAGCTCGGTGACGACCCCCTGGTCGATCAGATCGGGCAGCCGGGAAATGTGGGAGATGCCGACATCCGGCCCGTTGCCGTTGCCGACCGCGGTAATCAGCTTAGTGTAATACTCCCCCCATTCCAGCTTCGTATTTTTCACTTGAATGTCGGGATGTTCCTTGTTGAAGGCATCGATCATCGCCTGCATATTGTCGCCGTCTCCGCCGGAGAAAAGCGTCCAGAACGATAACTGGATCTTCTCGCCGCCACCACTTGAAGCGCTTTCATCACTTTGCCCGTTCGTCCCTTCATTACCGGATGGCGCCGCAGCGTTATTTCCGCCGCCACCACCGCATGCGCTTAACGCAAAAGAGATTGACAGCAACAAAACGAGCAGCATTGCAAAGCTTTTTTTCATGTTGGCCTCCCCTTTTCACTTTGGTGAAATATGGAACAGAATTTATGGTTTATTACATAAATTCCGAACCTTTGTACCTAAATATAAAGATGCGCGGGCGTTTTGTCAACGGTTTCATACTGATTTCTTGTAATATTTTTGTTTGTTACAATAATTTTGCAACTTATAATGCAAGCTGCTGCGGCTGATTATAATAAACGGACTAGCTAGAAGAAGAGTGCCGGAGGAATTGGCTCCTGCGGTCCTTTGATGCGCAACCCGGCGGAGAAGGGGAACTTGTGAAGAAGCATGCGCAGGCAAGCAAGAAGCATCCGCAGGCAAGCGTCAGCGGCGGTTAGCGGCGGCTAGCGGCGGTCAGCGGCGGTTAGCGGCGGTCAGCTGCGGTTAGCTGCGGCTAGCGGCGGTTAGCTGCGGTCAGCTGCGGTTAGCTGCGGTCAGCTGCGGTCAGCTGCGGTCAGCTGCGATTAGCTGCGGTTAGCTGCGGTCAGCTGCGATTAGCTGCGGTTAGCTGCGGTCAGCTGCGGTGCTTCGGGACTTTAGGCGGGGCAGGAATGAGTCGGGAAGCTCTCTGCTACCGCCTCTTCCGGAAATAGAGGTAATTTGGGGCGCTATCTTTACGATTTTGCTCCTCCTGCGGAAAATAGCGGAACTTTTTGTCCCTATTTGAAGTCGAAGCCTGGAAAAAGCGCTTTTTGCCGGTAGCGTCAAGAAGTTTGTGTAAAGTAGTAGAAGTATCATCAGGATGAGCCAGTGATGTGGTTTGGTGGTGGGGGAGGAGGCCTCCTCCCCCACCACCAAATATGGCGCCATGTATGTTATTGTTCACGATTACCATTGGAGTTTGG
>SNQW01000245.1_pt1 | contig 24866 bp, 24 predicted proteins | sample 2580511 | NCBI WGS metagenome assembly SNQW01 (sample SAMN10953775, study PRJNA522744) | food fermentation metagenome | isolation source: 8-hour incubation of native-enriched microbial consortia from nixtamalized... | place: Mexico | collected 2017-09-24 | reverse complement strand
TTGGTTTGCTGAGTGCCTGCATGACTGGGGCAAGATCCAAATGCTCGAAGATTTGGCTGTACTTATCTTCGGGGCGCATTTCCATTAATTCCTCGAAGGAAAACAACTCCGTTTGGCGAATTGAATAGATAGGGATTACCTCCGTTTCTCATTCTCGAGTTTGGTTTGGTCACTATTACTTCGAGATTTGGGGAGGTACTCCTTTTTCTATGCCCAAAAAATCCAGTTATATCAAGCGTTTTGAATTATGAAATTGACTCAAAATTACAGTTACTTTGGCCGGTAAAGGTTGGAGAATGCTTAATAGACGTAAAAAGTGCAGTTATTAATCGTTGTCTGGAAAGAGGGTAAAGTTTTTGGAGTAAATACTTGCGCTTTTTGCAATTATTTTGGAGAGAGCGGGCAGATCATCGAAAATAGTTGTACTTTTTGCGGTTATCCTCCGCTCCGCACAGAGCTGCGCCACCGGCTCGCCACGTCCGCACCCGGCGCACTCGCCTGCATCCGGCGCACCCGCCTGCACCTACCGCACTCGCCCGCCCCCGCCGCACTCACCTGCACCTACCGCACTCACCTGCACCTACCGCACTCGCCTGCCCCCGGCGCACTCGCCGCCCCCGGCGCATCCGCCTGCCCCGCGGCGTGCCTACTCGGGCAAAGCGGCTTCGGATACGCCCATGATTTCTTTGCGCAGGCCGTGCATTTTTTTGTCCAGGGCGTCGGCGGCCTTGGCCGCTTCGGAAAGCTCGCGCACGACGTGCGGCGGTACTTGTTTGTCGTATTTGTAGTACAAAATATGCTCCATGCTCGCCCAGAAATCCATCGCCAGGGTGCGCATCTGGATTTCGACCTTCATCCACCGTTGGCCTTCGAACAAGGTCAGCGGTACGGCGACGATGACGTGCAGGCTCTGGTAGCCGTTGGGCTTGGGATTTTCAATGTAATCCTTGACCTCCAGGACGGTGATGTCTTCCCGGTGCTTCAGGTGGTCCAGCAGGCTGTAAATGTCGCGCGCGAAGGAAAAAACGATCCGCATCCCGGCGATGTCGTGGATTTGGTTCACCATATTGTCGACGGTCAATTCCAGGCCTTTACGTTCAAGCTTTTGAAGAATGCTTTTCGGCTCTTTGATTCGGGATTTGATATGCTCGATCGGGCTGTACCCGTTGTGGATTTTCCACTCCGTTTGGATCAGCTTGATTTTGTTCCCCAGCTCATCCAGGGCAAGCTCGTACAGGAAGGGCAGCTTCTTCCATTCCTCCAGCTTGCGCAGCTCATCCTCGCCGATCTCCCACTGGTACAGCTCCCTTAAATCCAGTTGCTTCAGCACGCTGTCATCGGAATTCGTATCTAATACGCTCAAGGCTATCTACTCCTAATCAAGTTCAGGTTTTCCCTTTAATTGTACCGTGAACGCCCTCCCGAATCAAAAAGAAAGCGCATTCACCGGAGCAACAAAACGGTCAAATACCGCGTCATAAGCCTGGGGACAGTTTTCACCGGGGTGAAAAATCTGGTATGATAATGAATATTTCGCGGGGAGGAATCATCATGAATTTTTTACAGCGATTAAAAGATGGTGCGGGAAAGGTGACCGATCGCGCGCAAAACGTCGTTGAAATCGGAAAACTTAACACGCAAATTTCAAATATCGAACGGGAACTCGGTTTGTATTACCAAAAGATGGGAGAAATTTTTTACGAAGGCTACCGCAAAAAAGATATGTCCTACGCCGAGAAGGAGATGCTTGATCTGGCCAAAACCTGCGACTTGCTGGCCGAGGAGCGGGACGAGATCCGGGCGAAAGTCGCCGAGCTAAAAAACGAGCGTTTGTGCGGAGCGTGCGGGCGGACGGTGTCCGAGGACGCTGTTTTTTGCCAGTATTGCGGACATAAGCTGGTCAAACGGAAAAAAGCGGTCATTCCGGAGGATTTGATCGAGCCGGTAAGGGCGGCGGCGCCGACGGCGGAGGATACCCGAATTGCCGCCAGCCCGGAACCGCCGGGGAAGGAAACGAAGAGAACCATCGACCTGGAACAGCTGCTGTTTTCGGCCAATTTGATCGAATCCGCGGAGAAGAGGGACAGCGAGGCGGTCCGCGAACCGGCCGATCCCGAAGAGGAGGAGCGGCTGCTCCGCAATCTGGAACGGGAACGCAAACGGCAGGAGGAGCTTGACCGGCGAATCCGCTCATGGACGCAAAAAGCGGAGCAGCCTGATGAAGAGAAGCCTTCGCAAGAGAAGCCTTCGCCGGGCATCACGATCGCAACCGTCAAATGCCAAATCTGCGGGTCTATGCTCGTCAAAGGCACCAAGTGGTGCCCGCATTGCGGTTCGGAGCAGGTTTAGGTTCGCGGGTGCGCGGGCTTGCGGGTGCGCGGGAAATTTGGCGCAGGTGATTCAGGGGCACTGGATAATTTCACCGGAATGTCACAAACGCTTCCTGCCGACCTGAGAGATGGTACGTAGTAATAATTAGGCGGCGGCGCCGTTTTCAGTCACGGAAACCGCGGGGCAACTCCCCGCTTGGCGCGGATGCCCGCTGAAAACGCGGGGGATGCTATACGCATCAACCGTAAGAGATTAGGGAGCGTGAATTTGCATGGAATGCATCGTCCATTTTGAAGTCATGCATAGCGAGGGACCGAAGGAATTAAGGGGGCTTATCTTTTTGGACGAAGGCAAGCTGCCGACGGAAGCGGATTTTTTGCAAATGTTCGAGGAAATGGGGTATAAGCTGCGGCTGACGGATCGGGAAAACTTGGTCTTTGAACCGACCGACTCTAGCGCGGATTACAGCAGAATCCGGGTGCGCCGCCTCGATACGGGAGAGAAAAGCTACAAGGAGGACGGCGAATTAAGATCGCTGCTGACCAACCTCATGCCGCGCGAATTCCGGCCGATCTAAGCTGTTATAAGCCGTTTTTTTCGGTCCTGGCAAGGGGCCGGGTCTGAATTTCTACAAAATATTCAATAAAGGGACGAAATCCCTCTTTATTTCCCTGGGCGATTTGCGTTATACTTCTGACATTGCTTAAAAGAGGTTCGATGTTTTTCTCGTATAAGTGCGGGGATTGGCCTGCATGTTTCTACCTGATCACCGGAAATGATCGGACTACGGGAGGAGCTCTATTTTTCGCGTCTTTACGCGTCCCAGGGGTTAAGCAGGCCAAGCGACTGTTCAAGCAGATCCGAAGGCTTGCGGCGTTAAGTTGAAATTTAGAGCGGCTTACCTGCGCGTAGTCCATTTTCCGATTGTGGAAAATGGGCTTTTTGTTTTTTGCGGCAACGAAAAATTAAGGGGGAAGGTTTGCAATGAAACTGCTTAAGGAGAAGGTTATGACCGAAGGCATCGTGCTGAGCAATCAGGTGCTCAAAGTCGATTCCTTCCTGAACCACCAAATGGACCCGGAGCTGATGCGGGAGATTGGGGGAGAGTTCGCCCGGCGTTTTGCCGGAGAAAAGATCACCAAGGTGCTGACGATCGAATCCTCGGGCATCGCCCCGGCGATCATGACGGCGCTGGAGCTGAAGGTTCCGATGATCTTTGCGAGAAAGCATAAATCGCTGACGCTGAAGGACGACATTCTCGTGGAGAAAGTGTACTCGTTTACGAAGCGGGAGACGAATGAAATTACGGTGTCCAAAAAATTTCTGTCCCCGAGCGACAGGGTGCTGATCATCGACGACTTCCTGGCCAACGGCGAAGCCGCCTTCGGCCTTGCCCGCATCGTTGAGCAGGTTGGGGCGTCCGTCGCCGGCATCGGCATCGTCATCGAAAAATCGTTTCAGCCGGGGGCCCGCCTCCTGGAGGAAGCGGGATACCGCGTCGATTCGCTGGTCCGGGTCGCTGCGCTGGAAGACGGCGTGGTTACCTTTGTTGAAGAGCCTAATTAATAGGGGAAACAAAACGCAGCTGCAATTATTTATGGCATGAATGAATTTCGGGGGGAACGGTTCAATATGGAACGAGAACGTATTTTTCAGCATCACAGGCATCCGCTTAAAACATTTTCGCTGGGCATCCAGCATGTGCTGGCGATGTATGCCGGCGCGGTCATCGTGCCGCTGATCGTCGGCGGCGCGCTCAACTTCACGCAAGCGCAGCTTACGTATCTGATCGCGATCGATTTGCTCGCCTGCGGCGTGGCGACGCTGCTGCAGGTATGGGGCAACCGCTTCTTCGGCATCGGGCTCCCGGTGATGCTGGGCTGTGCTTTTCAGGCGGTTTCGCCGATGATCGCCATCGGCCTGCAGGACGGGATGGGGGTTTCCGCCATTTACGGAGCAATCATTGCCTCGGGTGTGTTCGTTTTCCTGTTTGCCGGTTTGTTCGGCAAGCTTATCGCCCTGTTTCCGCCGGTGGTGACCGGCTCGGTTGTAACGATCATCGGGGTCACCTTGATTCCGGTGGCCATTTCCGATCTGGGCGGCGGCAGCCCGGGCGAAAACCCGGACTTCGGCAGCCCGCTTAATCTAGTGCTCGGCTTCGGGGTGATGCTGTTCGTCATCCTGATGAACCGTTTCGCCAAAGGGTTTCCGCGTTCCATTTCCGTCCTGCTGGGCTTGATCATCGGGACGCTCGTGGCCGCGCTGGCCGGCAAAGTGGACCTGACGCCGCTGAAGGAAGCGGGTTGGTTCCATGCGATCCAGCCTTTTTATTTCGGCAAACCGACCTTCCACGCATCGGCGATTTTGACGATGATTCTGGTGGCGATCGTCAGCGTGGCCGAATCGACCGGGGTGTTTATGGCGCTCGGCAAAATCGTGGACAAAGACATCACATCAAAGGATCTGACGCGCGGCTACCGGGCCGAAGGGCTGGCGATCATCCTGGGCGGGATCTTCAACTCGTTCCCGTACACCACGTATTCGCAAAACGTCGGCCTTGTCCAAATGAGCCGGGTCAAAACCCGCGACGTGATCGTGGTCGCCGGCGGGCTGCTGATCCTGATCGGCTTCGTACCCAAAATCGCCGCGCTGACGCAGCTTGTGCCGACCTCGGTGCTCGGCGGGGCGATGATCGCGCTGTTCGGGCTCGTGCTCTCCTCGGGTATCCGGATGCTGGGAGATCAGGTCGATCTGAACCGGCACGAAAACCTGCTGATCATCGCCTGCTCCGTCGGCATGGGGCTGGGCGTAACGGTGCAGCCGGATATTTTTGACCGGCTGCCGGCCTACTTGCGCATTTTGGCGGATAACGGCATCGTGGCGGGCAGCGTCACGGCGATCGTCATGAACCTGCTGTTCAACGGGCTGGGAGGACGCCGCAAGGCCGAGGCCGGGGCCAAGGAAGCGGAGCAGGGCTAATTGGCTTGCCGTCAGGCCTCTGGCCTGATCCTGGTCCGCGTTTGCTCTGCAACCGGGGACAAGCCCGGGGCCTTGCTCTAACCCTAGCCCTAACCCTAGCCCTGGCTACATCCGCTGCAGCTGCTTCTCCGCCAGTTCGCCGAGCCAGGGGAGCTTCAGCCATTTGCCCTGCAGCGCGGCCAGCATCAGCACGACCCAAAGCGTGACGCCCAGAACGGTCAGCAGCAGGTTGACGACCACGCCGATCACCGGCAGGAAGCCGGAAAGCGCGTGGGCCAGCATCAGCCCGCCGAACAGCATGACCGATTGCAGGGCGTGAAACAGCACAAACCGGCTTCTTCGTTCGAGGGCCAAAAATGCGACGCCGCCCACAAAGGCGAACAAATAGCAAAGAAATCCGGCGACGTTTTCGTACAGGCCGGTGGAAGATTTGAAGGGAGACACGGCATCACCTTCTTTCGCAAAGCTGGATTCTTACTAACCAATGTATGACGAGCCCTCGGCGGTAAGAACCAGCTCTCCTTCCGGCGGCGTAAACCATTGCCGCATAATATCGTTCACGATCGCCTCCGCGGCCTCCGGCCTGCGGAGGTTTTCGATTTCCCGGGCGACGGCGGCCTGGCGCTCCTCATCGCTTAGGAGAGCTTCGATTTGTCCCGTCAGCGTTCCGGGATCCTCGGCGACCATAGCCACGCCTTTTTTCTGCAGATACAGGGCGTTGTTGAGCTCCTGCCCGGGGACCGGGCGATACAAGAAAATCGGCAGCCGGCAGGCCAGCGCTTCCGACAATGTGATTCCCCCCGGCTTGGTGATGATGCAGTCGCAGGCTTGCATCAGCGCGGCCACCTCGCTGACGTAGCCGTAGACATGCACGTCCGGATGCTCGCCCAATTGCTTGCTCAGCCCGCGGTGCAAATTCCGGTTGCGGCCGCAGACGACAACGACCTGATGGCGTCCGGAGGACACAAGCCGGTTGCAAATATCGCGGATACCCGTCATCACCCCGTAAGCGCCGGCCATGAGCAGAACCGTTTTCTTTAGCGGATCAAGCCGGTCCGCGATTTCGCCGCCCGGAGACGGCTCCTTGAAGAAATCGGGCTTCAGCGGGATGCCGCTGACAACGACGTTCCCCGCGGGAATGCCCCGCGACGTCATCTCCCGCTTCAAATCGGCGGTTGCGACGTAATAGCGGTCGACGCTCGGGTGAATCCAGCGCCCGTGCAGGTCAAAATCGGTGACGATATTGACCAGGGGCAGCGATTTGCCGGTCCTTTTGTTCAGCTTGGGCATCGCCAGTTGAGGGAAGGTGTGAATGATGATATCGGGCTGCAGTTGGTCGATGGTTTGCTGAAGTTTTCCCATGCCAAACGAATTGATGACGCCGAGCGGCGAGGTCTCAAACTGCATTTCTTTGGTCGCGTTGTATACCCAACCATAGATAAGCGGCAGCGTGCGGAAGCTTTGCATGTACACGAATTTGGTCAGCTCATTCAGCAGCGGATGGGCTTCGGCCATTAAATCCAGCAGCACGATATCCGCAATGCCTTTGCTGCGGAAGCTGGCTTCGAGGGCTTTGGACGCTTGATAGTGGCCATCCCCGTAGCTGGCGTACAAGATCATGATTTTAGGCGTTTGATAAGTCATGAAGATAATATCACTCCTGTTTAAGTCGAGCTGACTTTTTTGCGGTTAAGCCTTATTTTAACCTACGGCCGGACATATAAATATAATTAATGTGGGCGCAGGGCAAAAAATGTATGTTTGGAAGAAGCTGAAACCTGATGCCGAATATGCTACAATGAAAAAATAGGAGGTCATCCAAAACTAGCCCGCAGCGACTGCATAAAAACATGGATCAAGACATTTCGCGTTCTCTGGCATCGGAGCATTTACCTTTAAACGTTCTGGGAGGGAATTCATATGGCAACGAAAGGTCACGATGAAGTTAAAGAAAGTTTACGGGAAATGACCCGAATCTTCAAACCGAAAGATCCGAAAAAATTCGTGAAAGAATATGTTCGCAAGTATCGCATCATGGGCGGCTATGAAGAGGAATTGACCCACCTTGTTGAGCTTGAGCTGGGCAAGCTTGATTCATCCGTATCCTAGCCATTTGAGATTAGTCTGTGTTCGTTCCGGCGCGGGACCCGCGTCCGGGACGTTTTTTTTCTTCTCTATCTACATATAATAAATGGAATCGTCATCGTCAAATTTTCGTTCATCATGAGGGGAGAATCGGAAAGCGTGAAAATACAATTAAAGACGAAAGAGGAAATATTGCGGATGCGGGAAGCCGGCCGCATTCTGGCGGAGTGCCATCAAGGGATTGCCCGGCTGATCGGTCCGGGGATCACGACGCTGGAAATCGACCGCTTTGTCGAGTCGTTTCTGGCGGAGCGCGGCGCCACGCCGGAACAAAAAGGATACCGCGGTTTTCCGTTTGCGACCTGCGCTTCCGTCAACGACGTCGTTTGCCACGGGTTCCCGAACGACCGCAAGCTGCAGGCGGGGGATATCGTGACGATCGACATCGTGGTCAATAAAAACGGCTGGCTGGCGGACTCGGCCTGGTCCTACCGCGTCGGAAAGGTCGGGCCGGACGCAGAGAAGCTGCTCCAGACGACCGAGAAGGCGCTTGACGCCGGGATTGCCCAGGCTTCCCCGGGCAACAAAATCGGCGACATCGGCTACGCCGTGCAGCGCGTGGCGACGGCGGCTAACGTCGGCATCGTCAGGGCGCTGATCGGACACGGCATCGGGAGATCGATGCACGAGCCGCCGGATGTGCCGAATTTCGGGCGGCCGAAGAGCGGGGTGACGCTGCGGCCGGGCATGGTCATCACCATTGAGCCGATCTTTACCGGCGGGGATACGGGGGCCGTGCTGTGGGAGGATGACGGCTGGACGATCCGCTCGGCGGACGGCAGCCTGGGGGCCCATTATGAGCATACGCTGGCCATTACGGAGGACGGTCCGCTGGTGCTGACAAAATAAGGGAGAGCGTTGGCTCTCTTTTTTTTGGCTAAAATGAAATAATGTTTAAAGAAATGTCAAAAATGAAGCGGAGCCGGAAAACGCTCTCGCACGGCGGGGATTACGCAAAATTTGGCAGCCCTTTCGACCTATGTCGAAACCTAGAAAACGCTAACAAATCCTTTGGTGGCGGGCCTTTTCGGGTTTTTGAACAATTTGTGAACTCCCCTTCAATCATTGACAAAACAGGGGTTCGATCATATATTTAATAGGTGATTGTTGTAATTGACAGGAATGTAGTTTCCGTGATAGGCTGGTGGAATTTTTGAGCGCTCGCTCTCTGGAAACTGTATGCCAGATCGGAAGAAAACGGAAGAAGTGGGGTAGATGAATGATGAAACCGTGGAAGGCTGTAAAGCGGCTGTTGCCTTTGTTTGCCGGACTTTCGCTCCTCTTGTCCGCATGCGGCCGCGAGGACCTGTCCGTGCTCAGACCGCAGGGACCGGTGGCCGAAGGGCAACTCGGACTTATCAAGCTGTCGATTTCGATCATGATCGTCGTCATGTTGATCGTGTTTGGCATCGCCGCTTACGTCTTGGTGAAGTACCGGCGCAAACCGGGACAAACCGAAGTGCCGAAGCAAGTCGAAGGCAACTTTAAATTGGAGATTATTTGGACGGCCATCCCGTTAGTTCTGGTACTTATTCTGGCCGTGGCTACGGTGCAAAAGGTGTTCGCGATCGGCGAAGACTACTCGAAGGATAAAAATGCCGTCAAAATCAAAGTAACGTCGCACCAGTTCTGGTGGGAATTCACTTATCCCGATTACGGCATTACGACGGCCCAGGACATGGTTATTCCAACCGGCAAGAAAATCGCGCTTGAGCTGAAAACGGCCGACGTGCTGCACTCCTTCTGGGTACCTTCCCTGGCGGGGAAAATCGACACGAATACGGACGGGACGATCAATAAAGCCTGGCTCGAAGCTTCCCGCGAAGGCGTTTTCTTGGGGAAATGCGCCGAGCTCTGCGGGAAATCCCACGCGTTCATGGAATTCCGGGTTAAAGCGGTGAGCGAGGATTCCTTCAACAAATGGGTGGACGCCATGAAAGCCCCGGTTCAGACGATCGCCGATCCGGAAGTCGCGGAAGTGTTCAAGACGCAATGCTTGAGCTGCCATGCTGTCGGTGATCAAGGCGGCCCGGTCGGACCGAATCTGACGGGGATCGGAAGCAGAGAAACCGTTGCCAGCATCTTACATAATTCGGAAGCGTCGGGCAAGCCGGTGGACGGAAAACCGATCAAGGATAATTTGGTGGAATGGCTGACGGATCCGCAAAAGGTAAAACCCGGCAACAAAATGCCGAACCCGAAGGAAGACCTGGGGCTGACGGATGACCAAATCGACGCCATCGCCGACTATTTGGCAAACAGCAAATTATCCTACTGATGGATGGATAGCAATTTAAAGGGGGTACAAACCTTGGCTCATGCTCACAGTGTCAAGCGGCACAAGGGGTTGATGGACTGGTTAACGACGGTCGATCACAAAAAAATCGCCATATTGTATTTGGTGGCGGGCGGATTTTTCTTCGGGATCGGCGGGATTGAGGCGCTGCTGATCCGCGTGCAGCTTGCAAAGCCGATGAACGATTTCGTGTCGGCGCAGCAGTTTAACGAATTGATTACGATGCACGGCACGACGATGATTTTCCTCGGCGTCATGCCGGTCATTTTCGCCCTGATGAACGCGGTTATCCCGCTGCAGATCGGGGCTCGGGACGTGGCGTTTCCGTTTTTGAACGCGCTCGGATTCTGGACGTTTTTGTTCGGCGGTCTGCTGCTGAACCTCAGCTGGCTGATGGGCGGCGCTCCGGATGCCGGATGGACGTCTTATACGCCGCTGTCTTCAAACACTTACAGTTTGACGCACGGCGTGGACTTCTACACGATCGGGCTGCAGATTGCCGGTTTGGGGACGTTGATCGGCGGTCTGAACTTCCTGGCGACGATCATTACGATGCGCGCGCCGGGCATGTCCTTTATGCGGATGCCGATGTTCTCGTGGACGACGTTTATCACTTCGGCCATCATTTTGTTCGCGTTCCCGGCGATTACGGTCGGCCTGGTGCTGCTGACCTTTGACCGGATTTTGGGCGCCAATTTCTTCAATGTGGAAAGCGGAGGGAACCCGGTGCTTTGGCAGCATATTTTCTGGATTTTCGGCCACCCGGAAGTGTACATTTTGATTTTGCCGGCTTTCGGCGTGATTTCCGAAGTTATTCCGACGTTTGCGCGCAAGCGGCTGTTCGGTTACAGCTCGATGGTGTTCGCGACGATTTTGATCGCCTTCCTCGGCTTCATGGTTTGGGCTCACCATATGTTTACGACGGGGATGGGGCCGGTCGCAAACGCTCTGTTCTCCATTTCGACGATGCTGATCGCCGTGCCGACAGGGATCAAAATCTTCAACTGGCTGTTTACGATGTGGGGCGGGCAAATCCGCTTTACGGCGGCGAACCTGTTCGCCTCCGGCTTTATCCCGACGTTCGTCATGGGCGGGGTTACCGGCGTTATGCTGGCTTCGGCCCCTGCGGACTATCAGTATCATGATACGTATTTTGTCGTGGCGCACTTCCACTACGTTATCGTCGGCGGCCTGGTGCTCGGCTTGTTTGCCGGTCTGCACTATTGGTGGCCGAAGATGTTCGGACGCATGTTAAGCGAGAGATTGGGAAAAGTCGAGTTTTGGACGTTTATCATCGGTTTCCATATGACCTTCTTTGTGCAGCATTTCCTCGGTTTGATGGGCATGCAGCGCCGCGTGTTTACGTATTTGCCGAACCAGGGCTTTGACCTGCTGAACCTGATCAGTACGGTAGGCGCGTTTTTGATGGGCGTGGGCGTCATCGTGTTCCTGATCAACGTCGGAATTACGGCAAAACAGCCGAAAGGCGCGGCAAACGATCCTTGGGAAGACGGACGTACGCTGGAATGGGCGATTCCTTCGCCGCCGCCGGAATACAACTTCAAGCAAATTCCGCTGGTGCGCGGGCTCGACGCTTTCTGGAAAGAGAAAATGGCCGGCAACAAGGAGATGACGCCGGCGGAACCGGTGGGACCGATTCACATGCCTTCGCCGACGATCCTTCCGTTTGTGATGTCGGTGGGCCTGTTTATCGCCGGTTTAGGTTTTATGTTCACCAATGACGATTTCGGGAACGGCTTCCTGAATCTGCTTTTCAATAAGTATATTGTAGTCATCATCGGTTTGGCGATTACGTTTGGATGCATGCTGCTTCGTTCGTTGTATGACGACCATGGCTGGCATATCGAACCGGAAGAGCCGAATGAGAAGGAGGTTACGGCATGACGACACCACATGCGCATCAGGCTGCGGGCGCTTTGCCTCATGAGCCGGAGAAGGCGACGCTGGAAGGGCGCAATAAAATCCTGGCCTTCTGGTTGTTTCTCGGCGGCGAGTCCGTCCTGTTCGGCACGTTGTTCGCCACCTTCCTGACTTTGCGGAACCAAGTCGCCGACGGACCGTCGGCGGCCGAATTGTTCAGCCTGCCGATGACGGCGGCGGCGACGTTTATCCTGCTGGTGAGCAGCTTGACGAGCGTATTCGCCATCCAGGCGATGCACCGCGGCGATCAAAAGAAGCTGGCGACCTGGCTGGCCGTCACGGTCGTGCTCGGCTTGGCGTTCCTCGTCCTGGAAATTTACGAGTTTTACGAATACGTACATCGCGATGAATACGGCATGACGACGAGCGCGTTCAGCTCGGCCTTTTATACGCTGGTCGGGTTCCACGGGGCTCACGTTTTGTTCGGTATTCTTTGGATCTCGCTGTTGATCGGTCAGCTGTTCAAAAAAGGCCTCACCGTCGTAACGGCGCCGAAGGTGTACGTGTCGGCCATTTACTGGCACTTTATCGATGTTGTATGGGTGTTCATTTTCACGGTCGTCTACCTGCTCGGAAAGGTGGTATAACAGATGGTGAGCCAGGAAACAAACGGCACGCAAGCGGTCAAACGCCATCAGCGGCATGAGGGCCCGCAGAAACATATCATCGCTTTCGTGTTCTCCATCGTTTTGACCTTGATCGCTTTCGCGGCGGTCGCCGCCGGCGGAGTGAACGTGGCGTTTACCGTCATTCTGCTGCTGGTGATGGCGGTGCTGCAGGTGCTTGTGCAACTGGGATACTGGATGCACATGAAGGATAAAGGCCACATGATCCCGATCCTGTTTATGTTCGGGGGATTCTTTGTCGCTTTTACCGCGGTCATTGCCGCTTTATACTGGATGTGGTGGTAAGATGAAAAAGAGGCGGGTCTGATCCGGAGATCATGGCCCCCCTCTTTTTTTCACAATTTAGACAGAAAATCCGGCGGCGGAGGGAGGTTTTACGATGCTTGGATTAGAATATTTTAAATTTGCGGATGTTTGGAGTCCGGTATTTCTGGCCTTTATGCTGCTGGTTACGGCGGGATATTTCGTGCTGATCGGTCCGGGCGGCGGGAAATGGGCCGCGGAGGAACGCGTGCCGGCGGGGCGAAAATTGCTGTTCGCGGCAGGGATGGCGCTGCTGTACCTGGCTCAGGGCGGTCCGGTCGAACTGCTGGGGCATATGATGTTCAGCTTCCATATGCTCAGCATGGCATTGTCTTATCTGGTTGCTCCGCCGCTGCTGATGTTGGGGATCCCGCCTTGGGTATGGCGGAAAGTCGCCGCGTTTCTGGCCGGAAGCCCGCTGCGCCATTTGCGGTTTTTGGTGAAGCCGGTGGCGGCGGCCGTGGTGTTTAACGGACTGTTTTCGTTTTACCATATCCCGGCGGTTCACGATTACGTGATGCTGCATTTCGGCGTGCACCGGCTTTATTACATCGTCCTGTTTATCGCTTCGGGGCTGATGTGGTGGACTTTGGTGAACCCGCTGCCTGAACGCCCGGGGGCGCAGGGGCTGAAGAAAATGGGGTTTATTTTTCTGAACATGGTGCTGCTTACGCCGGCCTGCGGCTTGATCATCTTTGCGAAGGAGCCGCTTTACGCGACCTACAGCGATCCGAACGTGTGGGCGAGAGCGATGGGGTACTGCGTTTCGGGAAATCCCGCGATGCTGTTAAGCCAATTCGGCGGTCCGCAGTTTTTCGGGTTCTTGGAACCCGGCATCGATCAGCAGGTGGGCGGCATTTTGATGAAGTTCATCCAGGAGTTTATCTTCGCCTCGATGCTGGCATATGTTTTTTACCAGTGGTACAAGCAGGAGAACCGCGGAGGCGACGATGAAGAACTGGCGGTTCAGCTTGCCGGGACGCGCGGTCATTCTGAGGCGCGCGAGCTTTCTGGGGTTCGTGAGTCTTCTGGGGTTCGTGAGTCTTCTGGGGTTCGTGAGCATTCTGAGGTGCGGGAACTTTCCGAGGTGCGGGAACTTTCCGATCTCCGTTCGGATGCGGCGATTATACCGCCGGGGAAAGTTGCGGAATAAAGGCGCCGCGGGGCGGGATCATGCTGTATGACGAAATAATCGCGCTTGACCAATGGGGTTGCCTCGAATGATCGATCTAACCGGCACATCTATCAGGTACAACTATTCGGCACAATTTTATGCTAACGGTTGCCATAGCGCTTATTCGGCCGAAAAAACGAAGGTTGCATTTCTAACGGTTGTATTCGCGCTTATTTGGGCGAAACAGCCACTTTACCTGCGAAAAAAGGGAAATAAGCTCGCTGGCAACCGTTACATCTTGTAAACCCCTGTTTTTACCCAAATAGCGCCGCTCACAACCGTTAGATTTTTCGCGCTTTTTTATTCGATCATTTACACACACTTTAACGCAATCGCACCTGTTCACCGGTCACGCACCGGTTTCGGTTTTGGGCCGAAATAAGCTAGTTGAGTCCAAAATAGCATTCGATGTCCGGCAATCTATTGGATTTTTCCAACGTGAGGTGGGGGAACGATCAGTTTGCCGGGTACGAAGCGAGTTTTGTTCGAAGCAATTTCCAAGATGCAACGCTCACAAGACTAAAGCGAATGCTTACGAAGCCAGTTTTGTTCGTAACAAATTCAAGGATACAGTCCTCACAAAACTTTTAGGAGGTTCGAAATTGGATCTGTACACGTTGTTCCCGACGATCAGCACGTCGTTTATCGTCATTAGTGCGGTGCTGGTTGCCATCGGGTGGCGATTGATCATCAAGGGCAAACGGGAAGCCCACAAGAAGACGATGATCGCCGCCGCGGTCGCGGCGCTGCTGTTTTTTGTGATTTATATGTCCCGTACGGTGTTTATCGGGAATACGTCCTGGGGCGGTCCGGACAGCCTGAAAGGATATTATCAGACTTTCCTCATTTTCCACATCGTTTTGGCGACGGTGGCGGCCGTCTTTGGCCTCACGACGCTGGTGCTTGGATTCCGGGAAAAGTACGCGAAACACCGCAAATGGGGCAGAACGACTTCGGTGATCTGGTTTTTTACGGCGATTACCGGCGTGGCCGTCTACGTGCTGCTGTACTTGATGTACCCGGGCGGCCATACCAAGCCGGTATGGGAAGTGATTCTCGGCGTCTGACGATGCGGAGAACGAGCTAGCTGAGCGCTAACCCGCGCTAGTAGAGTGCTAACCCGCGCTAACCGAGTGCTAACCCAGTGCTAGCCGGCACTAACCCAGCGCTAATCAAGCATTACCCAAAGCGCTAACCGAATCCCTTGTCCCGCATATGGTAACGTCCTGAGTTATAAACTTGGGGCGTTATTTTTTTGCTTGCAGAAGGCGTGTTGAGCAGGGAGGTTTGACGAATCCCCCCCTAGTCATTATACTGTATATAAATATATACACAGTAGATACAGTTCGGTTTGACACAAAATTCAGCGCACGGTTCGGAGTTTGCTTTAAACCGTATCCGGCCCAAATTGGGTAGAAGTTTTACGGCTCAACCTAATAATCGGCGCTTGACAGGGAGGCCGGTAACCGATCGTGGCAAGAAATATCGGGAGATCAATATCCCCGCTGTCCGGACGCTTTGCACGATTATCCCGTTTGATCCGGAAGCAGAGAGTAAATTCAGGAGAAGAAAATAGGTTTGGGAGAAGCAGACATGTTCGAGAACGTTAGACAGGTTTGTTGAGAAGGAGGTTTAGGAGAAGTGAAGGCAGACCCGACGGGAGGAATGGGGCAAGACACCGGGAAAAATGAAAGGACCGTGATTAGCCCCTACCCTCTCCCCCCTGAACAAAAGGAATAATCGTGCAAAGCAGCATGCAGGGATATCAAGACAATTTATTTTGTCGACCACTGATTTCGGTTTTGAGCCAGTTTACATTTCGAAAAAGAAAGGTTGAGTGTATTGAACAGGTGGAAAGACGCTTGGGTCATCTTCAAAAGGGATCTGCACGGGGACCGGTTGTATCTGATCTGGAACGTTTTGTTTATGTTGTATATGGCGCTAATGATGAGCTTTATGTTCGAATCGGGTGAACGGGAAGCTTCTTTTCTTAAACCGCTGGCGGATTTTCTCATGCTGCTGTTGATTCCGTTTACCGGCTTTTATTTTTCGCGCCGCTCTTTTAACTACCTTAAAGAAGATTCATATACGCAGATGCTGCGGTTTTACCGCACGCTTCCCATCCCGGCGGACGCGGTGATGCTAGGCCGGATTATACAGTTGGTTACGGCGATCTTTTTTAATGGCGTGCTTTATTTTGCGGCGCTTTATCTGCTTTCGGCATCCCTGCAAAGCGAGCTGAGTCCGGCGGGATACATTGCTTTTGCCTTAACCTGGTGCGGCTACGGATTGCTGCTTAACGGCGCGTATATTTACTTTGAATTTTTAAAAAAAGGAAGCACATATCTTTGGATGTCGATGGCCTCGATGGTGCTGGTTGCTTTGCTCGCTTTTGTCGTCAACGGCTTCGGGGGGAATCTGATCAAGCTGACGGTGGATTACTCCGGGCGATATGCGCTCCTGTCGCCGCTGATGTGGGGGGCCTTGGTCTGCGGAGCACTGGGCTTAAACCTGTTTGCCGCCGTCACGAAGCGCAAGCTGGCTGTGCGGGATCTGGCGTGATGGGGACTTTGGGGAAAGCGCTGGAAGGCGGAGGTGACGAAAGCGATGTGGATTCCCATTCAGTTGAATGAGGAGAGCGGAGCGCCGTTGTACCATCAAATCGAAACGCAACTCAAATCGCTGATCATCAGCGGGCAAATCGAGGAAGGAACATTGCTGCCTTCGATCCGGGAATTCGCCGGAAGCCTGAACTGCAGCGTAATCACCGTTCGCCGCGTTTATCAGGATCTGGAGAACGAGGGGCTGCTGCGGACGAAGCAAGGAACCGGGACCTTTGTGGCGAAGGTGGGAGCCGCAGAACGCGGCGAGTACCGAAAAACGGTCGTGCAGCAGGCCATCGCCGCGGCGGTAGATACCGGGAAATCGATGAATTTCGGAGAGGAAGAGCTGAAACAGCTGTTTTTGCAAGTTTTGCGGATGAAATACGGACCGGGGGACAAAAAGGGGGAGGAAAGCTGATGGAATTCGAGCTGGCTATAGAGCTGATTGGGGCCGTAAAACGGGGGCGCAGGAAAATGATCGGCCCGCTGAATTTGCAAATTCCCGCAGGCTATATCGTCGCTTTGGTCGGACCCAATGGAGCGGGAAAAAGTACGATCATGCAGATGATTTTGCAGATCATTGCACCGGATGAGGGAGAAATCAAATGGTACGGCCTCGCTCCAGGCGGTGAACTGCCGCTTGAAATTCGCCGGCAAATCGGGTATGTTCCGGAAAATCCGGCGGTGGACGAGAACTTTGTGACCCCGGAAGAAGCGGCGAAATTCCGCTCCCATTGGTACCCGGATTGGGACGCGAAGCGGTTTGAGCGGTTAATGGACCGTTTTGATGTGCCGCGGCGCGAACGTTTAAACCGGATGTCCAAAGGCGAACGGCGCAAATTCGAAATCGCCGCCGCGCTGGCGGCCAAACCGAAGCTGCTGCTGCTTGACGAGCCTTCGTCTGGGCTTGACCCGTTCGCTTGGGGTACGATGATCGAGGAACTGAAAGATTTTATGGATGAGGGTGGCGAAGCGGTGTCGATTGTGCTCAGCACGCATATGGTTGAAGAAGTGAAGCGGCTGGCCGATTACATCGCCCTCGTTCATGAAGGCAAGGTGCTCGGCATGGCTGAAAAAGACCTGCTGCTTGGAAGCTGGAAAGAATTTTGGCTCAAAGGGGAAAACTTGACGCCGGGTGATTTCCCCGGCACCGTAATTTTCCGGGAGAACGGCCCCGGCATCAGCAAGCTGGCCGTTAGGAACAATGGCGATTTTACGCAGTGGTGCGGAGACCATGGACTGCAGGTGATTCAAAGCCGGAGTATGGAGCTGGAGGAAATTTTGAAGTTATGGATGCAGGGTCATCCTCCGGGCGATTTTTTTATGAAAGAAGGGGAGAAATGATGGCATATCCGTTGGTTTTGGAAAACGTGGTGAAGCAGTTCGGGAAAAAACGGCCGTTAATCATATTTCGCTTCGGGTGGAGGAAGGGGAAATTTACGGTCTGCTTGGCGCAAACGGGGCCGGCAAAACGACGACGATGCGGATGGTGCTGGGGCTGATCTATCCGGACAGCGGACACATTTTGTACCATGGCAAGCCGTACGGCCGGGAGCTCCAACACGAGATGGGGTATTTGCCGGAAGAAAGGGGCATGTACCCCAAGGTGAAGGTCAGCGACCAAATCATTTATTTGGCCCGCCTGAGGGGGATGTCGGCGGCGGAGGCCGACAAAAGCCTGAAATATTGGCTCGACCGTTTTGAAGTGCCGGAATATTACGACAAAAAAATCGAGGAGCTGTCCAAAGGGAACCAGCAAAAAATGGGCTTTATCGCCGCCGTCGTCCACAAGCCGAAAATCGTCATCATGGACGAGGCGTTCAGCGGTCTGGATCCGGTTAACGTCGAGCTGCTCAAGGCCACGGTGAAGGAGCTGCGCGATCAGGGCACCAGCATTTTATTTTCCACGCACCGGATGGAGCATGTGGAGGAGCTGTGCCGCAACATTACGATTTTGCACCGCTCCAACACGGTACTGCAGGGCAATTTGCAGGAAATTAAGAAACGATATCCCCGCGAAGAGGTGCTGCTGAAAACGGCGGGGGAAGTGAACGGCCTGGGGAGGTTAGACGGCGTTAAAGCGGTGGAGCGGACGGATAACGGTTATTTGCTCCGGATCAAGGATGCGTCCGCCGCGCAGGCGATTCTGAAAACCGCGATGGACTCTGCCGAAGTGGAGCATTTTGAGATTAAGGAACCGACGCTCAACCAAATCTTTATTCGGGAGGTAGGCGAGTCGAATGAATAAAATGCGTACGGTGATCGGCTTTACGTTTATGAACAAGGTGCGGACGAAAGCCTTTATCATCACGACGGTCGTGTTGGCGTTGCTCGTTTCTGTCGGCCTCCATGTGCCTTATTTTATCGATAAATTTGCCGGGGGCAACGATCAGCCGTCAAAGATCGGCGTCGTCTATGCCGGCCAGCCGGAGCTGGCGAAAGCCTTAACGGCCTATGCGGAAAAGCCGCCGGCAGCTAGTTTTACGCTGATCCCCTACGAAAACGCGGATGAGGCCGCGTTGGGTCAAGAGCTCGAAGCGGGCAAAATCGACGGTTATCTGCAGTTTGCATCCAAGGCGGATGGCGGTTTTCCGGCGGTGACGTATACGTCCGAGTCCGGCCAGATGAAGGCGGATCTGCAAACCGCCCTGCAGGCGGCGCTGCAGCACGTCAAGGTGCAGTACATTACGAAGGGCATGCTGAATGAGGAGCAGATCGCCGCGCTCAACGCGCCGGTACAAATCGATGCCGTAAAGTCCGCCGCGGAAGACGGAGCCAAGGAAGGTCCGGGCGGCAACGGCGGGGCGGAGCCCGGCGCGATCAACTATGTCGTCGTATACGCGCTGATCATTTTGTTCTTCATGACGATCACGATGACCGGGAATATGATCGCCTCCGAGGTGACGGCGGAAAAAAGCTCGCGCATCATGGAAATTCTCATTACGAGCGTGTCGCCGCTGGCGCAGATGTTCGGCAAAATCATCGGCATGTTTTTTATCGGCTTGCTGCAGATTTTCGTGTTCGCCGCGGTCATTGCGGTCAACGTTTCGCTGCCGTACAATCAGCCGGTGCTGGCCGATTTCAACCTCGATTTGTCACAGATCCGCGTCGAGGTGCTGGTGCTTGGGCTAGTCTTCTATATCCTCGGCTACTTTCTGTACGCGACGCTGTTTGCCGCCATCGGCTCGCTGGTGAGCCGGACGGAGGAGCTCGGCCAGGCGGTGATGCCGATTACGATGCTGTCGCTGGTCGCTTTTTACATCGGGATTTTCAGCTTGAGCAGCCCCGATTCGATGCTGCTTAAAATAAGCTCCTATATCCCGTTCGTTTCGCCCGTATCGATGATCGTCCGGATCGGTGTCGGAACAACGCCGGTGTGGGAGATCGCGCTTTCGCTGCTCATCCTCGCCGCCGCGATTTTCCTGTTCGGCTGGCTGTCGGCGAAAATTTATCGCACGGGCGTACTGCTGTACGGCAAACGACCGACGCTGAAAGAGCTGCGCAAGGCGATGAAGGCGTACAAGATTTGAAACAATTGCGGGCCAAACTTGTACTTAAAAAGATGATTCCTGTATTGTACAGGAGTCATCTTTTTTTAACCCTCGTTGGTATCCGTAATTATTCGTCCAATGCAGTTACTTGCCAACTTGCAGCGTTTGATCCAACCATTCGAAGAGCCGGTGATTGAACAGCAGCAATGCGCCAAATTGACAATGTTCCTCAGCGCTTTCTTCGGCGGTGAATTTCATATAGGTTTTAGGACAAGCGAGCGCGTCATATAACATCTGGGGCTGGCCTGCGAAAAAGTGATCGTGTTCAGCTTCGCACACGAGTGTGGGACACTGGATTTTATCGGCCACGCCTTCCAAGGTGTAGGCAGCTGTTTTGGCGACGAGTTCATTAATGCTTTCAGCTCTGTACGTGAACATGCCGTTTTCGATCGCCCAGCGGATATTGATGTTCTTCTCCATTAATATACGAATGAATTTTTCCATATTAATAGGGTCATCCAAATCGCCATGAAACCCTTGCTGAAGTTTTCGGCCCATCTCGCCAAATTGAAAGGAGAATAAACCATCGTTTGCGATACAAGCGGCAAGGCGATGTTCGAAAGCGGCTGCACGGGGCGCTAAATGACCACCGAAACTGATCCCCATAAGGGCGATCCGTTGGGGATCGACCTCAGCCCGATTCCATAAGAAATCGACCACAGGTGAGACAACGTTTTCCCAATCGTTGCGAAACGGCAGGTGCTGCTCCCGAATAACCGCGCCTTGCCCCGGACCCTCGAAGGTCAGGCAGTTGTACCCACGCTGCAGTGCCGCCGCCGCCACTTCCCAATAAAGCTCTTCCCCTGTAGAATCATAGCCCCCGTGAACAATCAAGGTAGGCCGCCGCTCGTCATCTACGCGGTAAAAATATCCCGGTAAACGGGTCCCCTCATACGGAATTTCCACTTGCTCCACGAAATCCATGAATTGAATGGCTTGGCGGAATGCGGACCGGCTTTTATCCCAAGTCTCCAGGATACGTGGATCACCCGGCGCGCCATGCAGGAAAAATTCCGCTGTGCGGTAGTAATTGGAGGCTCTCATATAAAACTCCTTCGCACTGATTCGATTGCCCCGCTTCAGGCTGTCGTCAGCCAAAGCTTGAATTCTTTCGGCGGTTTTATACCATTCGGTGTACCAGCTTTCAAAATCCCCTTCTTTGATCCGGTAGGCGGTTGACAGACATTCGCCAATATCGGCTCCTCCATAAGGGGCATAGCTGAGCGTTCTAAGCAGCTCAAAGGAAAAAGTTTGATCATTAAAGACAAGACGCATGGTAATCGCTCCTCACTTTCTTGGATTGTAGTTGTGTGCTTTATAGGTTAATATTAACTTATATTAAGAAAGTTTATATGTCAATAATAACTTATGTTAAAATTAACTTATGTATATTTTGAAGGAGGATAATATCCAAGTGAGTTCCATTAAATTTGTATTGCTTAGTTTATTGGCTCGGGAACCTTTAAGCGGGTATGACATCAAGCAGCAGATGAAAGATAGAATTAATTTTTTCTACAAAATCAACAATAACCAGCTCTATCCGTTGCTTTCCAAACTGGAAACGGAAGGGCTGGTGCAACTGCAATCGCATGAACGGGAATCGTACAGACCGGCACGGAAAGTTTATAAAATAACGGACCAAGGGATTGAACATTTAAAGGAATGGGTCATGGAGCCAAGCGAGCCGGGGAATTGGGATGAATTCCTCCTCAAGCAGTACAACTCATGGTTGATTGCCCCGGAAGTTTTGATTCCTCACTTGAAAAAGAAAAGGGCTGAGCATGAGCAGCGGGTGGAGTTGTATACGGACAAGATCGCTTCGATTCGCGAGCAGAATCAGGAATTAACCAGCGACCATCCGCTTTTCTCGTCCATTGCCATTATCGAAATGGGGATAAGTTTTGAGAAGAGCTGCAGTGAATGGTGCGATAAAATGATTGGCTGGTTGAAGAGCAATCAGATTGGGTAGGACCTCTTCAAAAATTCATCTAACTTATTCAAACAAACTCAAAAAACAGAGCTTTATCAACATCCTGCAGTCGCTCAAATGAGCGGCTTTTAATTTTGCTCAAGAAACATCTCCTACCAAAGAGTTAACCTTGATATCAGCCGGAGGCCATCGTCTCGAGTGAATTCCTCCAGCAAAGCGGCAGCTGAAATAATTTATTCGGTATTTGGTAAAATATCACTATATGAATTATCGCTATATTTGCATCGTAAGGGTAATCACATCAATAGAAGAGAGAGCCCTGAAAGAAAGATGTCTCATCTGACCGAATAACAGTGATACTGTCGAAATATTAAATCAAGAGTTTGTAGGTGAATTTGATGATTGGTTTGAACTTGATGAAGTCCCTCAACTATAGTTTCCATTAAATCTATCCCCTCTACAACCTCTTAGGGATGCAGTAACTTCCCTGAGACCTGGGTGTGGAGCTTTTTTTGTGCAAAATGAACTTTTATAACCTCTGCGGTCTCTTACTTATGAAAAGGGGGGAGGACATGAAAGTAAGCCATCTGGTCAAACAAGCCCAAAAAGGCAACAAGGAAGCTTTACTGCAGCTAGTCATAGCCGATCAGGACGCTTATTATCGTCTTGCCTATGCATACATGGGAAACGAGCACGACGCGATGGATGCGATGGAAGACATGATTGTTACGCTGTATGAAAAGATTGATCAATTGCAAAAGGGCGATGCTTTCTACAGCTGGAGCAAAACCATTCTCGTCAATCGGTGCAAAACGTTGCTCCGCAAAAAGGCGCGGTTTCTTCCGCTGGAAGACGAACGGGAACTATCACTTTCCGCATTGGCTGACGATAATCCATATCGCTATACGGAATCCGAGATGGACATGCAGGTGCTGCTATCTCATTTGAACGCACAGCAGCGGGAAGCGATCGAACTTCGTTATGTTCATGATCTTCCGTATCAGACGATTGCGGACATAACCGGTGCGCCGCTTGGAACCATCAAATCAAGAATCTCGCAAGGCATCCAAAAACTAAAAGTCATGATCGGAGGTGATCGTTATGAACACGATCGAAGAGAAATTACAGGAGCATAAGCAGATCTTGAATAGGGTACAGGCTCCGCCGGAACTTGAAGGCAGACTTCGCAATGCGCTACAGAATGTTCCCGCTAAGAAAAGAAAGAAGAATCCGGCTTTGACATGGGGTATATCAACTGCCGCGGCGCTCCTTCTGATTGCTGGAATGTATGAATATCCTGCCTTCGCTTATTACGGAGGCAAGCTGCTTAATCAAAGCGAGTTGACCTCTCTGAGCTTTTCCGAAGTGGCGGAGCAAGGATACGGACAACAGGTAAACCAAAGCAAAACGCTTGATGACGGTACTGTCATTACCATTAACGGTGTTATCGCCGACGATAACGCGTTTTTAATTTATTACACCATTGACCGGCCCGCAGGCTCCGTATTGGATGAAAATGGTTTCGTTCGTTACGGTGTGGATCGATTGAAAGGGTTTTTGACCGATGCAAATCCTACACAAGGAAACGGCGATTCTAGCAAAGACGAGACCCGGTACGAGGGAGTATACGAATTCGAGCCGGTTAGTCCATTCTCCAGAACATTAACCGCTACATTTAGTGAACGGCTGGACAATGGGGGACGGGCATCGTATCCTATTTCCTTCAAATTTGACCCTACTCAAGCGATGAAGAGTATCATTAAAGAGGATATTTCCAAATCCGTTCCTGTCGATCAGGGGACTGTCCACTATGACTCCATCACTGCTTCGCCATCTTCAACCATCGTGAAGGGACATTATGAATTAGAGGAACCCCCAAGATATTCAGCCGATACAAAGCTTTATGTTAATGGAACGGAGGTGGAATTTCGGGGAATGAGATCGGATGGTTCGGGATTCAAAATTGAATTTGATGTGCTTCCAACAGACAAGATTAAGACCATTGAACTTGTACTCGAAAATTTCCCGGGATATCAGAAAGTAAAAGAACCCGTTTCCCTTGCCGCACCATCAGACCGATCCATCAAAATAGGAAATGAAAAGATATGGATTCGCAGCGTAACCAAAACCGACACAGGCTATGATATCGTGATCGCCAGAAAACAATTTGTACATTTGGAAACGGACCATTTATCCATACAAGCCGGCGGTAACGTAGTTCCCGTATCATCGATCTCCGCATCCCGCCCTTGGGATTTGAAAAACGGCAACATTTTGTGGGAGAATACGTATTCTTTTAACACCACGGACAAACCGGAACTCCTAATGCTGGACGGATTCGATTATATTAAAACCTACAATAAGACCATATCTGTAGATATAAAAAAATGAAACGAGCTAAAAGGTTCAAAACAGCAACGGCGCTTGACCAAACCATCAGGCGCACCTCTGCATCCTAACCCGGTCAGCCTTTCAGCGCCATGGCACTTGGCCGCTTGGACCGAAGGGCCACAGGCGAGCGGGACGCCGCTGTACATCAAAGAGGAGCCCGTCGATAAACCGGCGGTGCTCTTTTGTATTGTGCCGGGGCAACCTGCCAAACAGATTGCTCTTAGAATCTGCTTTGATAAATTGCTTTGAAAAACTGCTTCGAAAAACATAAGGGCAAAAAATGCCGTTATTCCGGCAGTATCCGTCCATTTGAGAGACATAGAGGCATTTTATGCCGCTATTTTCTCGAATCACAAGGAAATGCCCGCGTTCTGGACCCTTCATAGGAAAATAAGGTCAAAAAATGCCGCTAATGGGGACGAACATGCCTGGCTCCGAATAATAAGGACATAAAGTGCACTAGCGTTGCAAGAACACTAACATCAATTTTCAGCAAAACCCACATTTGGATTATTGAAACTATAAATGGATTTTTTTACAGTCATTTTTTAAGCTTAAGACCAAAAAGTCAAGGTTACCTAATGCGTAGGTCGCGA
>SNQW01000244.1_pt1 | contig 25022 bp, 23 predicted proteins | sample 2580511 | NCBI WGS metagenome assembly SNQW01 (sample SAMN10953775, study PRJNA522744) | food fermentation metagenome | isolation source: 8-hour incubation of native-enriched microbial consortia from nixtamalized... | place: Mexico | collected 2017-09-24 | reverse complement strand
CAAACTCCAATGGTAATCGTGAACAATAACATACATGGCGCCATATTTGGTGGTGGGGGAGGAGGCCTCCTCCCCCACCACCAAACCACATCACTGGCTCATCCTGATGATACTTCTACTACTTTACACAAACTTCTTGACGCTACCGACAAAAAGGGAGTACAGCAGAATTAGGGGAATTTTTTACCGCTACTTTAGAAAGACTAAGTTCAAAAGGCACTTTTTCTAGGGTTAGTTTCCAAATAGGGCCTGAAAAATCCGCTATTATGCGCGAAGGAGTTAGAATCCCAACAATAACAACAAAAATTACCGCTATTTCTGGCGGCAAAGTTTTACCGCCATCCCCTTCCCACCGAAATGCATGAGCTTGCACGTATAAGGACCGCCGGAGTGAATTTTTCCGGCGGTTTTTCGTGCGCTTTGTTACCTCCCGATTGCTGGGCTTATCCCTGAATCGCCACCGCCACGAAAATGGCCCACCCCGCCAGGAAGCAAACGCCGCCGAGCGGTGTGATCGCGCCGAGCTTGCGGATGCCTGTCAGGCTTAAGGCATACAGACTGCCGGAGAATAACACGATTCCGGCAAACAGAAACCAGCCAGCCAGGACGATCTGCGAAGCGTGCGCGGACTGGGCGGCGGCAAGCCCCAGCAGCACCAGCCCCAAACCGTGGGCGATATGGTACTGGACGCCTGTTTGGTACGTCTTCTGCCGTTCCTCGGTCAAAATATTTTTCAAGGCATGAGCGCCGAACGCGCCGAGGGCCACGGCGGTAAACATCATGATTCCCCCAAGTGCGAGCATTGTTTGCATGACGGATCACCTCGCTATTATATTACTCTACTGCGGATAAGGGAGCAATCGGAACTACCCGGCATTGCTGTGGTGAGATGCTAAAAAATAAATGGCTTGTCGTCACCGGACAGCCAAGCTATAATTGATTATGATAATCATTATCATTACGTGTGCATGTACATGTACATGGATTTACGCTTAAGCATCTGCAGTTCGAACTTTAAACTCGGGAAAGGGTAAGATTCGGTTTTGACATGAAAATACCAGGAAACGTAATGCGCATAAGTTTTTGGTATCTGGCTGCTGTATTGATATTGCTCGTTACGATGTTCCTAGCCATATCATTTGGGGCTAAAGAAATGACGCTGGGCACGGTATATTCGGCCATTTTTCATTATGATCCCGCCGTAACCACGCATCAAATCATCCATGATTTACGGCTGCCCCGGGTTTTTGGAGCGGCGCTGGTAGGCTCAGCTTTGGCGGTGGCCGGCGCCCTGATGCAGGGAATTACCCGCAATCCGCTGGCGGACACGGGAATTTTGGGGATCAATGCAGGGGCGGCTTGCGTGGTGGCGTTAAGCTTTGCCTTTTGGCCGGGGATTTCTTATAGCGGCCTTATGCTGTTGTCCTTTGCAGGAGCCGCCGCAGCCTGCCTGATCATTACGGCGCTGGCTTCTTTGTCCGCCGGTGGCATGACCTCGCTGCACCTGACGGTTGCGGGGACGGTGATGGCCTCGATTCTTAGTTCGGTCAGCAGCGGCATCGCCATTTACTTTGACCTTAACCAAGATCTCGCCTTCTGGTACGCCGGAGGCGTGGGTGGCGTAACTTGGGAGCATCTTCGGGTGCTTACGCCGGTCATCCTCTTAACGCTGCTTGGATCGGTTGCGTTAGGCAAACCCCTGTCTTTTTTGGCGTTGGGCGAAGAATCCGCATCCAGCTTGGGCGTGAAGACGGGAAGAATCCGGCTGCTCGGCATGGCGGCTGTCGTCATCCTGGCCGGCTCCGCCGTATCCGTGGCGGGATCGATCAGCTTTGTCGGCCTGGCGGTTCCGCATATCGTCAGAAAGCTGGTTGGCGTGAACTACCGCAACATTATCGGGTTATCGGCTTTGCTGGGGCCGGTCCTGCTGCTGTGGGCCGATTTCGGAGCCCGGATGATCAATCCGCCGCGCGAGCTGGCGATCGGGATTCTCGTAGCTCTAGTTGGCGTTCCTTTCTTTTTATACCTTGCCCGGCAGGAAAGGAGGGAGCTGTAAATGGCGGCAAACCGTTTGCGGCGCGCTGTGGCGGCGGGCATCGTTTTGCTTGGAATCGCGGCCGCGGTGGTGCTGATCAGCATCAATACCGGAACGATCCGCTTGTCGCCCGTGGCGGTGATTCGGACGCTGTTCGGAAACGGCACGGCGGAAGAAAATTTGATTCTCTTCGATTACAGGCTGCCGCGAATCATCATCACGATCCTGGCAGGAGCGGGTTTGAGCGTGGCGGGGGCCGTTCTGCAGGGGATATCGCGCAATGCGCTGGCCGATCCCGGGCTCCTCGGCATTCATTCCGGCGCGGCGTTTGGTTTGATCGTGTTCGTTTCTTTTTTTCGGACGATGGAAGGTCCTGTATCCTTGCTTATTCCGCTGTTCACCTTCGCCGGCGGTCTGATCGCCGCGCTGATCATTTTTGCGTTTGCTTATGACCGGCACCGCGGCATCGTTCCGATCCGCTTGATATTGGTAGGAATATGCATCGGCGCGGGGCTCAGCGCTCTAACGCTGATGTTGTCGCTTCATCTGGATGAAACGACCTATACGTTTACGGCGCGCTGGCTGGCGGGAAGCGTCTGGGGGAGGGAGTGGGTGCATGTCTGGACCTTGCTGCCTTGGATCGTCATTCTGACGCCGATCGTCTATTTCCACTCCCGTACGCTGGACGCGTTTGGGCTGGGAGACGAACTGGCGGTCGGCGTCGGCACGAAGCTGACGCCCAAGCGTTTGATGCTCCTGCTGCTGGCGGTCGCTTTATCCTGCATCAGCGTGGCCACGGTAGGCGGTATCGGCTTTATCGGCCTGATCGCCCCGCATATCGCCAAGCGGCTGGCCGGTCCGGCGCACCGCCATTTCCTGCCTTTGGCCGCGCTGATCGGCGTCATTATCCTGACCGGCGCCGATACGGCCGGAAGGGCGTTGTTTCAGCCGGTATCCGTTCCGGCGGGCGTAGTCGTTTCGCTGATCGGGGGGCCTTATTTTCTTTATTTGCTGTTTCGTTCCAAACATGAATAGATTTATCGGGAGGTCTTCTTGGAAAATGAAAAAAATGTTCAGTGTGCTGCTTGCTTTAATGTTCATCATGGGGGTGCTTACGGCCTGCGGCGGTGCCGCCAAATCGGCGGCGCATTCGGAGGGCCAGACGGCCGCAAACGGTTCGGGCAATCGGACAGGCGGAAATCCGAAAGGGGACGGACCGTCTTCGTCGGGCGCCGATCTCGTCATCGATCCTTCGACCGCCAAGATCGCCTCAATGTCCATCCATATTACGAACAATTTGCTGGCCCTGGGCGTTAAGCCGGTTGGTTCGGTCATCGGCGGGGATGTGAAGGATTTTCTGCCTCATGTGAAGGAGCAACTGGAAGGTACGGTTAAATACGGCGCCGTTGCCGACCCGGATATGGAAGCGCTGCTGGCCAGCAAACCGGATTATATTTTCATCGATTCCACGTATTCGGGAGCGGACCTCGCCAAGTTCGAAAAAATCGCGCCTACGATCTCCATCAATCTGGATGAGGGCACCTGGCGCGACCATTTAAAGCAAATTGCCGGATACTTCGGCCGCGAGGCGGAAGCGGAGAGCTTTATCGCCGATTATGACGCCAAAGCACAGCGGGTAAGCGAAAAGATCAAAGCCAAGCTGGGCGAAAACGCCAAGGTGATGGCCGTTCGAATGACCGCCAAGGAATTGCGCGTGATGAGCACCGCCAGACCGCTCGGTCCGATCTTGTTCAAGGATCTGGGGCTAGGCATGGCGGACGGCGTGGACAAAATTTCCGCAGATGAGCCTTATGAAGTGATTTCCAAAGAGGTGTTGCCCGATTTTGACGCCGACGCGATATTTGTTATCGTCAGCAGCGGCAACGAAGCGGCCGCCAATTTTGCGGAACTGGAAAAAAACGCGGTTTGGCAAAATTTAAAAGCGGTGAAGCAAAAACACGTTTACGTGCTGGACGGCCAAAAATGGTTGGATTACTCGTCCCTCGGCCAGACAATGGCTTTGGATAACGCGGAGCAGCTGTTTAACAAATAGCTCCCGGATTTCGATATCGAACGTTTAAGCCAAAAGACCGCCCCGAACGACTTATCGCGTTCAGGGCGGTTTCGTTTACTTCCGGTTGTGCCGTTCCGTCCGGAGCGAGTCATGGACGGCCGCGGGCAGCAGCAGCGCCGCGGCGAGGCTTACGGCCAGCATGATTTTGAGACGGCTCGATTTTGCCCGGCGCATATAGCGATTCCCTCCTTTACAGGCTGCGCGTTCGCCCTCTTGCAGCGGTATGATCCGGTTATTTTTCCGGAAGTTCGATTTGTCCGTAGCCGATCGTTGTAAACCAGTCTTTGACCGTGTCGAAGTCGCTTGTAAAGGACAGGCAGAGCAAGAGCAGGATACGGGCGTGCGCCGCGTTCAGGTTGTCGCCGGCGATGATGCCGTCGCCGCTCGAGTAGTTGCTGCCCGAGCCGGTGCGGGTCGTCGTGACGAATACGACGCCTTTTTCGATCGCGGCTTTACGCTCATCGCTCATCGCTTTGGAAATGCCGCCGGCGCCCGTTCCGGCGGTGACGATTCCTTTGGCTCCGCCCGCCACGAAACCGCTGATCGCCCCGGGGCCGGCATCCTGATAGGAGTAGGCGATTTCGACCTTGGCCAGATCGGCTTTGGAGATTTTGCCCAGGTCAAACGGCGTGGCCCATTCGCTTGCCGGCTTCAACGCCCGAAAGGGGGCGCGGTACACGCGGATGTTGTTTTCATCGATATATCCAAGCGCCCCGATCTCCGGTGTTACGAAGGTGTCGGTCCGGTAGGAGTTCGTTTTGGTCACGTCGCGGGCGGCATGGAATTCGTCGTTCAGCATCAGCACGGTGCCGAAATATTTCGTTTTCCCGCTGGCCGCGAGCTTGATCGCGTTGTACAGGTTGGCCGGAGCGTCCGTGCCGATAACGGTCCACGGTCTCATCGATCCGGTGACGACAACCGGCTTCGGACTGCGTACGGTCAGATCAAGGAAATAGGCGATTTCCTCCATGGTGTCCGTTCCGCTCGTTACGACGACGCCGTCCTGGGTTTTAAGCGCTTCGTCAACTTTTAAGGATAGATCGTATAATTGCTCAATCGTATAGGCGCTGGACCCGGAATTGCCGAATTGATAAGTGGTGACTTCGGCGATTTGCTCTTTATTCGGGAGGGAAGCGACCAGATCGGCGATCGGCAGCGAGCCGGCCTTATAGGTCTGAAAGCTCGTTTTATCCGTGGATAATCCGGCGAGCGTTCCGCCGGTGGCGATCACCTGAACTTTGGGCAGTTCTTTGGCCGCTTCGGTTGCCGCCGTGGCGTTTATGGCCGCTTCGGCGGCGGAAGCGGGAGAAAGGTACAGATTAGGCAGCAGAGCGGTTACGGCGAGTCCGGCAACCAATAATGTTTTTAAATTGCGGTAATTCCATTTCTTCATTCGATCAGCCTCCAAGATGTGTGATCAAGTTAACGGTATGTAATATAAAATGACATATAATGTGTTAACTTGAAACGATTATAGAATTATGTCATGTTATTTGACAAATTTCCTATGGTTTGAAGTAAGCGGTTAAACTCCGTATTTTCAAGTTATAACGGCTAATTTACTTTAATTTGAGCATGGAGGGATGAATGGTTCAGTTTTATGGGTCGTTTTTTATGTTAGATAAACTCACATAATAACTAATACGAATAAGGTTTATTTAGGAAAATTCTTTTGGGGTCCACAGGATATACCTATAAGATTGTAGAAAATCGGCGTTCTTAAACGTTAATTAAAAAAGAGTGCAGGGGCAGGACGGGCGGCCAACGTCTATTGTTAGGGAGGAGGGGAGATCGATTGACGAAGCTTCGTTTATTTTAAGATTCCGGCAGGGGGATCGCAGCGTGTTCCGCTGGCTGGTTCAGGAGTATGGAACCTACATTTACCGCGTAACTTACTCGGTGCTGCATGATGTCAAAGAAGCGGAGGACGCCGCTCAGGAAACCTTCCTGCAAATCTATAAATCTCTCCCGGAATACCGGTCCCAGGGGCTTAAAACCTGGATGACGCGCATTGCCGTCAACAAGGCGATCGATCTGAAGCGGCGCCGCGACCGCCGCAAGGAAGAGCAATGGGATCCGGCCGACCTGGCTGCAAAGCTCCCCGTTCAGGATGACGAGATTTTGCTTAAATTGATGGATGCGGAACGAAGCCGGGAGCTTCACCGCAAAATCGCCGAGCTTCCGGCGGGACACCGCGAAATCGTGACGGAGTTTTATTTGAAGGGAAAAAGCCATGAACAAATTGCCGCGGACCTGAGTCTTGCGGTTAAAACGGTGGAATCGAGGCTGTACCGGGCAAGGGCATACATACGCCGGCATTGGACAAAGGAGGGATGGGGATGAGCGCGGAGAAGGAAATGGATCGCCGGCTGTGGATCGATTATATTCACGGGAACGTGGACGCCGGGAAGGCGGAACGGATGGAGGCGCTGCTGCTCGGCGATGAGGCAGCTTTTGCCGCTTATGCGGAAGCTTTGTCATCCCTCGAACAGGAGCTGCCGAAACCTGTGGACGAGCGCACGTTTATGCGAAGCGTGCTGGCGGCGCTTCCGGAAACGGAACCGCGGCTGCACATGGATAAGCAGGCCAAACGCTGGAGCAGGCATCCTCTGTTTCATTATGTGATCGCCGCGTCCGTTACCTTGCTGCTGCTTAGCGGCGGCTTTTTTGACCGGCTTGCTGCCGGCGCAAACCATATGATGGTCTTGAACCATTCGCAGGACGCTTCGATCAGCCGGCAAATGATGGATGCCGCTTCGGGCTGGCTTGACAGATGGAAACGATAACCATTTATATTTGGAGAAAGGATGGATACACATGCCGTATGAGCGCAATCGGCTGCTAGGTTTGCTATTGAATTTTATTCCTGGCGTGGGCCATTTATATTGGGGGAACCGGGGGAGGGGAGTTTTTTATTCAGTTTGCTTTTTTGGAGGATCGCTGTTTGGTTTTACGGTGGCGCTCATGTCCGGTGCTGAGGATTTGGCGCAGGTAACCCTTGTTTTGACGGTCGTTCTTTGGCTGATTTCGATGTTTGATCTGCTCATTTCCATGCTTCGCGAGCCGGCGGAAGTGAGGGCTTATCGCGAACATATGCGGCAAATGTCCGGAGAAGGGCGGGAGTCGGAAAAATTTTTCACGATTCTGCTGTCGTTCGTACCGGGCTTGGGGCATTTTCAGCTTGGGCTGATGCAGCGGGGCTTGTCGTTTCTGGTCGCTTTTTTCGGATTGATTACGGTCTTGATTTTCGTTACAAGTGTTACTCATGAATCGGGATTTCTGCTGTTTTTGGGCCTATTGCCGATCATCTGGCTCTACGCCATGTTTGATGCGGTACAGCTGGTGCACCGGAAGCTGGCCGGGGAAATACTCGTGGACCGTACTTTGCTGGATGATTGGGAATCCGGGCGGATCGAAGGGCGCCGCAGCAAAGTGCTGGCCACGCTACTGTCCGCTTTCCCCGGCGCCGGCCAAATGTACCTGGGGCTGCAAAAACGCGGCCTGCAAATGATGGTGCTGTTCATAGGGAGCTTCTACATCATCGACATACTGCGGTTGTCGGTATTTCTGTTCCTTATTCCGATCATTTGGTTTTATTGCTTTTTTGACGGCCTGCAGCAAACGAGCCGCTACGGCATTTTGCCGATGGAGGACCGGCCGCTTATTGAAACCGGGGGAAATCATCAGCATTTGCTGGGCATCGTTCTGATCGTGCTGGGGATCTATTTTATCGGTATGGAGCTGATCGTACCGGCGATCGACGCCCAGTTCCCCGAGCTTAGGCTTCACAGCCGGATTCGCGAATATTTGCGCCCGCTCGTTGTGGCCGTGGTTCTGATCGGCGGCGGACTCAAACTGCTGCTCAAACCGAAGCGGCGGGACCCTTTTTGGAGCGGTGAAGATTTGTGATATATAAGTTGAACTAGAGAAATGCGGGAGTTAGGCAAGAGTGGGAAATGATTCTGAAGAAACGGCAGTGGTCGCCTTTGTGACCGGATTTCTACCTTGTATGAATCAACTTAATCATAGAAATCTGGGAGCAACAGCGATCGTAAGAACATTTCACACGGCTGCCCTGATCCGCACAATTAATAGTTCAACTTATATTGATTAGAGAGATTTTTGTCCTAGGGGGCGGGAATCTCTCTATTTTCTTTTCATAGCGCGAATTTGTTACAATGCAAAAGTAGGTCCTGCTAAAAAGGAGAATCGAGCAATGTTTAAAATATTTATCGTCGAGGATGACAAGCAGCTTGTAGTCTTGTTGGAGCAATATTTGCACAAGTTCGGCTACGGCACTTTTGCGGTAACGGATTTCGGCGCGGTGAAAGAGGAGTTCGAGCGCTACGCTCCCCATCTCGTGCTGCTGGACGTGAACCTGCCGAAATATGACGGGTATTACTGGTGCCGCCAGTTCCGCAACTTATCCACCTGCCCGATCGTGTTTTTATCGGCGAGAGAAGGAAAAATGGATCAAGTGATGGCGCTGGAAAACGGCGGGGACGACTATATCACCAAACCGTTTGACTACGACATCGTTATCGCCAAAATCAAAAGCCAGCTGCGCCGCGCGTACGGAACGTACGCCGGAAACGGGAATGAACGCCACGTCACGGCGGCAGGGTTGCGCCTGGATCGCGACCGGCTGCAGCTCAGCCTGGGCGAGAACCGGGTGGAGCTCAGTTTGACCGAAATGAAAATATTGGATGAATTGCTGAGCAAAAGCGAACAGGTGGTCAGCCGCGACCGGTTGCTAGAGAAGATATGGGACGACCAGGCTTTCGTCGACGACAATACGCTGAACGTTTACGTCACCCGGGTGCGCAAAAAGCTGTCCGCGTTAGGCATCGACGATGCGCTGCGAACCGTGCGCGGCCAAGGCTACCGGCTGGCGCCGAACTGGGGGGAATAGGGAATGCGCCTGTTTATGCGGGAGCAGCGTCCGCTGATCGCGGTATATGCGCTGCAGCTCCTCGTAATCACGCTCGTATACTGGCTGGACGGCTACCGCCATTGGACGATCAGCTTGTATGCGGCGCTGCTGAGCACTTGCTTGCTGGCCGCTTATCTCGTTTTCCGCTACGTAACGAACCGGTCGTTTTACCGCCGGTTGGAGGAACCGCGGGAGGCGATTCGCGGATTTGGCGAAGCAGAGCCGGGCTCGCCGTTGTCCGACAGTTTGCAGCAGCTGCTGAAAACGCAGCACCGTTATTATTTGGCGGAAATCAGCGAACAGCAGAGCAAAATCGAGGGGCATCGGCATTTTATCAATCAATGGGTGCATCAGATGAAGACGCCTTTGTCCGTAATTCATTTGATGGTGCAAAACGACGACGACCCCAAAGCGGTAGCGATCGGCGACGAGGTGGACCGGCTGCGCAAAGGCCTGGAAATGGTGCTTTATACCGCCCGTTTGGACACGTTTGAGCATGACTTTCTGGTCGAAACGCTTGATTTGGAGCAGCTTGTCAGGTCGGTCGTTTCGGCGCAAAAACGTCTGTTCATCCGGCGCAAAGTGTTTCCGGTGATCGAGATGGAAGAAAAGCTAACGATCGCTTCCGACGAAAAATGGCTGTCGTTCGTGCTGACGCAAATCGTAACGAATGCCGTGCGGTATACGACCGAGGAAAACGGCAAAATCCGCTTCCGCGGCTTTGCCCGGGGGCGCGAGGCGGTGCTGGAAATCGCCGACGAAGGCGTGGGCATTCCGGAGAGCGATTTGCCGCGGGTGTTTGACGCCTATTTTACCGGGGAAAATGGACGGAGCTTTCAGGAATCCACGGGGATGGGCCTGTACCTTGTCAAACAGATCTGCGGCAAATTGGGGCACCGGGTGGAGCTGGAGTCCCGGGCTGGCCATGGAACGACGGTGCGGATCGTGTTTTCCGCCATCTTTCCATCTTACAATCCTGTAAGGTAACTGTAAGATTAAGCCATGGAGCCGGGCGCGGCCGTCTTTATATAATGGAGACATCCTACCGAAGTAAAAGGAGCTTAAGGCCATATGGCGGTGCTGGAAGTGCATGGACTATCCAAAATATATGAAGGCAAAATCGCCACCAAAGCGCTGGACGGCGTCACGTTCCGGATCGATAAGGGCGAATTTGTCGGCATTATGGGGCCGTCGGGCAGCGGCAAAACGACGCTGTTGAATGTGATCGCCACCATCGACGAGCCGACCTCGGGAGAAGTGATCTTAAGCGGTCAGGATCCGCACCGGCTGAACAAGGAACAGACGGCTTTGTTCCGGCGGCGCGAACTCGGGTTCATTTTTCAACATTTCAACCTGCTGGACACGCTGACGGCGGAGGAAAACATCGTCTTGCCCTTAACGCTGGACGGGGCGCCCGTCCCGGAAATGAAGGCGAAGGCGCGGGAAATGGCGCGCCGGCTCGGCATCGAAGGCGTTCTAAGCAAGCGTACCTATGAGATGTCGGGCGGGCAAATGCAGCGGACGGCGATCGCCCGCGCGCTGATCCATGAGCCGTCGCTGATTTTGGCCGACGAGCCGACGGGCAATCTCGACTCCAAAGCGTCGCGGGACGTGATGGAGGCGTTCGCCGCCATGAACGGGTCGTACGAAGCGGCGATCATGATGGTCACGCATGATGCGCTGGCGGCGAGCTACTGTCACCGGGTTATTTTTATCAAAGACGGCAAGCTGTATAACGAGATTTACCGCGGGGACAACCGGCAGGCTTTTTTCCAGAAAATCATCGACATGCTGTCGCTGCTGGGAGGGGACAGCCATGACCTTTCGTCAATTCGCCTTTAACAACGTGCTCCGCAACAAACGGACGTATGCCGCTTATTTCCTGAGCAGCTCGTTTTCCGTGATGATCTTTTTCGTCTGCGCGCTGTTTCTGTTTCATCCCGTCCTGCGCGGGCAGGTCGTGTACAGCTCGGCGCTGCTCGTGCTCGCTGCGGCGGAAGTGGTCATGTATGTGTTCGCTTTTTTCTTCGTGATCTATTCCGTGGGCTCGTTCCTGCGTTCCCGCAAACGGGATTTCGGGATCATGCTGCTGCACGGGATGACGGAGAGGCAACTGCGCAAGCTCGTGTTTCTGGAAAATATGCTGATCGGCGCAAGCTCGATATTGTGCGGAATCGGGGCCGGGCTGCTGACGGCCAAGCTGTTTTTGCTGGCCGGCTCCGAGCTGCTGGGCGTATCTTCGCTGCCGTTTCTCGTCCCCTGGCCCAGCCTGCTGCTGACGGTGGCTGCGTTTTTGCTCTTGTTTCTGCTGATCTCGCTCTGCACGACGCTGCTGCTTGGCTCCCACCGGCTGATCGAGCTGTTTCAGGCCGGGATGAAGCCGGCGGGGCCGCCGCAGACGTCGGCCGCCTTATCGCTGCTCGCGGCCGGGCTGCTCGGCGGCGCATATGCGCTGGCGGCGACGGCGACGGCCACAAGCGTGCTGATCCGCATGCTTCCGGTCACGGCGATGACGATCGTAGGAACGTATTTTTTCTATACCCAGCTCAGCGTCTTTTTGATCAAGGCGGCGCAAAACCGGCTGCGTTTTTATTGGAAAAAAACGAATATGGTCACGGTGTCGAGCCTGGCCTACCGGATGAAGGAAAACGCGCGGATGTTTTTTCTTGTTACGATCATCGCGACGATGGCGTTTTGCGCGGTTGGGACTTTTGCCTCGATCAACCGGCTGGCGGACGGGTTTGCGGCGGATTATCCGGCCGATATCGGGTACGTCGCCAAGGCGGGGAGCAGCGTGGAGGAGAGCCATCTGCAGCAAATTCGCGGCGAATTGGACGCCAAAGGGGTGGCGTATCGTACGGAAAGTTTGCCGATTTATTATGCCAAGGTCGTATCTTCGACATCCGATTTTCCCGCAGCGTGGATGCCGCTGATTTCGTTTTCCGGCTATAAACGGGCCGTGACGGCGGCGGGGATCGCTTTTGACGAGAAGGAGCCTGCGGACGGGGAAGCGCTGGTGCTGCTCGGCTCGGAGCGGGAATTTCGGCTGTTGGAGCAGCGAAAACCGGCCAGCTATTTGTTTGCCGGAGGGGCGGCGGGCACCCGGGTCCGGGAAAGCGGACTGACGCGGCATGTGGCGATTCCGGAATCGTTGATCGAGCGGGCGGGGAACGATCTGGAGGGCTCCTTTTCCGGGTTGGTCGTAAGCGACGGACTGCTGAAGCGTCTGGAGGCGGCGGCGAAGGATGGGGAGCGGCGGGTCGACCGATTTACCGGCTTCTATGTGGATAAAGTGGAATCGACGCTCGGCGTAGCGGCGGAGCTGACGGATCACGGAAGAATGCGCTACGACATGGATAAGCCCTATGCCTTGACGGTAAGCGGCACGTTATACGAGGTGCAGCGGACAACGTACCGGGCGCTGCTGCTGTTTGCCCTGCTGGTCGGTACGGTGTTTTTCATCGCGGCGGGAAGCTTCCTTTATTTCCGGCTGTACAGCGATCTGGAGTATGACCGGCGGCAGTATGGGGCGCTGGCGAAGCTGGGGCTGACGGAAAAAGAATTGGCCGGCATCGTCACCAGACAGGTGGGCCTGTTGTTTTTCGTGCCGATCGCGCTGGCGATCGTGCACAGCTTATTCGCGTTCAAGGCGATGCAGAGTTTGTTCAGCTTCTCCGTGGCCTGGCAGACGGCCTTCATTTTGACCAGCTTTTTGCTCGCGCAAGCCGCCTATTTTCTGCTGATTCGGGCCCGTTATTTGCGCAATGTGAAAAAAGCGATTCGATAAAACGTTTGGAGGTACGGCGTGGAAAATAATTGGATTACGGATTTTATGGAGCAGTACGGGTATTTCGGTGTTTTTCTGCTCATCGCCCTGGAAAATGTGTTTCCGCCGATTCCATCGGAAGTGATTTTGACGTTCGGCGGATTTATGACCACTTACACGAACTTGACTCCTGCCGGGGTCATCATCGCCTCCACCTTGGGTTCGATCTTGGGGGCGGTGATCCTGTACGGGATCGGCTTGCTGGTTAACGTGGACCGGCTGGAAGGCTGGGTTGACCGCTACGGGCGTTTTCTCCGCCTCAAAAAGGAGGACATCCGCAGAGCGGACGCCTGGTTTGACCGCTACGGCTACTGGACGGTGCTGTTCTGCCGCATGATCCCGCTGATCCGCAGCCTGATTTCCGTGCCGGCGGGGATGGCCAAAATGAAGTTCGGACTGTTCCTGCTGTTTACGACGTTCGGCACGTTGATTTGGAACGTGGCCCTCGTATTGGTCGGCGCGGCGGTGGGAGGCTCCTGGGAAAAAATCGTCGAATTTATGGACGTTTATTCCCATATCGCCTACGGAGTGATTGCCGTCGCCGCGGCGGCCGTGCTGGTGTTTTGGCTGCGCAAAAGAAGGGGCGGCGGCGCAAGGCGGATAACGGAGCAGCCGGAGAAGCCGGCGGACTGATAGACGAAATCATAGGCGGAATGGTAGAATGGACGAATGCTATATAGGTTGAACTAAAGAAATGCGGTAGTTAGGCAAGAGTGGGAAATGATTCTGAAGAAACGGTAACTAACAAAGGAGAAGCTGAAATGATTGATTTTTTGCATCTGATCAAAGCAATTATTCTGGGGATGGTGGAAGGACTTACGGAATTTGCCCCCGTCTCGTCGACAGGGCATATGATCATTGTGGACGATATGTGGCTGCGGACCGAACACCTGCTGGGCTCCAAATATGTAGCCAACACGTTTAAAGTCGTGGTCCAGCTCGGCTCGATTTTGGCCGTGGTAGTCGTGTTCTGGAACCGGTTTGTGGAACTGCTTGGATTGTCGCGTTTTTTTGGAAAAAAAGGGGGCTCATCGGAGTGGTCCGATGAGACGATGGTGACGGAGGACGGGGCGTATCAGCCTCGACAGCTTAAACATGGCAGCGGTTCGCGCCTCAAGCTGGCCCAGGTCATTGTCGGATTGATTCCGGCCGGAGTTTTGGGCGTTTTGCTTGAAAATTATATCGATGAGTATCTTTTCTCGACGGCAACGGTATTGATTGGTTTGGTGGTTGGGGCCGTGCTCATGATTGTGGCCGATCGCTTTGCGCCAAAGCGGGCCAAGGTAGAAACCGTCGACCAAATTACTTACAAGCAGGCGTTTGCGATCGGCCTTTTCCAATGCTTGTCGATTTGGCCGGGCTTCTCCCGCTCGGGATCGACGATTTCCGGCGGGGTGCTGCTGGGCTTAAGCCACCGGGCTGCCGCCGATTTCACCTTCATCATGGCGGTGCCGATCATGGCCGGGGCGAGCGCCCTTTCGCTGGTTAAAAACCTGCAATATTTTACGTCGGATGTCCTGCCCTTTTTCATCGTCGGGTTTATAAGCGCATTTTTGTTCGCTTTGCTGTCGATCCGCTTTTTCCTGAAGCTGATCAATCGCGTCAAGCTGATGCCGTTTGCGGTGTACCGGATTTTGCTGGCGATCGTGATCTATTTCGCGTTTTTCTTTTAAGCCGGGCCTTATTCGTGGAACATGAATTAACCGCCTTCCTGGGAAGGCGGTTTTGTTTTTATTCGTGTCTTCGTTCCCTGGTTGTTACGACTTATTGCAAGGAAATGCAAAAGTGCATTTCATCTGTCGTAAATTCCCATGTTTGAGCGGTTGAAATGCAAAAGTACAGTTAATTCAGCTTAAATTGGTAAATTTTAGTATATTATCCGAAAATGAAATGCACTTTTGCACTTGATCAGCTGTTTTGGGGCTTTTTGGCGAAAATCAACTGCACTTTTGCATTTGGTGTGGAGTACAGCGATGTCTGTTATCCGCAGGAGCAGTTCAGCACCGGCTTGCGGGCGGCGCCGGTTTCGTCCAGGCGCGTGACCGGTGTGGTATACGGCGCGTTTAGCAGGATGTCCGGATTCGTCTCCGCTTCCTTGGCGATGGCGATCATACAATCGATAAACCCGTCCAGCGTCTCCTTGCTTTCGGTCTCCGTCGGCTCGATCATAATGCATTCCTCGACGTTCAGCGGAAAATAGATGGTCGGCGGGTGGTAGCCGAAGTCCAGCAGCCGCTTGGCGACGTCAAGCGTGCGGATGCCGTATTGGGCCAGCCCGCTGCCGGACATGACGAATTCGTGTTTGCACGGCTGATCCTCGTAAGGCATCTCGTAATAAGGAGCCAGGCGTTTCATCATATAGTTGGCGTTCAGCACGGCGTTTTCCGAAACCTGGCGGAGTCCCTCCGGGCCCAGGCTGCGGATATAGGCGTAAGCGCGGACGAGAATGCCGAAATTGCCGTAAAACGCTTTGACCCGGCCGATGGAGGCTGAGCCTTGTGTACCCGGCGAGCTGCCTTCGGGGGCTGGGCTGGGCGAGCCGACGAAGGCGGCAGAAGTCGGAGAGACGGACGGGCCGTCGGAACCAACTGAGCCAGCCGAGCCGAGCGAACCAGGCGAACCAAGCGAACCAACTGAGCCAGCCGAACCAGGCGAACCAATTGAACCAATCGAGCCAGCCGAGCCGAGTGAACCAGGCGAACCAAGCGAACCAACTGAGCCAGCCGAACCAGGCGAACCAATTGAACCAACCGAGCCAGCCGAGCCGGGCGAACCAGGCGAACCAATCGAACCAACCGAGCCAGCCGAACCAACCGAACCAACGGAACTAACCGAACCGGGCGGGTTTTCCGTGCCTACCGACGGGGCGAAGCCTGCCGCCCCCTCCGCACGCCGCCCGCGGATGGCGTAACGGCCGGATTCGTCCAGGACGACGGTCGGCTCGGGCAGAAACGGTGCGAGCCGTTTTTTGACGCCGACCGGACCTGCGCCGGGACCGCCGCCGCCATGCGGTGTGCTCGTCGTTTTGTGCAGGTTGAGGTGGACGACGTCAAAGCCCATGTCGCCGGGCCGCGTAATCCCCATAATGGCGTTCGAATTGGCGCCGTCATAGTACAGCAGGCCGCCGGCGGCATGGACGATTTCGGCGATCTGCACGATTTGCTGCTCGAACAGGCCAAGCGTGTTCGGGTTGGTGAGCATAAGGGCGGCGGTATCTTCGCCGACGGCCGCCCGCAGCGCGTCCAGATCGACCATGCCGCGCTGGGTCGAAGGGACGGTCACCGTCTCAAAGCCGGCGACCGCAGCGCTGGCCGGATTGGTGCCGTGCGAGGAATCCGGCACGATCACTTTCGTCCGCTTCTCGCCGCGGCTTTCGTGATAGGCGCGGATCATCATCAGGCCCGTCCATTCCCCATGCGCCCCGGCGGCCGGCTGCAGGGTGACCTCGTCCATACCGGTAATCCCGGCCAAATCCCGCTGCAGCCGGTACATCAGCTCCAGCGCGCCCTGCAGGCTTTCCTCCGGCTGATATGGATGAATTTTGGCGAAGCCGGGATAACGGGCCACATCCTCGTTGATTTTCGGGTTGTATTTCATCGTGCAGGAGCCAAGCGGATAAAACCCGTTATCAACGCCGAAATTGCGGCGGGACAAGGCGGTATAATGGCGCACGACATCGACCTCGTACACTTCCGGGAACGCAAGCCCCTCGCGGCGCAGCATTTCCGGCGGCACCAGCTCTTCCTTCGGCACGGCGGGGACGTCGCATTCCGGCAGGGAATAACCGATCCTTCCGGGCCGGCTGCGTTCGAAAATAAGCAATTCCTCCGGCTTGGTTTCATTTATTTCGCGCATATCGATTCCTCCATTACGCTGACGAATTGGTCGATTTCCGCTTTGCTGCGTTTTTCGGTGACGGCGATCAGCACATGTCCGGCGAGTTCAGGGTAGCTGCGCCCCAGATCATATCCGCCGATAAATCCGGCCTCGAGCAGCTTTTGCTGCAGCCGCTGCGGATCGGCGCCTTCCGGCAGCCGGATGACGAATTCATTAAAAACCGGGCCCGGGAAGGGGAGGCCTACGCCCGGGATGGAAGCCAGGCGCGTTTTGGCGTAATGCGCTTTTTGCAGGTTCAGCTCCGCGACCTCGGCCGTGCCTTGTTTGCCCATCAGCGACATATACACGGAGGCGGCGAGGGCGAGCAGCGCCTGGTTGGAGCAAATGTTGGAGGTCGCTTTTTCGCGGCGGATATGCTGCTCCCGGGCTTGCAGGGTCAGCACGAACCCGCGCTTGCCGTTACGGTCGGTCGTCTGCCCGACGATCCGCCCGGGCATCCGGCGCATGTAGCTGTCCGCCACGGCGAAAAATCCGCAGGTCGGGCCGCCAAAGGAAGGCGCGATGCCCAGCGGCTGTGCGTCGCCGACGACGATATCCGCGCCCAGCTTGCCCGGCGCTTCCAGCAGGCCCAGCGACAGCGGGTTGCAGCTGACGATCAAGAGGCCCCCGCGCGCATGAATCAGCTCGCCGATGGCCCGGATATCTTCGAGGGAACCGAAGAAATTCGGGTTTTGCACCAGCACGGCGGCGGTGTCTTTCGTGATGGCCGTCTCCAGCGCCTCGCGGTCGGTAACGCCCGCTTCCCAGCCGACCTCCGCGATCTCCAGATTCAGGCCGCGCGCGTAAGTCGCCAGCACCTCGCGGGCATCGGGGTGAACGGTCCGGGCCACGACCAGCCGCTTGCGCCGGGTGGCGGCCGCAGCCAGCGAGCCGGCTTCAGCGAGTGCCGTCGCTCCGTCGTACATGCTGGCGTTGGCCACCTTGAGACCGGTCAGCTCGCAGATGTAGGACTGGAACTCAAAGATCGCCTGCAGCTCGCCCTGGCTGATCTCCGGCTGGTACGGCGTATATGCGGTGTAAAATTCGGAGCGGGAAATGACATGTTGGACGACGGAAGGAATATGATGATCGTAAATGCCCGCGCCGAGGAAGCTGGCGTAGCGGTCGGTGTCGGCATTGCGTGCGGCGAGCGCGGACATGTGCCGGGTTAAGGCGTATTCGTCGAGCCGCGGCGAAACCGGCAGCGCGCCTTTAAAGCGGATCTCCTCGGGAATATCCTGAAACAGCGCTTCGAGCGAAGGGACGCCGATCGCTTCCAGCATTTCGGCCCGGTCCTGTTCGGTCAGCGGCAAATAACGGTGTTTTATCATAAGTTTCTCGTACTCCTTTCACGGCTTGGCGGATGCGTTTCGGCGATAAAACGGCAGGGGGACGACTTTGGCTTTCAGCCGTTTGCCGCGGATTTCCACCTCGAGCACGGTGCCGGCCGCCGCGTGGGCGCCGGCGATCAGCGCCAGGCCGAGGTTTTTTTTGAGCGTCGGCGATTGCGTGCCCGTGGTTACTTCGCCGATGGAGTCCTCGGTGCCCGGCGCAAACACCGGATAATGCGCGCGCGGAATGCCCCGGTCGATCATCTCCAGACCGGCCAGCCGCCGCGGTAAGCCTTCTTCATGCTGCCTGAGCAGCGCCTCGCGCCCGATAAACGGGCCGGAGTCCCACTTCACGAACCGGCCGAGGCCGGCTTCCAGCGGCGAAATGCTCGGCGACAGCTCTTGCCCGTAGAGGGGAAGGCCGGCTTCAAAGCGCAGCGTATCCCGGGCGCCGAGCCCCGCCGGCACGAGTCCGCGAGGCTCGCCGGCCCGCATCAGCGCGTCCCAAAGGGCCGGGGCGTCTTCGGCGGCAACGTAAAGCTCGTACCCGTCCTCGCCGGTATAGCCGGTGCGCGAGAGCAGCGTTTTAATGCCGCAGACCCGGGCCGCGGAATTAAACGTAAAGGGGCGCATAACGCTGGGATCATACCCTTCGCACAGGGGAGAGAGGATGGAGGCGGCCAGCGGTCCCTGCAGCGCCAGCAGCGCCGTGGCCGCGGAAACGTTGCGCAGACTGACGCCCTCGGCGGGCAGATGCCGGCGCAGCCATTCCCAATCCTTGGCGATGTTCGCGGCGTTGACGACAAGCATGTATTTGCCTTCGTCCCGTTTATACACCAGCAGATCGTCGACAACGCCCCCGTCCGGATAACAGAGCAGGGTGTATTGGGCTTTTCCCGGCCCCAGCAGGCTCACGTCGTTTGTCGTCATCCGCTGCAAAAAACTTTCCGCTCCGGGACCCTCGGCGTAAAACTCGCCCATATGCGATACGTCAAACAAGCCGGCCCGCTCGCGCACGGCCTCGTGTTCCTTCTGAATGCCGCTGAACTGCACCGGCAGCTCCCAGCCGCCGAAATCGATGCAGCGCACGCCTTCATACCGGGAGTAACAAGAGTATAGCGGCGTTCGTTGCAATAGGGGTTCTACGGGTTCGGACATTTCATCACCTCGTTTGGCCGCGGTGGGCCTTATTTTACCTGCACATATCATGAAAAAATAAAAAGACAGGCCAAGAAATTCCGACCGGCAAACGAATCGGATATTCCCGGGCTCTGTCCTTTGTACCTGAGAGTTACCCTGCGGCAAAACACCGGTCATCTTGCGCTCCGGCATTTTGAAATAGCAGGTTTCCCCTTGGGTGATCCGCCTTCTGTCGATAAAGACGAATTCTCTCCAGAGACGCGTCCGGCAGAGGTCCTTTTGCCTGAGAGATTCACCGCTTCCGCAACGGCTTGCTCCTTCGGCGTTACAATTGCCTGGAATTGTAATCTCTCCCTCTGCCTTCAACCGCTGATTACATCTACATTAATACTCAAAACCGCGAAATATGTCAATAAACTTATCATGAAAATATAAAAAATATTTTATTTTTGTATTATGCAACGCTTTCATTTTTTGAATCTATAAATTATGTTAGTAATATTGACACTGCAGCTAGGTTTGGAATAATCTGAACGAGAAAGATCCGGAAGAGGAGGAATACGCATGTCTGCCAATATTAGGGGAAATCTGTGGTATAGCGATGAACATGAATGGGTGCTGGATTTGGGGGACGGAACGGTAAAAATCGGCATTTCCGACGTGGCTCAGCATCGCTTGGGCGATATTGTATTTGTGGAGCTGCCGGACCTTGGAACGGATGTGGAAGCGCAGGACGGCATCGGCACGATCGAATCGGTCAAAACGGTGGCGGATTTGTTTACGCCGGTCAGCGGAACGGTGCTGGAGATCAACACGGAGCTGGAAACGGCGCCCGAGCTGGTGAACGAGGAACCTTACGACGGGGGATGGATGGTGCGGATTCAGCTTCGGGAAGACCCCGCAGCCGCTTTTTCCAAGTTGATGGATGCCAAAGCTTATGCGGAGTTTCTTGAAAGATAAAGGGCCTGTCACAGCGTAAAATAATCTCGCGGCAGCGAGGAGGGCGCGGCTTGCTTGCCGCATGGTGTCTTAGCGCTTCGCTGGCCGCGAGTTTGTTTAATGCGTCATTTACGTTTGTTTGCGCGGAAGCAGGAGGGAGCGGTACAACGCTTCGAACATAAATTCGAAGGCCTCCAGACGGGATACGGCATCGAACGCGGTGGAGCCCCAGGCGTAGATGCCGTGGCCCCGCAGCAATAAGCCGGGAACCCGGGTGTCGAGCGCGGCGGGAATCCGCCTTTCCATTTCGGCGATGTCGGCGTAATTCGGCACGACCGGAATGCGTACAGCGGCGTCCTCCTCCCAGATGCCCAGCGCTTTGATCAGCTCGTTGCCCTGCAATTGAACGAATCCTTCGTCGCCGAAATATTCGCTGAGCACATTGTTAAATACGGTGTGCACGTGGAGAATCGCGCCGCAGCCGGTCATCCGGTAGATCTTCGCGTGGACCGGCGCATCTTCGCCGGGCGTCAGCTTCGTAGCTTCGCTTGGCGTTCCGGCGGCGTCCACAAACAGGAACTCCTCGGCCGGAAGGTTCGTCCGGCCTTTCATGCCCGACGTCACCGCAAAATGATAATTGCCCGGCGCGAAGCTTCCGACCCGGACGGACAAGCTGCCGCTCATGGCCGGAAGCCAGCCGCGGGCGGCAAGCTGCTCCTTGACGCCGCGCAGTTCGCTGAGCGCAGCTTGTTTTTCCTCCAACGGAATGTCCGAAAAATTCATCCAGGCCGTCCTCCTTCGTGCTTCATCCAGAATCTTGGCTTACAGAAGCGACTTTCGAACCGCCTCGCCCATTTCCAAAGACCGTTCGGCGGCACGATGCACCGCGGCTTTCACGTTCGGCCGGAACCCGCCCGCTTCGAGCACCTCCAGCGCCGCCTGGGTCGAGCCGTTCGGCGAGGTGATGTCGGCCCGGAGCTTGGCCGGATTTTCGCCGGTTTCGGCCATCATCAAGGCGGCCCCAAGCACCGTTTGCACCGTCAGCCCGCGCGCCTGCTCGGGGGTTAGTCCGCCTTCCACGCCCGCTTCGATCATCGCTTCCATCATGTAATAAATATATGCGGGGCCGCTCCCGGAAACACCGGTCAGGATTTCCATCCGTTCCTCCGGAATCACGCTCACCATGCCGACCGCTTGAAACATGGACAAGACCTGCGCTTTTTGCTCTTCCGACATTTCGGCGGAGAAGGAGATCCCGGTGGCGCCGCGGCCGATGGAGCAGGACGTGTTCGGCATCGTCCGGGCGACCGGGATGTTGCCGCCGAGCAGCGCCTGGATCGTCGCAATCGACAGACCGGCGATCAGGGAGACGATCATTTGCCCTTCGCGCAGCATCGGGCCGAGTTCGCTAAGCGCTTCCCCGGCATCCTTCGGCTTCATCGCCAGGACGATGATCGAAGCTTCCCGGAGATGCTGCCGTTTGGCGGCTTCCTCGTTTGCGGCCGTGACGCGGTAAGTCTGCGACAAATAGGCAAGCCGTTCCTGGCTCGAGCGGTTCAGCATGGCGATTTGCTCCGCGGCGGCGACGCCTTTATGGATCAGTCCGCGCACGATCGCTTCGGCCATCGAACCGGCGCCGTAAAAGCAAATCGAGGCGGAGGCAAGGGATATGTTCGGGTTCATGGGAATTACCTCCTGATGTAGAGAATGGATATTGGCTAACAGGGATTTTTTTCAGGCGTATTGCAGGTTTACTCCCGGATTTGCCCGTTCCCCGTAACGATATATTTGCTGGATGTCAGCGCAGGCAGGCCCATCGGTCCTCTGGCATGCAGTTTTTGCGTGCTGATGCCGATTTCGGCCCCATAGCCGAATTCAAAGCCATCCGTAAACCGGGTGGACGCATTGTGGTACACGGCGGCCGCGTCGATTTCCTGCTGGAACAGCTCCGCAGTTTGCCGGTCTTCCGTAACGATGCATTCCGAATGTTTGGTCCCGAAACGGCGGATATGATCCAGCGCCTCCTCCAAGTTGCGAACGACCTTCACATTCAAAATATAGTCGTTGTACTCGGTCGCATAGTCTTCTTCGGTTGCCGGATTCGCCCAGGCCACGAGGCGTCTCGTGGCTGCGCAGCCCCTTAATTCGACGCCCGCCTCCTTGAAGCGGTCCGCCAATTCGGGCAGATGCCGGGCGGCGAAGTCTTCATGGACGAGCAGCGTTTCCATCGAATTGCATACCGATGGGCGTTGTACTTTGGCGTTGAGCGCAATGGAAGCGGCCATTTCCGGGTCCGCGGCGGCATCCACATACGTATGGCAGATACCCGCGCCCGTCTCGATCACCGGCACGGTGGCGTTTTGCACGACTGTTTGGATCAGCGAGCTGCCGCCGCGCGGAATGATGACATCCAGCAGCCCGTTCAGCTTCAGCATCTCGTCGACGGACGAACGGTTCGGGTCCTCGATGAGTTGCACGGCGTCGACCGGGATGGCGGTGGCGCTTAACGCCTCGTGGATGATCTCGACGATTTTGCGGTTGGAGGCGAGGGCGGAGGAGCCGCCGCGCAGCACGACCGCGTTGCCGGTCTTAAGGCACAGTCCCATCGCGTCGACCGTCACGTTGGGGCGGGCTTCATAAATGATCCCGATGACGCCGAGCGGCACGCGCTTCTTCACGATATGCAGCCCGTTCGGGCGGTCGATCGTCTCCAGCACGTCTCCGACCGGATCGGGCAAAGCGACGATCTGCCGCAGCCCTTCGGCGATGTCTTTAATGCGTTTCTCGTTTAAAGCAAGCCGGTCCAGCATCGACGAAGAAGTGCCGTTTTCCCGGCCGCGCCGCAAATCCTCCTCGTTGGCCGCGATAATCGCGGCGCTGCCGTCCACAAGCGCTTTGGCGGCGGCCAGCAGGGCTTCGTTTTTTTGCTCCGTCGTCAGGCGGTTCAGCGCGGATACGGCGCCGGCGGCCCGCTCGGCTTTTTGTCTGGCTTCACTCATGGTTTGAGACCTCCTCTTATGATTCCTCGAATTATGATTTTAACGAAATCCATTCGTCCCGGTGGATAACCTCCAGACGGTGGACGATTTCCAGCTTCTTGATGACCTCCCCGCTGGGAAGTCCGAGAATTTCCTGCAGCTGCTCGGCGTCGTAATTGACGATCCCGCGGCCCAGCACTTCCCCGCCGGGATTGACGACTTCCACGACATCTCCCGTATGAAAGTGGCCGGTTGCGCATTTTACGCCCACCGGGAGCAGGCTGCGTCCGCCGTGGATGAGCGCTTCTTCGGCGCCGTTGTCGACCGTCAGCGTGCCGAACGGAGTGGAGAAGAAGCCGAGCCATTGTTTTTTGCGCGGCAGGGCGGACCCGTGCGCTTCGAAGTAGGTGCCGCGGCCGTCGCCCCGCAGCGCCGCCAGCAGATCGCCGGGCTCCCCTACCTTGCCGACGAAGACGGGAACGCCGCCGATCGAAGCGATTTTGGCCGCGTCGATTTTGGAGCGCATGCCGCCCGTGCCGACCGCGGAGCCCGCCCCGCCGGCGATCGCGTACAGGTCGCCCGTGATTTCGGCGACGCGGGCGATGCGCGTGGCGCTTCGATCAAGGCGCGGGTCCTTGGTGTAAAGCCCGTCCATATCCGTCAAAATGAGCAGATGCTCGGCTTTGATCAAATTGGCGACCAAGGCCGACAGCGTGTCGTTGTCACCGAATTTCAACTCGTCCAGCGACACGGTGTCGTTTTCGTTGATGATCGGCAGGACGCCCTGCCGCAGCAGCTCTTCGATCGCCATGCTCGCGTTGCCCGTCCGCTTGCGGTTCTGAAAATCGGAGCGGGTAAGCAGCACCTGGGCCGCGGATACGCGATGTTCGGCGAGCGCTTCGCGGTACGCCTGCATGAGCAGCGCCTGGCCTACCGCGGCGGCCGCCTGTTTCTCATGCAGCAGCTTCGGCCGCTCGGGGTAGCCGATTTCGCGGAAGCCGGCGGCCACGGCGCCGGAGGTGACGAGCAGGGGCTGGTACCCGGCCCGGATGAGACCAGCCAGCTCGGCGGCGAAATAACGGACGGCGTCCCGGTTTAACCCTCCTTCCGATGAAGTCAGCGAACTGCTTCCGATTTTGACGACGATGCGACGCAGCATGGTGACCACTCCTCCAAAACTTGAATAATAACGGTGCGTGGGGTAACGGATGGTTGTGCGAGCCGCAGGATGTAACGGACATGAGCGCCGCTAATCAAGCGAAAAACGGTCTTTTCCGCATTCTCCCGCAAAATAAAAAAACTTCCGCCTTTGCACGCAAAGGACGAAAGTGTGACTTCCGCGGTACCACCTTTATTGATGAGGTTTCTCATCCGACTCGGATTGCCCGGTAACAGGGGCGCTGTCCGGCTTTAGGGCCGGCCGCTCGGGGGTAGGGTTCGGAAAGGGCAAGCATGTAAATTCTCTCAGCCGATGGAATTTACTCTCTGGAGCGCCGCGGTCTTTCGTACTGGTCCCGTCTATGCGTTTGTAGGGATGTCCGATATGAATATGATTACTGTTAGGATACCACCGTACTTTCTTTTTTGCAAAGAAAAAAGCTAAATGGGGCTCAAACTAAAATAGGCGCTAGATAACCAGCTACCGAAGGGCGAACACCGTTGGCTGGGAGCTTGTGTTCAAGCTTGTGTTACTGACGAGCTGCTGAACGACGAACACCATCGGCTGGGTTAGCAAAATAGCGGCATTTTATGCACTAGCGTTGCATAAAACCTAACGCGAATAATCAAATATTAGTTAAATATGGGTAATTATGATCATTTTTCATGGAAAAAGCATAAAAAATCTCCTATTGTAAAGAGGTAGGTACGTTGTCCATAACTCTCTACAAA
>SNQW01000239.1_pt1 | contig 26949 bp, 29 predicted proteins | sample 2580511 | NCBI WGS metagenome assembly SNQW01 (sample SAMN10953775, study PRJNA522744) | food fermentation metagenome | isolation source: 8-hour incubation of native-enriched microbial consortia from nixtamalized... | place: Mexico | collected 2017-09-24 | reverse complement strand
CTGATGTATGGGACACGTTTTTGTTTTCTCAGTTCATCGAGACAGTGATTAGTTGCAATACGGTATAGCCAGGATGAAAAGCTGTAATCAGGTTTATAGCTTTGTATGTGGAAGTATGCTTTAATAAATACTTCTTGCGCTAAATCTTGCGCATCTTGTGGTCGACCTATCATTCCATACAAAAAGGAGTAAATCTTTCCTTTGTATCGGTCTACAATCTGATTGTACGCCTGCTTATTTCCTTGTAAAACGAGTTCAACCAGCTCCTGATCGCTAGACATGTTTGTCCTCCTCTCCAAAAGTGATACTGTGCAGCTTTTACCTTTTTGCTTGTTCATTAGCTATAACGTACAATTTTAGAATATCTTTCTCATTTTCCTAAATTTTTTTTGTGAAGACCATCTGTTTTATTTTTCTATTAATTTTAAATATAGTCATATTCCATATGATAATAACTTCATATCGATTGGAATGGTACTATATACATCTCATTTGATACATCGACAAATGTTTATGGTAAGAGGTAAGAAAAGAAGGAAGGGCCATCCAACCTCTTCTTTTTCTGAATCGCCTCCTTCCAACCACGCTCCCCTGTCAAAAAATCAAGTGTAATTTATATATGCTGTATTACGACGATTCATGGTATACTCGTAAACAACATCCAGGATATCAAAGATCATTTTTTTCTCATATCGATGGGATTTTCGCCCGTTTTGCTGTAGGAGGTTGAACAAGCGAAAAAAAGATTACATTTGTGAAATTTAAAGTTGGATGGATATAAGAACTTAAGAAGAGAGGTAATTATCGTTAAATAAATTCTTTAACATATAATAATGATTAGATACATAAAAAAGCCGTTCCAGTTAGAACGACTTCATTTGTTTCGTGTATGCTATTGTGAAAGCCCTGCATCTTCCAAAAAATCCCGTGAAATAATAAAAAATCTAATAATCTCATCTTTACTATTAAACTCGACCAGGATTGGTTCTTTTTCAGATGATATGGGTATAAACGCAACAGATCCGTTAAAATGATTCTTAGTAGAATTATCACTTACTTTCTTGATTTTGTATTCGTTAACTTCCTCTCCGTATAACCGTTTCAACAGGTCTTGCGCTTTTTCCTCTTTTGTGTTTCCTTCAAGATTGACTAAAGATAATTTTTCGAAGAAAAAAGATCGAACTTTACCTGTTTCATCAAATGTTATGATAAATTCCTTATCGTTTGTCTTTCCTTCCTCTCTTTTTCCGCTCTCAGTAAACCAAAGAGAATATGTTTTCAATTGTTCCTCCCCTTTTATAACGGGTAGATACATGGCGGAATCATAAAGCTTAAGGTTCTTCACTTCCGGTGAAAGACTATAGACTTTATCTAAAGATGCTTGCACTGTTTCTGGTAATTCAGATTCAGAAATATTGGATACTACTTGAGTATACTCTGTTATCTTCTCTGTTTTTATGTCAAAGGTTAAGCCAAATGATTCTTTCTCATTACTTATTAATGACAAAGTAATCTCATTTATTTCTTTGCCCTTTTCTATCCTTTTAACTTTACTACCCTTGATTTTATATGCTTTTGTTCGTGGAAATTTATCATAGAATGACTCTAATGCCGATTTCATCCCTTTCTGGGCCATAATTTCATCAACAGTCAGTTCTTTCCACCAAAAACCTTCCCCTTGTTGAATCATTCCTTCCTCATGCTGGATTGGATTACTTTCCTGTTCAGCCGCGAAGACAGGCGTTGTAGCCAATAAACTGATCGCTAAAAATGCAGTTGCTATTTTTTTCATGGTCTTATTCCCTCTCTTATTTATATTATATTTAGCCTTACCATATAGTTAAATTAGTTTAATCAGCTCCTAATGTTTATCCTCCCCCTCTAAAAAGGATGCTGCGCAGCTTTTCCCTTTTTACTTACTCATTAGCTATAACGTATAATTTCAAAATATCTTTCTCGTTTTTCCAAAAAACTTTTATGAAATAATCATGTACATAGCCGTGAATTCACTTTCTCATTTGTATTTTTCTGGCTCAAATCCTATTTGTATTTCAATCCATTAAGATACGCTACCTTTTGTTTCTTTTAATTGCTCATTTATTTCTACTCTATTTAAACGACCTTTTCATGATAAATATTTTTTTAACAAAAGAGACCGCTCCCCTGGAACTGAACTGTAACCCGAATAATGGACCCTTATAAAAAAGTCCATTATTCGGGTTTTTGGTATGGGGAAATGATAGAGAAAATCTATAAATTAAATTGGTATTTTCCTCATAGCTCATGCCTACTATATACATCTGATTTGATACATCGACAAATTCTTGTAGTGAGAGGTGAGAGGTAAGAAAAGAAGGAAGGGCGGTGGGCGGGAGCGGTTGGAAAAAGACACGCTGGCCTTTCTTCTGCTGGAGCGCAGGGCGCATCCAACCTCTTCTTTTTCCGAATCGCCTCCTTCCAACCACGCTACCCTGTCAAAATATTAAGTGTAATTTATCTAATATGCTTCTGGTAAAAATACAGATTTGACAACGATCTTCATACTCTAAGGATTAATTAGCTTCACAAAATATATTTTTAAATATTTCGAATGTGAAAAGAAAGACATGTTACGTCAAAGTGAAACGTTTTGTTATTATGTCTTTCCTTCTGTATATACTTAGTATCATTCCAATGGCCGCTAACTGGACTATAAATTGCACCCCACTATAATTACTAATAAAAGGAAGAGGAATACCCGTCCAGGGTACTAATCCTATTGACATTAGAATGTGAGAAAAGAATTGAGCAGAGAAAACAGTAAGGATACCAATAACTATTAATTTACCGTAAACATCCCCTACCATTCTAGCTACACCCATTATTCGAAACACGAAAAACACGGAAGAGACAAAAATAACAATTCCCATAAACCATCCAAAGCTATGAATAACATATGTAAAAATCATATCGCTTTGTATGTTAAAAAAGCTTTTGATGAAAGGTGATTCAAATCCATGCCCCCACATCCCTGCAAAGCGGATTGTTTCTAAAGATTGTAAATTCCGGTCTAGATGATGGTCATATGGATGTAAAAGTATGTAGGTTCTGTATGGACTGCCTAAAACAAATACCAGGAAAAAGACGACAACAGGAGTAATTAAGCATACAAATTCCTTCCAACTTCTTTTGCTGAATACAAGCAATATCATAAAACTTAAAAAATAAGTAAGCAAAGGAAAAGTTACATCACTTTCGATATATAAATACACGGGTACTAAAATAAAAATAATGAATTTTTCTAGTATGCTTTGCTTTTTCCATCTATTTGAAACCATAATACCGGCTAATGCAATGATGAATAAATACGGTGTAATGGATATAAAGTCAATTATTTTACCCCCTAGGTTTAGCATTAGTTTGCCGTCTCTAAGCGACTCAATAATGATTGTATATACCATTACCAATAAAGTCAGCATATAAAGGTACCAGGAGAAATACGTAAATTTCCGATAGTCAAAGAACCATAAAAACAGCATGAGAACTGTTCCAATACAGGTATACATAATTTTTTCGGAAAAAAATTGACCTTGAGAAATCGCATACGTTGCTGTCAATCCTATGCTAAGAAAAACAGCTACTAATCCTATTAAGCCCCATTCCATTTTTGGTTTATGGACTTTATGCATCTGTTTCCCTAAAAGTATAGGATCCCCCATTTGGCGAATCGCTTGTTGCATCGCTTCTTCCTTATGAACACCTTCTTTGATCTTCTGCTCAATAACGTCATTTAAATGGCTTTCAAGTCCAGCTCTAATCTCATTATGTATTTCTTTAGCTTTAATTTGTCCGCATACCAGATCAAGAAAGTCACTTACCTTATCACAATATTGGGTATCACTCATACACTTCCCTCCCCTAGAGCACGATCCACAGTCGTACGGAAATAAAGTTAATTTATCAATTGCAGTCGCTCGTTATCTTATTGAATTTTTAAGATAGCAAGATTTTTTATCATCAAGCAGCAACCGTAATATATTTCTGGCTAGTTGATAATAATGCTTGTCATCACAATTCATTAGGATCGCTACAGCAATTTCAGCTGAAGGAACCATCGAAATAATCGCTCTTACCCCAAGTTGAGAGCCATCATGCTCCACTAGCGTAGTCCCTTGGAATTCTTCTACAAAAAAGCCATACCCATAGTACGCAGGGTTCCCTTCTCTCTCCCATTCAGAACATACTCGCACGTGCGGATTCAGCATTTTTTTCAAGGAGGATGAACGAATTAACGTATTGGATTCCCCTCCTACTATATGGCTCATAAATTTCGCCATATCATTCGCTGTAGAATAAACAAATCCACTGGGTGCTGCTAGCTGATTCACCGGGAGAGGGGTTTGTTTTAATCCCTCCAGCAAATAGTACTGTGCTTTTTGGTTACTGTTTATATACTCTTTCATATACGTTGTCGTGTCATTCATTTCTAAAGGTTCAAAAATGTATTTTTGAATATACTCTTCCCACTTCATCTTTGTTACTTTTTCTAACACATCAGCTAATAGGGTATATCCCGCGGTAAAGTATTCCCACTCCTCCCCTGGCTTCCTTGTTAGTTCAAATGCAGCGAACCATTTTGTTATATCCTCACGACTTCTTATCCTTAATACTTCTTCTTCCGTTAAACCATAATAAGATAATGCTTCCTCGTACTCATCAGGCGTATCCGAAAAAATCTCCTTTGCATTAGGAGCAATCATATGTGTGACACCAATGGCTTGCGGAAATCCTCCCGTGTGGGTTAATAAATGCTTAATGGTTATTCGATCTGAGATTTCCTTGTTTTTTGTTTGGAAATACGGTAGATATTTCACTACAGGATCATCTAACTGAATTTGCCCCTTTTCCACTAGTTGCATAATGGATATAGCTAGTATTATTTTTGAGACACTTTGGAGATTCATAAGCGTATCGGCTGTCATAGGAGTTGTATATTCGTGAATTTGAGCGTTACCGAAGCCTTCAGAAAGTATGGTATTTTCATTTTGTACGACTGCAACACTTATACCTACAGATTGATTTTTTTCCATATGCTTTTGAATCATTGAACGAACTCTTGCCTGGATCGACTCCATTTATTTCCCTCCAATAATTGATTTACACAAATAATACGGTGCAACGTTTATCCATTCTTTAGATGAGAGCTCATATACGCCGCAACCCATTTTGCTTTCTACTATCCTTCTTGCATTAAATACCAGCTTGCATACTGGACTTCTGTCAAGATAGTAAACACATTTTTTTCTTACACTACCTGATTCAAGTACACACGTTTGCCAATCAGGTGGCGTGTGCTACCAAGAAAATCAATAACTACTGTGTAAAACGAATTCAATCAGCTCCTGAATGCTAAACATGTTTGTCCTTCTCTCCAAAAGTGATGCTACTTTCTTCCTTGTTCACTAGCTATAACGTAAAATTTTAGAATATCTTTCTCATTTTTTTCGGGCACAGTGGGGAAACTATCCATAATTTTGGACAATTTAGTAGTATTGATGGTAAGATAAATAATAGTTTATTGATTGAATACCTTAACGGTATACATCTGATTTGATAAATTGACAAATGTTTATGGTAGGAGGTAAGAAGGAAGGGCGGTGGGCGGGAACGGTCGGAAAAAGACACGCTGGCCTTTCTTCTGCCGGATCGCAGGGCGCATCCAATCTCTTCTTTTTCTGAATCGCCTACTTCCAACCACGCTACCCTGTCAAGGTATCAAGTGTGATTTATATAGATTACCATTCTACACCTAACCACTATTTTCCTTTTCTAACTAACTCGCCGCTTTAGTTTAATAAGAAAAACGGTGCTAAGTGGGCGTTAAAAGACGGAGAATACCACTATCATAACGGAGGCAGTACAAAAACAACCCAACCAGCTCCTACAAAACCGGCTACAATCATACGGCCCAGAAGCTTCCACTTACACGAAAAAACGCAAACGTAACTTTAAAGTTTGACGTTCAACAACGCGACAAATACGGGCGTCTGCTGGCGTATGTATGGTTAGGCAACGCTAAGAATCCGAAAGCTGAAATGTTTAATCAGACGTTAGTGAAAGAAGACTATGCTCAGGTTGCTACGTTCCCGCCAAATGTGAAGTATACAGATAGTTTTGTGAAGCTTCAGAAACAGGCTCGGAATGCTAAAAAAGGGCTTTGGCGAGAAAAGTAAATATGACATTCTATGAGTTTTTGTGTAAACGAGATGAAAACGGTGAAATAGTCGAAGTTACAAGCAAAGCTTATTCTTTAAATACAACAATTGAAACTCCTAAAAGCTACCCCACATCCATCAAGTTAAGAACACTATTCCTAAAGAGAAAAGCCCGTTACCCTTTTCTTATATCAAATAGAAAGGATGACGGGCTTTTTTTATGAATGGCTCTGTTAAATAATATTGTTGATAATCAAATATAAATTAAGGACCTTATTTGAGGTCCTTGATTTTATCTTTATTTAGAAAGCACTCGATAGTTCAAGAACTTTTAAAGGTATCCAATCCAATTATGTCCTTCAGGAAATTGCTTTTTTAGAGAAAGTTTAAGCCATTTTTTTCTTCTGGTGATAGTAAAGGGAGCATTGTTTGAAAATCCTTAAAATCCTTTTCTCTAACTTTCGAAGAACCAGCCTTATAAAGAAGTTGAATTTCTGGCTTTAAATAGGGGATGCCTTCGCTCGTTCTTATATATATACTGCTCTTTGGTTGTTTAATTGACTTTTCTCTTCTATAAACCCAATTATCATTTACACTATCTATAAACATAATTTGAAATGACCAGGGAGAATTTGCATTCTTACTCACCCATACATCATTTATGGACTCTAAAAATTCTCCATCTTCCCAAGGATTGAGCTTTCCATTCTCGGCTTTATATAACATCCACTCACTACTTAGAGACTGGTAAACATCTTGTTGCTGCTCTCGATAAATAACAACGTCTAAATCACTATGTTCTCTACTTTTTTACCCAAATGTAAATCTAATGCCTCTCCTCCCGCAATACACCAAAAAGCTGTCATTTTAGAGAATACTTGATTAATTTCTTTTATGGATATTGGTAACCAATTATCTATATCAGTTCTCAAATGCTTCCCCCCATTTACTTTATGCATTGTCACATTTCTTTAATTTACGACGCTAGTTAAACAAGGAAAAGCCAAGATTATAAATTGAATGTCGATAATCTTAAGCTCTCATAAGTAGTATTAATGGATAACAAGCAACTATCTATAACCATTTTACTTACTGTTGCGGCAGGAACTGAAACCAACTCAAATGAATGCCCGTCAAGCATCTATGCAAAGGATATTCGATTTGGATAGCTTGGAGCCGATTGCTTTCTCTAAGCGGGATTTTACAATACAACCTTGCCCAATCACTTTGGAATAAGTTAGTTTTTGACGGTCTCTAGCAATCAATACACAAACTTGTTCCTTGTTGATACCACGGAATTGAGAAGCACCACCACGATTGCGGGCTTTACAATCCCGCTTCTCTTTTTCAGAGTATAGGAAATAAGTCTCATCCATTTCGACTGTATGTCGTGGAAGATCGACATCTGTTAGTGGTTTTATATTATTACAATGTTAAAAAATTATATTGATTAAATCACCTGTCTCCTCTTTGCTACCTGAATGGTGGCTCTTTTCTTTAATCTCCTCCAAATTGTTGATTTTGCTCACAAAAAATAACCGCCCACTAAAAGGCGGTCAATTTACATCGTTCACGTCAATGAATTATAAATATTTACAGTATACGTAGTGATAGCTTCATCGTAGTCTGGATACTTATATCCAAGACTTCCTGCCACTGCCTTAGAGTATTTTCTAAATAACTCATAACAAGCAAATAAAGACTGCCACATTTCTTGATAGCCATTCTGAGAATAAGTTGATAGTATTGCTTCCCAATCTTCATTTGGAAGGTAACGATTTATAAATTTATAGTTCTTCCCCACGCTAAAGGTATATCCTTGCTCTGATCCGATTTGCCAAGCCATCATTCTCAACAAATTAGGTCGTGCAATCTCATTTAAATGGTCAATAGCAAAAAGGATTTCTTTTCTCGCTAACCCTTTTACTACGTAAGTTGAAACCATCCAGAACTCATTGCAACAATCATCAAATTCTCTTGCTGTTGGCTTTTTAATCCAATATTGACGGTCATCTGCGATCACTTCATTTTTGATAAGAGTATCCTTATCAAGCAAAACTTCCACTAAACCGTCGCTCTTGGTAAAATAATCCTCTACCTCGTTAATTGGAATAAGTGTTAGGTCTAATTTATTACCATCCTCAAAAAGAATTATATATGAATACCAATTCCCTAATTCTGACGGAAAAAGCTCCATATCCTCGGGTTTTTGCATCATCATACGATTTCCAAAAATATTGAGCCATTGATCATTTTCCTTGAAAGAATCAATATTTGTTACAAAGTAAGAAATGTCATAATCTTGGAATGTATCCGGAGGAATATTTTTGTTTGTACGTGACCCTTCCAAAGTTACCAATCGGATTCTATTATCTTTCATGGCAAAATCTACAAGCATATTCATCATTTCTTGTTCACTTCTCAATACAGTAGTCCTCCGTTCTAACCTTTATCTTGTGTAGTCTTAAAAATAGAGCGTCTATATTGCCACATCACTTTGACGAAGGCTAGTATTTGTCACTTTTATCGTGAAAAAACATGAAGGTACGAGTATATTTTTCTTATTCGACGTTATGTTTCCATATTCCTTGCTGTCTAAGTAATTAAACCAAGCCGAATAACGCACAAACTGAGGAGCGTATGTAAGGAGCTGACGATTTTGAATTGCTTGTACAGTGATATTTGTTACATCAAAAAAGGTACGTTGTCAGCCATTCGATACCATGTCATGATCTAGACCCTTCCTTGATAAGAAATGAACAAGAAGGTTATGGTATCGTTATTTTTCCTTGTTGAATACATGTCTCAACTTGCATAGCAAATATATAGCTAATATCTATAAAATTTATTTATTTTATATATTAGTCCAATATAAAGTTAAACGATAAAATGGATATCATCATGTTAATAGAAAACAGAGACTTGTTATGAGGGGAGATACGTATGGACAAAAGTACTGCACGAAATCGGGCTGAATTATCGGGAAAGTTGACAAACGTACTAAATTCCCGATCGTTAACAAATTCTCATAAAAGGCTTGCAGATATACTCACTAAAGATATGACCGTTCTTGATGTTGGTTGTGGCACTGGGGCAATTACTCGTGGAATAGCAGAAGTAGTTGGTCCGAACGGGCGTGTTGTAGGAATTGATAATAATCCAACCTTAATCGAAAAAGCCCGTCAAGCTCATGGTGAAACGCCAGGATTAACTTTTGAAACACGTGACATCTATAATCTTGCCTATGACGGACAATTTGACATTGTTACCTGTGCTCGTGTTTTAATATGGCTATCTGACCCGTTGAAAGCATTGAAAATGATGATACGTGCCACTAAAATGGGTGGACGGATTTTGATCGCTGATTATAATCATGAGAAGATAGCATGGGAACCACAACCTCCCTCAAGTATGCTTTCTTTCTATTCTGCATATTTGAAATGGCGTTCTGATGCAGGTATGGATAATGCGATCGCTGATCACCTTTCTGATATGTTTCAAAGAAGCGGTATTGAAGAAGTTACCATAACTCCTCAACATGAAGCAACTAAACGAGCAGATCCAGATTTCCAAACTCGTATTAGCATATGGGCAGATACGGCTTCAAGCAGGGGAATTCAAATGAAAAGAGATGGGTATATCACTGAAAAGGAATATGTGATAGCGGAAAAAGAATATAGGGAATGGGTGATTCAAGACGCCCAATCTTTAACGATGTATATGCTAGCAGTTGAGGGTGTACGACATTTGTAAATTCTTAGGAACATCAATTTTCCCGCCATAAAATCCGAATACCAAGAAAATTAACCGAATTTTATTAGATAAAATTACCAATCTATCCTATGCATAATTTCTTTCCTATGTGGAATTTTAAGACTATTAGGCACCAAAATTAAGCATATAGGAGATGGTAGTTATGCCAAGAACGCAACAAGTTTCTAACAACAGAAATCAATTACTTACGCCACAAGCGCGTACATCCTTGGATCAAATGAAGTATGAAATCGCATCAGAATTCGGTGTAACTCTTGGTCCAGATACTACATCACGTCAAAACGGTTCCGTTGGTGGCGAAATTACAAAACGTCTTGTGCAAATGGCTGAACAGCAACTAGGTGGACAATTAGGGCGTATTCAGTAAATAAATTAGATCTATCCCCTACTCCTCTGCCTATCCTATAGGACGGAAAACAGCCAAAAACCTTCCAACAATCTGGAAGGTTTTTCATTTGTTTAAAAGTGCTTTCCCGCTTTTTTTATGATCGGTCTTTATTAGGTATTAAAATAAGACCAATAACTTGCTCATACAGCTACTTGCTTTTTTAACAGGAAATTTATACAACAAAAAAAGACCAATATGTTGGTAGACTGAATTCTGGACACGCAGAACCGAGAATGCGACAATAAAAGCATTCTAAATCGAGGTGTCTACGATGGCAAAAAAGTACAGTCAAGAATTCAAGCACCAAGCTGTCCAACTCATTCTAGAAGAGGGGAAGTGTACCTCCGAATTAAATTTGGCTAATTAAACAAACATATTGTATGTATTTACTCACGGTCACCTGTTAAAGAACCTATTTGGCGATAATAACTTCCTTTCTTTTCTCTTGTCCTTGTATCCATTCAACATCAATTTTCACAAATGTAATTTCCTTTTTTGCTTGTTCAAAAGTAGAAATTTGACTTATATCACGATTGTTATCAAAAGATGTTTTAAATTTCATATTAGTCACTTCATCAATATTTTTTGGAACAACAACTGTATTTTGATCTAGCTTTCCGTTTATTAAGCTAAATATAACTTTTCCGCTCCAATTTTCTGATCTTCCTTCAAACGTAAGACTCTGACTAGCTAATACATTACTATATGTTCCCAAGCTATCAAGAGAACTAATCAAGATAATAATAAAAGTGGAAATAACAATTTTTCTCATAAGGAAACACCTCACAAGTATTGTCTCCAAACATTTCATAAATATAAAAAATACATGATTTAATTGCTGCAACTCGAGTGATTTACACATTCAAAGTTTAGACTTGTTGATATACTGAAAAAGAGCTACCCAATTAAAGGTAGCTTCTTCTCGTCCTCAATATAAATGACCTTATCGGATACTATGGCATATGATTATCACTATTTGCATTTGGAGGACGTATAGGATCGTTTGCAGGGGTATATCCTTCTTCTCTAACCAGGTCTTCTATTCTTCTTGGCTTTCTAACTGGTTTTGAAAACATGGCATATGCAATAAGATAAATAATTACAGTAGCAGAAATCCACCACATCATTATCCCCCCCTCATTCCACATCTCCATCTTTATTTTACTGTAATTTCCAAATAAATAAAACCAGCTACTGTGAAATGTAACAGATTTATATGTGCGATGTTATAAGGTGTTTTTTAACAAAAACGGACGTATTTCATATTTGAAATGGGTTAGAAATATTTTATTTTCATCATCAAACAGAAGTAATAAAGGTCTTTCAGGTTCATTTTGAATAATAAGATATACCTCGTTGACTAGGCTATGAAATAGTTGATTTTCTACTTGCATTGATGGTTCAATGGGAATTTTATAAATCATGCCAGTCTTAAAATTAAGATCTGCTCTTGGTGATAATTCATGTATTGATTTAATGCATAATCGAACCTCTTTCTGGATTTGGTCTGTATTTGGAATCGTTTTAACAACCTTCCTTTTAGAAACGTCGAATACCTCTACTTCAGTGAGACTTTTCGCTTCACTAATTATAGTTCCACATATACTAAAAGCAAGGATTAAAGCAATGAACAGCTTCTTTATCACATTTAAACACCTCGTTAAGTAACGTCCCCAATCCGTTGCTTGATTATTATAAATGATGTTATCGAACATTATAAGGATTAAATAGAATGTTCCTTGTTGCCATATGAGTATGATGTCGAAATAATTTTTAAAGATGAACCAAGAGTTCGTTATTATTATGGTTGGAATGATAAAAATAAAACTGCTGTACATCAAACTGGATATAGTGGCGATGCTAAAAAACATAAAGAATAAAGCCGTTCTAATTGTAGAGCGGCTTAATCTCATAAGCGACATTATCGAACATAAACCTTATTTATTTTAACGTTACTGACTGTTTGGTTTGAAAATAAATGACTGTTTATATTTTCTACCTTCAAGTTTTGTTTTACCATCTCTGGCCAATTTGCTTTCATCTTGCCAGGATACAATAACTTCAACCTCTTTTGCCTTAACAGATAAAGGGAAATTTTTATGCAGGAGTATGCTTTGTCCCTGCTTAATTGTTCCAATTGGGTTTGAAAACAATCCAAACTTAGTCAGAGAATTGGGTTCATCTCGATATACTTCAACTGTTACATTATGAAGGGTATGTCCATTATTCTTTATTTCTAGACTATATACATCAAACACACCTGGCTTTGATTTTATCATATCTGGTGCATCTAATCGGGCTTCTCCGATTCTAATTGACCATTGTTCTGTATTTTTTGTAACTGGTGTCTTAAATATCTCGGCATTTACACTTCCAGCTGAACTAAACAGTAAGAAAAAACTGCAAACAAAAGACAGGCTATTTTTTGATACATATTTATCCCCCTATTTACTTGCAAATTTAGCTTTATTATGGGGATTGGTAAAAAAAATATTCATAAGCTAAGTAACGAATCTTATTAGACGTTAGTTGCTACTGGTTCATGATTAGCTAAATGCAAAGTAAATCTAAACATGATATCCCTCCATTTTAATCAGACTGTGAACAAAACAAAATCCCTCTCACAATTAAGCGAGAGGGATACAATACAGGAGCGTATGTAGAGCCTTCAAATATGAAATATGAGAGTTATCTGCATGAATGGTTAGAAGGTAAAAGTAATATAACTGTTTGGGATATTGCAGAAATTAACAAGTTTCTACAAGTTGCCGAAAATAAAGGGAATTATTATCCGGCATTCTTCCTAGGTATTATGACAGGAATGCGGCAAGATGAGATACTAGGTCTTAGCTGGAAGGATGTGGATTTGGACAACGGAATAATTTATATCACACAAATATTGTCGCATGATGGTAGCGAGATATTTACAAGAGCAAAGACTAAACAAAGTATTCGCAGTGTATCTATTTCACCTAACACAGTTGATTTTTTAAGAACTCTCAAGGAGCAGCAAGGATTGAATGATATGGTGGTACAATCCTCTAAAGGCACACCTGTCAGTCCATCTAATCTAATTAAAGAAATGAAAAGAATAATAAAACTAGCAGGAGTTCCACCAATTCGCTTTCATGATTTAAGACATACCCATGCTACTCTTATGCTCAAAAATGGAGAACATGTTAAAGTCGTCTCTGAACGGTTAGGACACAGCAAGATTCAAATGACACTGGATACTTATAGCCATGTTTTGCCCAACATGCAAGCAAACGCTACCAAAAGACTTGATGCCTTATTCCTTAACAATAACTCTTAGTGCATTTGTCACCAAAAATGTCACCAATTATGTATGATTTAACTATAAAAGCATGACACTCGTAGGTATAAAAAGAAAAGCCCTTACTGTACAAGGACTTTTCCCAAATAAAAAGCAGCATCCTATTAAGATAATTTCTCTACTTCTACCCGGGCCGAGAAGAACGTTGCTCCGCCGCCCATATCTGCCAGACGACTCGGCGTCAGGACATTAACAAGCTGCTTCGTTCCTGGAGACTCCGCCCATAAACCCTGGCTAACAGCCACACCCGGTAGCACATTCTCACCAACAGACGCTGTCAATTCGCACTCTCCACGTCGATTGTAAACCCGCACTTTTTCTCCGTTCTCAATCCCACGCTTACGCGCTTCCTCTGGATGAAGATGCAGTCGTGGAATTTTCTCCAGCTTTACATGCACCTCATTATTGGAAAACGTCGAATTCAAAAAGTTATGATTCGGCGCAGACACGAATAAAAGCGGGAACGTTTCTTCCTCCCGAATCGGTTCATATGTCGGCAGCGGAGGCAATCCCTCTTTCTCCATTCGTTCCGAATACAGTTCGATTTTTCCGCTCGGTGTAGGCAAGGTACCTGGAAATACAGGTCTTTTGCTGCGATCGATCTTCATACAAGGCGTCTCAAGCAACTTTTCATACGTAATGCCATTCAAATAAGGGTTCACCGAATCGTCGAGCATCTGACGAATCATCTCTTCTTCGGTATCCTTGAGCGCCTGCTCCGTAAAGTCCATTGCTTCTGACAGCAGTCGAAACACCTCTACATTTGACTTGCTTTCACCGTACCTCTCTATTACAGGCTGATGCAAATTCACATAATAGTGCCAATAAGATGTATACAAATCCAGGTTTTCAAACGCAGAAGTAGCCGGAAGTATAACATCTGCGTAATGTGCCGTTTCCGTCAAAAACAAATCATGTACAACAGTAAATACATCCTCGCGTGCGAACCCGTCTCTCACTTTGTTTCCGTTTGGCGCAACAACAAGCGGGTTGCTATTGTAGACAAACAACGAATAAATCGGCGGGGTAAGCTCTGTCAGTGCCTCGCCAATTTGGTTCATATTAATCGAGCGTGTACGGTTCTTCAATAAATCAGGTCGCTGCAGTACCTGAAAGTTCACCGCAGAAAAGCCACTGTTGCCTTTAATCGCACCACCACCACGGACATGCCACTGTCCGGTCAGCGCAGGCAAGCAAGCTACAGTACGCACAAACATGCCTCCGTTGTCATGATGTTGCGGCCCGTTGCCGATGCGAATAAATGAAGGAGAAGTCGTACCGTACATCCTTGCCAGCTTATAAATATCTTCGACAGGCACGCCCGTAATCTCCGATACACTGGCGGGATCATATTGTTTGACATGCTCGCGCAATTCTTCATGGCCGAAGGTATAGTCGGCAAGAAATGTTTCATCAATCATATTCTCTGCAAACAGAACATGCATCAAACCGAGCGCAAGCGCCGTATCGGTTCCCGGCAGAATCGGAATAAACCAATCGGCCCAGCGGCCTGTCTGGTTTTTATGCACATCGATGACGACAACCTGCGCACCGTTCTTCCGCGCTTTCTCTGCCAATGTAACTTGATGCATATTGGTGCTGACCGCGTTACAGCCCCAGAAGATGAATAGCTTTGTTTCGGTCGTCTCTTCCGGATCCGTTCCGTAACTGCCTCCCATCGTGTATGCGTACCCGATCGTTCCAGCCGAGGTGCAGATGGTCCGCTCAAGCTGGCTGGCGCCTAGATGATGAAAAAAGCGGCGATCCATCCCTTCCGCATTCAAAATACCCATATTCCCATAAAAACTGTATGGTAAAATGCTCTCAGCTCCATGTTTGGCAATAAGACTTTTCCATTTCTCCGCAATCGTTCCGATTGCCTCTTCCCACGTAATACGCTCGAACTTCCCTTCCCCTTTTGCGCCTACACGCTTCATCGGGTATTTAAGACGCTTCGGATCGTAAATACGCGCTGTCATATTGCGCACCTTATTACAAATGGCTCCCTGGGTTACTGGATGCGCTGGATCACCTGTAACTTTAATGATTTTTCCGTCTTTTTTATGGACAAGCAGCCCGCACGTATCCGGGCAATCAAGTGAGCAAACGGAAGGAAACACACCATCTTTTTGTGCTGCATAGGAAGTATTCATTCTCTCACCTCTGCCTTTTAATAATTTTGATGCATATGAACACATCTATCTTTTATGACATATGAAAAGCCTGTATTTGATAGTACTACTGTAAATCAAATACAGGCTTTTGTCATCGGATAAACATTCAATCTCTTTTTTTATTGTCTATTTGCTTACGATCGCATGGCCGCCAAATTCATTACGTAATGCCGCAACAACTTTACCGTGGAACGTATCATCTTCAAGTGAACGAAAACGCATAAATTGCGACATAGCGATAACCGGTGCATTGGCCTGCAATTCCATCGCGGTCTCTACCGTCCAAATACCTTCTCCCGACGAATTCATAACGCCCTTAATATTTTCGAGGTTTGGCTGTTTCGAGAATGCATTCTGCATCAATTCCATTAGCCAGCTGCGAATTACCGAACCGTTGTTCCAGACGCGAGCGACCGCTTCATAATCATAATCAAATTGACTTTTATCCAGGATTTCAAACCCTTCGCCGATTGCCTGCATCATTCCATATTCAATGCCGTTGTGAACCATTTTCAAGAAATGACCACTACCAGCGGCACCGGCTTTGAGAAATCCGTCTGGAATGGAGATTTTCTCAAACAGCGGAGTAACACGCTCCAGCGCTTCCGTGTCGCCGCCGACCATCGTGCATACGCCATGTCGAGCACCTTCCGTTCCCCCACTTGTCCCACAATCTACAAAATGGATCCCCTTTTCCTTAAGCTGCGCATAACGAAGCAGTGTATCCTTGTAGTTAGAATTTCCTGCATCAATCAAAATATCGCCTTTTTCTAACAGACCGGATAGCTCATCTACAACTTGACCAGTAATGTTACCCGCCGGAACCAGCATAATAACCGTTCTTGGCGCCTCCAGACTTTGTACAAGCGCTGACAGAGAATCGACACCTTGCGCTCCATCTTCCGTGATTTTTTTGACCTGCTCGCTTATTGTGTCATACGCTACAACTTCGTATTTCTTATCCAGCATATTGAGTGCCAGGTTGTATCCCATTTTCCCAAGTCCGATTAATCCTACTTTCACTATCGATCACTCCTTCTGTATATTTTCTACTATTATCCCAACATTTTGCGCTGAAACTCAGCAATGCTTTCATATTCATCCTCAAGCTTACGCATAATGCGCAAATAAATCGGCAGCAATTCAGTATATACCGCAACATGTTTCGGATTTGGTGTATGGTGATGAGTCGCTCCTACCATTTCCGATACGATTTCGAGCGAATCTACCCGACCGAGCGCGTATAAACCGAGCACCACCGCGCCAAGGCAGGAGCTTTCATAATCTTCCGGTACGTACACATCCTGATCAAAAATGTCGGCCATCATCTGCCGCCAGAGCGCTGAGCGAGCAAAGCCGCCTGTCGCCTGAATTTGTTTTGGCATCGGAATAAGCTCTTTCAGTGCCAGAAAAACCGTATACAAATTATAAATAACACCTTCGAGCACGGCGCGAATCATATGTTCTTTCTTATGGTGCAGTGACAGGCCAAAGAAAGAGCCGCGCGCATTGGCATTCCAAAGCGGCGCGCGTTCACCGGCAAGATAAGGATGGAACAGGAGTCCGTCGCAACCTGGGCGTACATTGCTAGCGATTTTCGTTAGTACATCATATGAACTGATGCCGAGCCGTTTCGCTGTTTCAATTTCGGACGCAGCCAACTCATCCCGCACCCAGCGCAGTGTCATACCGCCATTGTTAACCGGACCGCCAATAACCCAATGCTTATCCGTCAGTGCATAACAGAAAATTCGTCCTTTCGGGTCAGTCACTGGCTTTTCAACAACGGTACGGATGGCACCGCTCGTTCCGATCGTAACAGCCACGACGCCCGTCTCCACTGCACCTACTCCAAGATTAGACAGGACACCATCACTTGCACCAACAATGAACGGTGTATCAGGATTAAGTCCGGTCTCTTCCGCCGCCCATGCATCCATTCCCTGTACGGCATGTGTAGTTGGAACCGGCACGGACAATTGTTCTGTTGTAATACCTGCGACTTCGAGTGCTTGTTTATCCCAGGCAAGGTCCTTCAGATTAAACAATCCGGTCGCCGAGGCAATAGAATAATCGGCGACATATTGTTTAAACAGACGATAGAATACGTATTCCTTAATGGAAATAAACTTTGCCGTCCGTTTGAAAATCTCTGGACGTTCTTCACGCATCCAGACGATTTTTGCCAGCGGCGACATCGGATGAATGGGTGTGCCGGTGCGCCGATAGATTTCATGCCCATTTTGTTCTTTTTTTATCTTGTCCGCCCATTTCGCGCTGCGGTTATCCGCCCATGTAATGCAGCGGGTTAAAGGACGGTGTGACCCGTCCATCGCAATGACGCTATGCATGGCAGAACTAAATGAAACAAAAGCGATACGATCAGATTCGACGCGGCTTTTACGTACGACCTGCTTAAGAACTTGAAGTACCGCTTTATAGATTTCATCCGGGTCCTGCTCCGCTGTGGACGGGGTCGGCGTATGCAGCGGATATTCCACGGAGTGCTTTGTAAGTCCCTGTCCCTTCTCCGAAAAGAGGACGGCTTTCGTGCTGGTTGTTCCGATGTCAATTCCGATGCAGTAGTTCATACTCACAGGGCTGCCTCCTTACTCTTTGTCCTCTAGAATGTTATACCATGATATCAAGTAGCATGATGAAGATGAGTGCCGAGACGGAAAGGATCGTTTCCATCATCGTCCATGTCTTCAACGTTTGCGTAACAGTCATATTAAAAAATTCTTTAATCAACCAGAAACCCGAGTCATTAACATGCGATAAAATGAGCGAACCCGCTCCAGTCGCAAGTACGAGAAGCTCCAGATTAACACCAGGCATTGCGGCAGCGATTGGTGCGACAATGCCTGCCGCAGTTGTCATTGCAACAGTAGCTGATCCAGTCGCGACACGAATCAGACCTGCAATCAGCCAGCTAAGCAATACCGGAGAGATGTGGGATTGTGTGGCCATGCCTGCAATCGCGTCACCAACACCGCTCTCAATTAATACTTTGTTGAAGCCTCCACCTGCTCCAATAACAATGAGAATTGTAGCAGTCGGTCCAAGACATTCGTTTGTGAATTTGAGTATATCGTCACGACTGAAACCACGTGCAAAACCGAGCGAAAAGAATGCGAATAACAGCGCGATGAGAAGCGATACAATTGGGCTTCCGATAAAGTCAATCCAGGTACGCAGCGAATTGCCTTCTGCAAGCGTCACATCTGCCACCGTTGCACACAGCATCAAAATAACCGGCAGCAGAATCGTAAACACGGTAATGCCAAAGCCAGGTAGATCTTTACGATCTGATTCGCTGAACTGGGCTGCAAGCTCCACTGAAGGGGTCAATCGAATGCGCTTAGAAATAAATGAACCGAACAACGGACCCGCGATAATTGCCGTCGGCAACCCCACGAGCAATGAATAAAAAATTGTTTTGCCTACATCCGCTCCGTAAATGCCAACCGCAAGCATCGCGGCCGGATGAGGCGGGACCAGACCGTGTACGACAGATAAGCCTGCAGTAAGCGGAATTCCAATTTTCAGAAGCGATGTATTCGTATGCTTCGCCAGCGTGAAAACAAGTGGAATCAGAAGCACCAGTCCTACCTGAAAGAACACCGGAATCCCTACGATAAATGCCACAAACATCATCGCCCAGTGTACATTCTTCTCCCCAAATAACCGGATAAGCGTTTGGGCGATGCGTTCCGCTCCGCCGGATTCGGCCATCATTTTCCCCAGCATCGTTCCCAGTCCAAGCACGATGGCAATGAACCCAAGAACACCACCTACCCCTTTTTCGAACGCTTTCAAAATAGCAGACAAGTCCATACCTGCACACAGGCCGATGAATAGTGAAGCCAAAATCAAGGCGACAAGCGGATTGATTTTAAATTTAGCAATCAGCACGATAAGGCCGATAATGGCGATAACCGTATATACCAGCAGGCTGGCATTGTGGCTGAGCCCCAGAAAAGAATTCATGCTGTCTCTCTCCTTTATAATGTTAGCGTTTTCCTAGATGATATTATGAGGATGCTCTTCCACTATATAAAATATTTTTTCTAAAGTAAACGAGTGAAAGAAATTTTCTTTCATAAAAACGTTAAAAATTGCTTATCCTACAACCCTACCACGATTGGCTGGTTGTCGGATAAGCCTGTTAGTATCGCTTAATCGCAATAGATTCACGGATTTTCTGTAGATTCTCAAGGGTAACGCCTTGTTTGCGTGCTGCTACACCTACGTACAGGACATCCATAACTGACAGCTGCACAAGGCGGGAAGCCATCGCTTCCGAACGAAATAAAGTTTCACGAGAAGTCGTGTAAAGGGAAAGTTCAACTGCACGGGTCAGCGGCGATTTCATCGTACTGCTAATCCCAATCGTTTTCGCTCCGCGTTCGCGCGCTACCTGAATTGCCTCCACTACGTCAATGTTGCTGCCACTATGCGAAATGCCAACCGCAACGCAGTCCTTGTCCAAAAGCGAGGCAGACATAAGTTGCAGGTGACTGTCCGTGTGCGCCATTACTTGTATGCCTGTCCGGATGAATTTATGATATGCATCCAATGCAATAATACCCGAGCCACCCGAACCATAGAAATCGATTTTCTTGGCGCCTGCCAGATATTCCACCGCCAACTCAAGCGGTTCATGTTCCAATAACGCCAGCGTATCTTTCATCGCCTCCATACTGCTTGAAAAAATCTTTCGTGCAATATGCACCATATCATCTTCGCTTGTAATTTCTTCATGGATGTTTTCAATCGGTCGCACAATATCCCTGGCTAGCGCAATTTTAAACGCCTGGTATCCCTTATAACCGAGCCGCTTGCACAGTCGAAAAATTGTCGCTTCCGCCACACCGCTTTTCTCTGCCAGCTCGGAAATCGAGGAATGAATGACCTCCTCCGGGTTTTCGAGCATATAACAGGCCGCCAGCCTCTCTTTGACGGATAAGGACGCCAGCATGGAACGCAGCCGGCTGAAGCTGTTCGGTTGCTGTTCTTGGTCCATGATTTTCCTCCCATACTTTTTACTTTATTATACAACGAAATAAGTGGCAGCAATGCGCATCTGATTGAAAAAGGCAGGAAGGGGGTAAAAAGTAGCCATAGAATCTGCCGCTGGAATCGGAGCAAATAAAGGAGGAGAACGATGACTGGTAAACCGTTTGTGCAGACCGTCAACGATCTATATCAAGTAGAACAAATCGTCCGTTATCTGAAAGATAAAGGATATACAAAAGACGATATGTATATTATGATGCGCAGCGAGAAGCAACAAATAAAAATCGCACAAGAAACAAATTTGAGACCCCTATCACTCGACAAGAGCTTCTGGGATGAGCTGACAAGCTTCTATGCTACACGAGAAAAAGAAATGGCGGATCATCTCATTCGTCTTGGCCTTACAGAGGCTGAAGCGAACAACTATGTAGCGGAACTGGCTCAGGACTATCGTAAAATCTTGATTCTTGCCAAAACGAAGGAAGCGGATGAAAAAAGCCTGCGCGATTACATTGCCTCACTCGGCTCATAAGAAACGAAGCCCCCGATGTTTTATTAGAGCATCGAGGGCTTCATTCTTTTTATGTTCTATGCATTCTTTTTCTGAAAATTAATCATGAATTCGCTGAGTGCTTTGCACGTCTCATACGGAACTGCATTATAGGTAGATGCACGGCATCCACCAACGGAACGGTGTCCGTTTAAGCCAACGAATCCAGCCTGTTTCGCTTCCGCCAGAAATTCCTTTTCTAATTCTTCAGATGCAAGACGGAATGTAATATTCATAAGCGAACGGCTGTCTTTTTCGGCATGGCCTTTATAGAATCCTTCGCTTTGATCGATGGCATCATAGATAAGAGCTGCTTTTTCACGGTTCATCTTCTCGATACCGGCAAGTCCGCCCTGCTCTTTCGCCCACTCAAGCACAAGGCCAAGCATATAAATACCGAACGTTGGTGGTGTATTGTATAATGAATTATTCTTCACATGCGTATCATAACGAAGCATGGTCGGCACATTTTCATTTGCACGCTCCAACATATCTGGACGTACAATCGCGACCGTTACGCCGGATGGTCCAAGATTCTTCTGTGCACCCGCATAAATCATCGCAAATTTGCTAGCGTCGATTGGATGGGACAAAATATCGCTCGACATATCTGCAATAAGCGGAAGATCGCCAGTATCCGGGAATGTAAACCACTCCGTACCGAAAATTGTATTGTTCGATGTTACATGAACGTATGCCGTGTTCTCTTCATACGCCAGTTCATCAAGCTTAGGTATGCGGTTGTGGTTCGTTTCTTTGGTCGAAGCTATTGTATACGTATCACCAAACATTTTCGCTTCTTTTAGGGCTTTCTCAGACCATGAGCCAGTTACAACGTAGCCCGCTTTTTTGCCCTGCGGCAGGAAGTTCATCGGAATCATTGCAAACTGCGTGCTGGCGCCGCCCTGCAGAAACAGTACATGATACTCTTCTGGAATGCCCATAAGCTCTTTTAAAGACGCAATCGCTTGATTATGTACCTGCTCATATGCGGCACTGCGATGGCTCAATTCCATAACTGACATACCGGTTCCCTTGAAATCGACGAGCTCCTGCTGCGCTTTTTCTAGAACCGCAAGCGGTAAAGCTGACGGACCCGCATTAAAATTATAGGCGCGCTGTGCCTGTTTTAACATTTCTCTTCACTCCTTAGTTGAGTTACAAACTTTGTTTCTATCCTACACCTAATTTTCGCAAATGAAAAGAGATGTTTTCGTAATTGAAGAAAAATATACGGAAAAAACAACAAAATTCCATATTATTACTCAAAAAAACAGAGAAAAACACCTAAATCCGAACATTCTATTCCGTAAGCACCTATTTTTAATCGCTTATAAAAATGAAATAACTTCTGTTAAAGGGGGAATACATATGGAAGCGAAAGTTCATTCACTGTTGGAGAAGCATAATCTATTGTCATTTGAACGCGAAGTTCTCGACAATCTAATCCCATGTTTGTGCTTGCAACTCGAGAAAAATAAAGAACTACCGCTCGGTAGCTCCAAAATGGGAGGACTTCCCGATTTAACGAAGGGATGCCGAATTCCACTTTACAACAACCTTCCTCTTACATTCATCGCACAATATAATCCTGAAGAAATGAATGAGGTACCCTTTCCAACCTGCCTTCCGGCAAAAGGCATGCTCTATTTTTTCTATCAGGCGGACGAGCAGGAAGTACGGGGAGAAAAAGAACATAACTAGATGCAGAAGCCTTCGAAGGCACGGTGGAAATCCCGGATGAACAAGAAGATGCATACTATGCATTCCCTGATGACCTGTATGAATCGATTCCAGCCCATCAAGCATTCGGCCAACCGTTTGCCATCCAGAATGATGTATTCGAGGAATGCGAATGGCATTCCGGGCAAACAGACAAGGAATGGATCTTGCTTCTGCAAGTGGATTCAGATGAAGACAACCTGGACATCATGTGGGGCGATGCCGGAATGATTTATTTCTGTATCCCGAAAAACGCGCTGGCACAACAAAAATTCGAAGAATCATGGATGATTTATCAATGCCATTAGCCGATATAGCAAGTAGTGTTGTATAAAAGCGAAAACGACGCACAGCCACCAAAAAATCTGTGCGTCGTTTTTTATAATCATTAAGAAAAAACACCCATGCTCAAGTACCGTTCGCCGGAATCTGCGGCAATGGCTAGTACTCGCTTGCCTTTACCGAGTCTTTTCGCTTCCTGTAGCGCCGCATATACCGCACCACCCGCCGAAGGACCGACCAGAATGCCTTCTCTAGCCGCTAGGTCGCGCATTGTGCGCAGCGCATCCTCATCTTCACACTGCATAATTTCATCATATACTCGCTCATTCAATATAGCTGGAATAAAGCCCGGGCTTGTACCTACCAACTTATGTGGACCCGGCTTTCCGCCGGACAGTACCGGCGAACCTTTTGGCTCCACTACGATAACTTTCAAATCAGGAAGCTTCTCTTTTAACACTTCTCCCGTACCGGTGATTGTACCACCCGTTCCAGCCGTAGCGACAAATGCATCTAGACGATTCTCCATCTGACGTAGAATCTCAGGCGCTGTCGTTTTTCGGTGAATATCCGAATTCGCTTCGTTTTCAAATTGCATTGGAATAAAGCTTCCAGGAATGCTTTCTGCCAGTTCCTTTGCTTTACGAATCGCTCCCGGCATCTTCTCCTCCGCTGGAGTCAGCACAACTTCAGCGCCGTATCCTTTCAGTATGCTAATCCGCTCCTTCGTCATGTTATCGGGCATAATTAGAATACAGCGATATCCTCGTGCCGCCGCGTTCATTGCAAGACCAATACCTGTATTACCGCTGGTCGGTTCGATAATGGTTGAACCTTCCCTTATATGTCCCGCTCTCTCCGCTTCGACAATCATATTGTAGGCGGCTCGATCTTTGACGCTGCCGCTCGGATTGAATTTTTCCAGCTTGACGTATACGTCTGCATCATCTGGACCAGTCAGACGACGCAGCTTGACGACAGGTGTTTCTCCTATTAACTCATGAATACCATTCACTACACGTACATGCATTTCCACTCACCTCTTTGCGATTCCTTCGCTCTTTATCCCAAGTATACAGATAAGCTTTTCTTATATCCAGCCTTGAATGTGGACATTTATCTTAATCTACATTTGATTTGTTTATACTATAGAGGTGCCAAAAATTCACTTTTGAGATAAAGGGCATTCTGCGGCTTGAGTGTAAAATGGATGATTACAGATGATTTTTGGCAAACAGACATAAAACGACATACAATATTGCAGGTGATTTGCCCAGAAAATTTTTAAGAGGTGTTTTTTTTGAGACAAAATGAACTGTGGCGTCTTGCTGTGACCGAAATGAACTACAGTTTGTATGGTGAGCAGATGGTTTGTTCTATGAGCACGCAATTATTTCATATTCCTGAAACGAGCGATTTAATGGGAAATGCGGAAATGCATAGGCATCTTGTCCCTGCATCTTATCATCGAGTCACAGCTGCCGGCTCCGCACAAAGATTATTAAACGGAGAACGTGCGCCGTCTATAGTAGAAACGTTAATCGCCTGTATACAAAATGCCGAACTGAGAGACCGTAACGTGCGGGTCGGTTTATATACAATGAGGGATGCTGCCCCCCCTACTTACAAACCATTTATTGAAAACATCATTCGCTGGCAGGATTACACTGAATTACATTTACAGAATGCGAAGCAATTTGTGGCACCTTCCTCATTACAGCGACAAATTTAATATGCTACGTAAGTATAGTTTTTAAAGAAAAAAAAATTAACTATATTACTCAGCTCTATTTGCATACTAAACATTACCGGACATTTGATACATTTATTTACAATCTTTTAGTACCCTTTGCCTGTTCTTCCACGGTAGTAATGAATATGTCCATCGTTAAACGTGGTTTGACCCTCAAATTCATGTATATGTCCACCTTCTGGTAAAGGAATAGCAGGTCCTGTCATACCACGATAGTAATGGACATGGCCATCTCTAAAAGAAGTGGTACCCTCGTAATAATGAACATGATTATCCAAACCACCTGAAGCAATAGAAGTGACTCCGCTCATCAGATGTGTATGCCCGTCATCAAAGGATGTTTCGGTAGAATACGGATGCCTATGGGGAGGACCCTGTCTACTCCACGAATTTACAAACTCAATGTCATGCCCATGGTATTTGTTTTTTTTCATACCGTTTCCTCCTTGCGTAACTACCGGGATATACAGTTATTAGATTCAAAGGGAAAGCGGAAGGGCACGGCGAAAGGAAAGATTTTCTTAAAAGGATTTTGTTTCCATAAATCAAGTTACCGGATTTTAAAAAGGCGTTCTCACTAAGAGAGCACCTTTTTTTCCTCATCATAGATAACTTAAGCTAAATTCTTTATGAGCTCATGCTCTCTTTCTTCATCACTGAGGACATATACCATAGGTAATTTATTTTTTATTAGCTTTGACCTCTCCGGTGTCTAGAGAGGAATATTCTTATCCCTTATTTCGCTCAATGGCGTCCTCCAATTTCATTTGGCAGAGCCTATTATGTTTTAAGTATTCTTGCCGCGTATGGAATATATAAATTATACTTGATATTTTGACAGGGGAGTGTAGTTGGAAGGAGAAGATTCAAAAAAAGAAGAGGGTGGATGCGCCCTGCGATCCGGCAGAAGAAAGGCCAATTAATTCCTCCTGCCGATTATGACAGGAGGAGAAACCATTCCTTCTGCAATTCCTATGCTTATACCTCTATTTCGGCAAATAAAATAGGATTAAGTGACAACAAATTCAACGATAATCGGAGTGGCTGGATCGAGTACGTCTCCACCTGGGATCGTTAATGTAGTTGTGCTAACAGTTGAGGTATCAGCTGTTTGAATCATAGCGTTAATGTAAAGATTGTAATACGAAAATGAAGCTGGAAATGCTGTGGTAGCTGCACCAGGATCAATAGTTAAAGCACCTGAACTTACATTATATAAGCTGCTCTCTTGCATTATTCCATTAATATAAAGATTGCTATAGCCATTTTGCCCGAGATTTGGAAACTCACTCACTGGCTCTCCGTTATCATTTGTATATTCAGTAGCTAAAATCATTTCAGGAGCCTGAATATCTAGGTTTGTAATATAAAAATATCTTTGAACAGTTGATATGATAGCTACTGACCCAGGGGAACCTGGTGGGCCTGATGGACCTGGTAGGCCCGGTGAGCTTGGTGGGCCCGGTGGATATAATGAAGGAGAACATATAATTACAGGATTCCCCGGCCTGCATTTCTGAACGTTTCTCAGTATTTTCACCCCTATTTTTTTCCTTCTTATATTTCTCAATCTATTCTTTAGACATTTATATGGAAATGGTATGTACCTACTATATAAGTTACACTTAATATTTTGACATGATAGCGTGGTTGGAAGTAGGAGGGATGGAGAAAGAAGAAGGTGGATATGCCCTGCGCCCCGGCAGAAAAAAGGCGGACGTGTTTTTTCCAACCTCTGATATTGTCCTTCTTTTCTTAC
>SNQW01000238.1_pt1 | contig 26976 bp, 24 predicted proteins | sample 2580511 | NCBI WGS metagenome assembly SNQW01 (sample SAMN10953775, study PRJNA522744) | food fermentation metagenome | isolation source: 8-hour incubation of native-enriched microbial consortia from nixtamalized... | place: Mexico | collected 2017-09-24 | reverse complement strand
ATCGTCGCGAAGCGCGAGGGCATCCTCGACGAGGAGCTCTACAACGCGCCGCGCGAGGGCCTGCCCTTCGCCGACGACTCCGGCGACGACGCCCCCGAGGCCGACGCCGCTTCCACCCCGGAGCCCGCCGGCGCACGCAAAGGGGTGGGTCGGCGGGGAAGCGGGAAGGGAGATGAAAAGAGCGCCCCACCTTCGAGACGGAGGTGGGGCGCTCGTGAGGAGACCGGGTCAGCGTGCGCCGGCGGGCTCCGGGGTGGAAGCGGCGTCGGCCTCGGGGGCGTCGTCGCCGGAGTCGTCGGCGAAGGGCAGGCCCTCGCGCGGCGCGTTGTAGAGCTCCTCGTCGAGGATGCCCTCGCGCTTCGCGACGATCGCGGGGACGAGGGCCTGACCGGCGACGTTCACGGCCGTGCGGCCCATGTCGAGGATCGGGTCGATCGCGAGCAGCAGGCCGACGCCCTCGAGCGGCAGACCCAGGGTGGACAGCGTCAGCGTGAGCATGACGACCGCGCCCGTGGTGCCCGCAGTGGCGGCGGAACCCACGACCGAGACGATCACGATCAGCAGGTACTGCACGAAGTTCAGCTCGATGCCGAAGAACTGCGCGACGAAGATCGCGGCGATGGCCGGGTAGATCGCGGCGCAGCCGTCCATCTTCGTCGTCGCACCCAGGGGCACGGCGAACGAGGCGTAGGAGCGGGGCACGCCGAGGTTGCGCTCGGTCACGCGCTCCGTGAGGGGGAGCGTGCCGATGGAGGAGCGGCTCACGAAGGCGAGCTGCACCGCCGGCCACACGCCCGAGAAGTACTGCTTGATGGAGAGGCCGTGCGTGCGCACCAGGATCGGGTACACGACGAACAGCACGAGCGCGAGGCCGATGTAGACGGCGGCCGCGAACCAGCCGAGCGACGCGAGCTTCTCCCAGCCGTACTTGATGACGGCGGAGCCGATGAGGCCGAACGTGCCGAGCGGGGCGATGCGGATGATCCACCACAGCACGCGCTGGATGACCTTGAGCAGAGACTCGGTGAAGACGAGGAACGGCTCCGCCTTCTTGCCGGCCTTGAGCGCCGCGATGCCGACGACGGCCGCGACCACGATCACCTGGAGGATGTTGAAGCCGACGCTCGAGGTGAACGCGCCCTCGGTGGCTCCGGGGGAGGTGCTGACGGTCAGGCCGAGGAAGTTCTGCGGGATGAGGCCGAGGAGGAAGTTCCACCAGGTGCCGACCGTGTACGGCTCGCCCGGCTCCAGGCCCTCGCCGGCGCGGCTGCCCGGCTGGATCACGAGACCGAGGACGATGCCGATGATGACTGCGATGAAGGCGGTGATCGCGAACCACAGGATCGTCTGGCCTGCGAGGCGGGCGGCGTTCTGCACGCGACGGAGGTTCGAGATGCTGGCGACGATCGCGGTGAAGATCAGCGGGACGACCGCCGCGCGGAGCAGCGTGACGTAGGAGCTGCCGATCGTGTCGAGGGTCGCCGACAGGCCGGTCGGGTTCTCGGCCGTGGCGCCGAGCTGGCGGCCGATCAGACCGGCGGCGATGCCGAGGACGAGGGCGGCGATGATCTGGAAGCCGAACGAGGTCAGCAGCTTCCGGACCGGCCCGCGGGTGTCTGGCGCCTTCTGGGCGCGTGCGGTGGTGCTCATTGAGGTGGGGACTCCAGAATCGCGGCGCGCCGGGTGCACGCCATGAGGCTCAACGCTAGGAGAGCCTGAGAATTCCCTGGGCGGTTATGACGAAGGATGACGGCCGCCCTCCCAGGCCGTCACCCTTCGCTGCGTGCCGCCCTCAGGGCGTGACGCAGTCCTGGAGGTTGTCCTGGATGATCTGGGTCGTGAGGGCCTTGTCGGCCTCGTCCCGCTGCTTGTCCTCGCCGTCGGCGATGTAGCCGAGCGTCTCGTCGCTGAGGTCGGAGTCGACGAGGGCTTCCGCCAGGCAGGTGGCGGCGTCGTCGGTCATGGCCTCCTCCTGCGGGGTGCCCTCGAAGACCTTCTGGATGCCGTCGGCGACCTCGCCGACCGAGGGACGGCTCTCTCCGGCGCAGGCGGCGAGGGAGAAGGCGAGGGCAGCGGCCGGGACGATCGCCAGGAGGCGGAGGCCGCGACGCGTGGGAATGCGGGTGCTGGTCATGAGGAGACCGTACTCACTCACAGCCGACTCATAGAAGGGGCTTGCAATCCGCCGCGTGACCGTGCTCGCCCGCCCGCCGACCCACCCCTCTTCGTGCCTCCCGGCCCTCTGCGTGCGCCCGTAAGGGGCCGGGGTGTGCGGAAGGGGGTGGGTCGAGAGGGGTCAGCGGTCGGCGAGGACGAGGAGGTCGCCGACCTCGCAGTCGAGCGCCTCGCAGATGGCCCGCAGCGTGGAGTAGCGGATCGCGCGGGCGCGGTCGTTCTTCAGCACGGACAGGTTCACGATGCTGACGCCGACGGCGGCGCTCAGCTCCGTCAGCGTCATCCCGCGGGCGACCAGCAGCTCGTCCAGACGGCAGTGGATGCCGGTGAACTCGTCGTCGCTCTCCGCCGGGCTCACACCAGGCCCTCCGTCTCGCGCTCCAGGGCGGCCCGCTCCTGCTCTACGCGCATGCCCTGACGGAACACCGCGGCGAGGGCGAGGAGGCTGAGCGCCGCGGCGAACGGCAGCGGTGTGACGGTGAGCCAGTAGGTGTGCGGGTACCAGGTGCTGTCCGCCGGCAGGGCCTCGCGCAGTCCGGTGGTGGCGGCGATGCCGTTGAGGAGATCCGAGAGCACGCCCAGCACCGCGAACGCGATCGCACCCCCGACGAGGGCGCGGGTCACGGTGCGGGAGAACGCGCGGCCGCGGAGGGTGTGGAAGCAGATGAGCGCGAGGACCACGGCGGGGATCGTGGTCAGGGCGAGGGTGCTGAGCTGTGCGGCTGCGGCGAGGAGGCGCAGCCCGAGCGAGGCGTTGCCCACCGTGAAGTCCGACAGCTCCGTGCCGCTGCACGTGAGCATCGTCGTCGTGCTGTCGCCGTACTCCGAGCACGGGAGGCTCGAGGGCCAGTCGAGGAAGACGATCGTCCGGCCGTGCAACTCCGCCCAGTCCACCGCGAAGGCCTTGACGACGAACGACACCGCCCCCAGGGCGGACAGCGTGATCCACCACCCGGACAGCGTGAGCGCCGCGTCGAGGGCGACCGTGCGGCTGCCACGGCGACGGCTGTTCCAGACCACGAGGGCGACGACGGCCGCACACACCGCGAGCGCGATCCCGATGTTGAGTAGAGACGGCCAGACGGCCTCCGAGCCGAACGAGATCATCAGACCAGTCCCTCCGTCTCCTTCTCCAGCACGACCTTCTCCTGTTGCAACCGGATGCCGCGACGGAAGGCGACGGCGATGAGGCCGACGGTGACCCCGGTGGCGAAGATGGGGGCGACGGCCCAGAACTCGATCGGATGCACCGGTTCGCCGTCGCCCAGGCCGAGGGCCGCGGTCACGCCGTTGCGTCCCATCGTCTCGAGCATCACGATCGCCATCGGTGCGAGCACCAGCGTCCAGCCGATCACGTCGAAGGCGCGCGCATTGCCCGCCACGAAGAATCGTCCGCGGAGGAAGTTCCAGGCGACGAGCGTGACCGCGCCGATGACGGCGACGGCGGCCAGAGCCCACAGCGCGATGGCGGCGACGATGGCGGCGATCGACACGCCGTTCACTCCCGTCGCGAAGACCATCGCCTCCTGCGCGATGCCCTCGATCGAGATCTGCCCGGAGTCGGTGGTCGCCGAGATCGGCTGTTCGTCGATGGGGATCGACCACGCGATGCCGGCGTCGCGGAAGGTGCTGCCCACGCGGAGCGTCGTCGCGAGGCCGACAGTCACGAGGGCTGCCGCCGCATAGAGGATGACGGTGATCGCATCGGCCCGCTCGGAGCGGGTGGCGGTGACGGCGGCCATCAGACCAGTCCCTCCGTGTCGCGCTGCAGGCGATCCCCGACGACGAAGACCGTCCCCACGATGGCGGCGGCGAAGGCCCCGAGGAGATAGGGGAACGGCTCGACGGTGAGCACCGCGGTGTCGAACGACCCCTCGGTCACCTGGGCCATGGCGGCGCCGGCGAGCATGTTGTCGAAGAAGCGGGCGGCGGCCGCCCCCACGAGGGCCAGGATGGCCGCCCCCATCACCAGCCTCGTGTTCGTGCGATCGAAGACGGTCCCGCGCAGGATGCGCAGGCTCAGGGTGATCAGAGCGGCGACGAGTCCTGCCGCGGTGACCGCGAACGCGATCTGGCCGAGCACGCCGGGCACGACTCCGGTCGCGGGGAGACCGGTCACCGTGACCACCCCCGCATCGAGGACGACGGGGAGGCTCTCCTCGTCTGCGGTCGCGATCGCGGGCGCATCGATGAACTCCACGCTGACAGGGATCGTCGCCTGTGAGGTGAGCTCCACGATCCGCACCGTGGCCAGGCAGACGGAGGTGATCGCGATGAAAGCTCCCACCAGGATGAACAGCGCCAGCGCCACGCGGTCCCCCGTCGACAGCGTTCGTTCCGTGTTCCGCACGTCGGCTCCTCCCAGTCCGTGTTTATCGACTTTCGTTAACATAACGACTGTCGATAAACCCGTCAAGGCCTCGCTATGCCCACGGCGAACACGGGCATACCCGCCATTTCTGGTCGTTACTCTCGATGTACAAGCGCTTCATGCGTCTTCGCCCCGTGCGAATAAGGAGTCAACATGTTCGAGAGATTCACGGACCGAGCCCGTCGAGTGGTCGTCCTCGCCCAAGAAGAGGCGAAGATGCTCAACCACAACTACATCGGCACCGAGCACATCCTGCTCGGCCTCATCCACGAGGGCGAGGGCGTCGCAGCCAAGGCGCTGGAGTCGCTCGGCATCTCCCTCGACGCCGTGCGCGAGCAGGTGCAGGACATCATCGGCCAGGGTCAGCAGCAGCCGACCGGCCACATCCCGTTCACGCCGCGCGCCAAGAAGGTGCTCGAGCTGAGCCTCCGCGAGGCCCTGCAGCTCGGTCACAACTACATCGGCACCGAGCACATCCTTCTTGGCCTCATCCGCGAGGGTGAGGGCGTGGCCGCTCAGGTGCTCGTCAAGCTGGGCGCCGACCTCAACAAGGTGCGGCAGCAGGTCATCCAGCTGCTCTCCGGCGCTCCGGGCCGCGAGCCCGCGTCCGTCGGCGCGCAGTCCAACGACACCCCCTCGGGTGCGCAGGGCGGCTCGCAGGTGCTCGACCAGTTCGGTCGCAACCTCACGCAGGCCGCGCGCGACAACAAGCTCGACCCGGTGATCGGGCGCGAGAAGGAGGCGGAGCGGGTCATGCAGATCCTCTCCCGTCGCTCCAAGAACAACCCCGTCCTCATCGGCGAGCCCGGCGTCGGCAAGACCGCCGTCGTCGAGGGTCTCGCCCAGGCGATCGTCAAGGGCGATGTGCCCGAGACGCTGAAGGACAAGCAGCTCTACTCGCTCGACCTCGGCTCGCTCATCGCCGGTTCCCGCTACCGCGGTGACTTCGAGGAGCGCCTGAAGAAGGTCACCAAGGAGATCCGCACGCGCGGCGACATCATCGTCTTCATCGACGAGATCCACACCCTCGTGGGTGCGGGTGCCGCCGAGGGCGCGATCGACGCGGCCAGCATCCTCAAGCCGCTGCTCGCCCGCGGTGAGCTCCAGACGATCGGTGCCACCACGCTCGATGAGTACCGCAAGCACTTCGAGAAGGACGCCGCGCTCGAGCGCCGCTTCCAGCCGGTGCAGGTGAACGAGCCGACGCTGCCGCACGCGATCAACATCCTCAAGGGGCTGCGCGACCGGTACGAGGCGCACCACAAGGTGCAGATCACCGACGGCGCGATCGTGGCCGCGGCGAACCTCGCCGACCGCTACGTCTCCGACCGCTTCCTCCCGGACAAGGCCATCGACCTGATCGACGAGGCGGGCGCACGTCTGCGTCTGTCGATCCTGTCCAGCCCGCCCGAGCTGCGCGAGTTCGACGAGAAGATCGCCGCCGTGCGCGAGCAGAAGGAGATCGCCTCCGAGGAGCAGGACTTCGAGAAGGCCGCCTCGCTGCGCGACGAGGAGAAGAGCCTCCTCGCCGAGCGTCTGCGTCTCGAGAAGCAGTGGCGTGCGGGCGACGTCGCGACCCAGGCGGTCGTCGACGAGGGCCTGATCGCCGAGGTGCTCGCCCAGGCGACCGGCATCCCCGTGTTCAAGCTGACGGAGGAGGAGTCCAGCCGACTCGTCTTCATGGAGAAGGCGCTGCACCAGCGCGTCATCGGTCAGGAGGAGGCCATCGCGGCGCTCTCCAAGACCATCCGTCGTCAGCGTGCCGGCCTCAAGGACCCGAAGCGTCCCTCCGGCTCGTTCATCTTCGCCGGCCCCACGGGCGTCGGAAAGACGGAGCTGGCCAAGGCGCTCGCGGAGTTCCTCTTCGACGACGAGGCCGCGCTCATCTCGCTCGACATGAGCGAGTTCGGCGAGAAGCACACCGTCTCGCGGCTCTTCGGTGCCCCTCCCGGGTTCGTGGGCTTCGAAGAGGGCGGCCAGCTCACCGAGAAGGTGCGGCGCAAGCCGTTCAGCGTGGTCCTCTTCGACGAGATCGAGAAGGCGCACCCGGACATCTTCAACTCGCTGCTGCAGATCCTGGAAGAGGGTCGCCTCACCGACGGTCAGGGTCGGATCGTGGACTTCAAGAACACGGTCATCATCATGACCACGAACCTCGGTGCGCGCGACATCGCCGGCGGCCCCGTCGGCTTCCAGATCGAGGGCAACAACGCCACGAGCTACGAGCGGATGAAGGGCAAGGTCAACGAGGAGCTCAAGCGGCACTTCAAGCCCGAGTTCCTCAACCGCGTCGACGACATCATCGTCTTCCCGCAGCTGAGCAAGAGCGAGCTGGTGCAGATCGTGGACCTGTTCACGAAGCGCCTCGGCGAGCGTCTGCTCGACCGCGACATGACGATCGAGCTGTCGCAGTCCGCCAAGGAGCGCCTGATCGAGATCGGCTTCGACCCGGCCCTTGGTGCTCGTCCGCTGCGTCGCGCGATGCAGCACGAGATCGAGGACCGTCTGTCGGAGAAGATCCTGCACGGCGAGCTCGACTCGGGTGACCACGTGAAGGTCGACGCGAAGGACGGGGAGTTCCTGTTCGAGCACGGCCCGCGCGGCGAGAAGGTCGCGGTCGGCGTCAACACCGGCGGCGGCGCGATCTCCGGCACGCCCGACCTGGCGATCACCGGCAACGACTGATCCTCGACACGATCACCCGAAGGGGCGGATGCGACGGCATCCGCCCCTTCTTCGTCTCCACCCCGTCGCGTCTGGGCACAGCTTCGGAGATGAGAGACGACACGCGGGGCGAGGCTCCCTGGCGCCGGGGTGTCGGCCGGGATCTCCGAAGCTGTGCCGCGTCTGGGAGTCGTCGGGAGGGGCGGGTCCTAGGCTGGTCGGGTGAGCGCGTACATCGTCCGGCCGGCCCGCAGCGCCGACATCGTCAGCATCCGGAACCTGCTCCAGCCGATGGTGGAGCAGCGCATCCTGCTCGGCAAGGACCTCGCGGTGCTCTACGGCGCCGTGCAGGAGTTCGTCGTGGCCGAGGCCGACGGTGAGCTGATCGGCTGCGGGGCTCTGCACGTGATCTGGGAGGACCTCGGCGAGGTGCGCACCCTGCTCGTCCGCGACGACTGGCTCCACCACGGCGTCGGACGGGCGATCGTCGAGCAGCTCGAGGAGAACGCGCGCGCGCTCGGGCTCACCCGCCTGTTCTGCCTCACGTTCGAGGTCGACTTCTTCGGGCGTCGCGGCTTCACCCCGATCGGGGAACAGGTCGTCGACCCCGACGTGTACTCGCAGCTCCTGCGCAGTGGCGACGCCGGAGTCGAGGAGTTCCTCGATCTGGCGCACGTGAAGCCCAACACGCTCGGCAACACGCGCATGCTCAAGGTGCTCTGAGGCCGGGCCGACCGCCTCGCGCCTCCCAGGCTCGCGGAGGGGGATCGCTTAACCTGGAGGCATGCCCCGTCACTCCGCCGCCGTGTACCGCCGTCGGCGGCTGGCCGTGCTGCTCGGGCTGATCCTCGTCGTCGCGCTCGTCGGCGGCTCCGTCTGGCTCCTCGTCGCCCGGCCGTGGGCGGCCACCGGCGCGCAGGAGCCGGCGCCCGCGCCGACCTCCTCCGCTTCTCCCGGACCCACGCCGTCCGGTTCCGCCTCGCCGGCGCCTTCGCCATCCGCCGACGCCACTCCGGCTGTCGTCGCGTGCGAGGCGAAGGACGTCGAGGTGAAGGCCGTGACGGACGCGGAGTCTTACGCCGACGGCGCGTCGCCGAAGCTCTCCATCTCGCTGACCAACAAGGGCGCCAGGGACTGCACGATCGACGTGGGCTCCACGACCCAGGTCTTCACGGTCTCCAGCGGCTCGGACGTGTGGTGGCGTTCGACCGACTGCCAGGAGAACCCGAGCAGCATGATCGCCACACTCACCGCCGGGTCCACCGTGGTGAGCAAGGAGCCGGTGGTCTGGGATCGCACCCGATCCAGCGTCGAGACCTGCGCGCAGGAGAACCGGCAGCGCGCGCCCGGCGGTGGCTCCTCATATCACGTGGGTGTGTCCATCGGTGGGTTCCCCAGCGCCACCACCACCCAGATCCTTCTGTTCTGAGAGCCCCGACCGGTACTTGTGCTGACAGGGCCCGGTCTTTGGGATACCATAGAGGTGACTCTCCCGCTATGCGGCAACATGCCATCCCCAGTGGCGTCGAATCACAGCGTCCCCAGCGCTTCGACACCGCCGCTCGAGAGTCCGAGGGCCCTCTCGAGTACCCCAGTCCCCAATGGAGGACTCGAGAGGGCCCCAATCTTTCTCCGGCGCCGCCACGCCGCCCCGATGCCTAAGCTGGAACCATGGCAGCGAAGAAGTCGAAGTCCGCGAAGAAGAAGCCCGCGCCCGAGGACTTCCGGTCGGAGGCTCTGGCGCTCGCCCTCGAGAAGCAGGACGTCGCCGCCGTCGCCCTCGCGCTGCGCCACGGCACCACGGTCGTCCCGCTCATCAAGCCCGGAGCCCGTGACAACCCGCTCGACAGCGGCGAGGTGTGGACCTATCGGGACCCGAATTCGGGCGACCTCGCTCTGCTGCTCTTCAGCGACGCGAAGAACAAGCCCGCGAACCTGCCGCCCGGCGTCGGCATCTACGACGCCGCCTGGCTGCGCGCCTTCCTCTCCGCGCACCCGATCACGACCGTGTTCCTCGACATCGCGGGACCGCACCCGATGCAGGCCGACCCGGTGGAGCTGCTCAAGGCGCTCGACGCCTGACCGGGCGGTCCTCCGGCTCAGAACGGCGGGATATCGTGGTCGGGATGACGGGTGCTGTTGCGTGCCCGGATGTCGCCCAGCGCCGCGCGCAGGGTCTTCGAGCGGTCATCGACCACCTGCTCGTAGCCGAGTCGGGCGGCCTCGGACCGCCGCTGCGCCGCCTGCGTCACCGGCCGCACCTCGCCCGCGAGGCTGAGCTCGCCGACGGCGGCGACCGTGCGCGGAACCGAGATCATCTGGATGGACCCGGCGACGGCGATCGCGATGGCGAGGTCGGCCGCGGGTTCGGTGAAGCGCACGCCGCCGACCGTGGATACGTAGACGTCGAGGCTGCCGGTGGGCACGCCCGCCCGTCGCTCCAGGATCGCCAGCACCATGGCCACCCGTGAGGAGTCGAGGCCGTGCACGATGCGGCGCGGGTTCGGAGCGTTGCTCGGCACGGTGAGCGCCTGCACCTCGACGGGGAGGGCACGACGGCCCTCGAGGGAGATGGCCACACAGGTCCCGGGTTCGGAGGCGCCCTGCGACAGGAAGAGACCGGAGGGGTCGGGGACCTCGGCGATCCCGTCTCCGGTCATCTCGAAGCAGCCGACCTCGTCGGTGGGACCGAAGCGGTTCTTGAGCGCGCGGATGAAGCGCAACGAGGTCTGCCGATCGCCCTCGAAGTGGCACACCACGTCGACGAGGTGCTCCAGTACCCGCGGCCCCGCCACCTGGCCGTCTTTCGTCACGTGCCCGACGATGATGATCGGCAGATCGCGCTCCTTCGCCACCCGGATCAGGGTTGCGGCCACCTCCCGCACCTGGCTGGGCTGGCCGGCAGCGCCGTCGGTGAGGGACGACGACACGGTCTGCACGGAGTCGACGATGACGAGCTGCGGCTGCACATCGTCGATGTGACCGAGGATGGTGGCGAGGTCGGTCTCGCTCGCGAGGTAGAGCTCATCGTGCAGGGCCCCCGTCCGCTCCGCCCGCAGGCGCACCTGGGCCGGCGACTCCTCGGCGCTCGCGTAGAGCACCCGACGCCCGCTCCGCGCGGCCTGCGCGGCGACTTCGAGCAGCAGGGTGGACTTGCCGACGCCCGGCTCGCCGCTGAGGAGGATCGCGGCACCCGGCACGATGCCCCCGCCGAGCACCCGGTCGAACTCGCCGACCCCGCTCGTGCGGCGCGGCGCGTCCTGCGTCGTGATCTGCGTGATCGGGCGCGCCGCGCGATCGGCGGTCGGAGCGAGCGCGTTCACGCGTCGGAGGATGCCGGTCTGCGCGGCCTGCTCCTGCACCGTGCCCCACTGCTGGCACTCCCCGCAGCGACCGACCCACTTCGCCGTCGTCCACCCGCACTCGGTGCAGACGTACGCGGGGGGAGCGGGTTTCCGGGTGGCCATGCCCTCAGGCTATCGGCGGCATCAGACATCCCTATCGACCGGGCGATTATTCACGGCCCGGTTCCCCCACCGGGCACCGACCCCGGCCGATAATTGAGACATGTCCAACGGCGGGTCCGTCTGCGGGCCGATCTCCAGCTACTCCCGGGTGCGCATCCTGCACCTCCTCTTCGAGGCCGGGCACTCCGGTGCCTCCGGGGAACTCGCGATCGGCGATCTGTGCGAGGCCACCGGCCTCCACCCGAACACGGTGCGCGAGCACCTGCAGCGGCTCATCGAGGGCGGCTACGTCATCCCGACCGTGGAGCACCGCACCACGCGCGGTCGCCCGCGCACGCTGTACCGCGCTGCCACGGGTGCGCCGGATGCCTCCAGCCCGGTCGCGCGGAACAAGGCCAAAGCCGCCGCCCGTCGCGGCGACCTCCTCCGCAGCGTCCTCCCCGGTACCGGGACCGCCCTCGGCAAGGACGCCACCTACCAGCTCGACGCGCTCGTCGAGCACCTGGAGGAGAGCGGCTTCGAGCCGGTCGTGGACGACCGCGGTCTGACCGTCGATCTGAGCCCGTGCCCGCACGCGGCCGGCCGGCCGGAGGACCGCCCGATGCTGTGCCAGGTGCATCTCGGGCTGATGCAGGGCATCCTTGCAGAAGCGGGGGGTCCGCTCGAAGCCGAGTGCGTGCGCGAGGCTGCGCTCCCCTCCGAATGCACCGTGCAGCTGCGCGACACCGCCGCGCAGACGTCGAACAGAACGGGAGTCGCTCATGGAATGGCTTGATCCGCTCGCCCTGGCCCGATGGCAGTTCGGCCTGACGACCGTCTACCACTACCTCTTCGTCCCACTGACGATCGGCATGGCGCTCGTCTCCGCCATCTTCCAGACCGCGTGGGTGCGAACGGGCAAGGTGCAGTATCTGCACCTCACCCGCTTCTTCGGCAAGATCTTCCTCATCAACTTCGCGATGGGGGTCGTCACCGGCATCGTGCAGGAGTTCCAGTTCGGCATGAACTGGTCGGACTACTCCCGCTTCGTCGGCGACGTCTTCGGCGCCCCGCTCGCCTTCGAGGGGCTGCTGGCGTTCTTCTTCGAGGCGACCTTCATCGGCCTCTGGATCTTCGGCTGGGACAAGCTCCCGCAGAAGATCCACCTGGCCACCATCTGGTGCGTCTCGATCGGCAGCATCCTGTCGGCGTACTTCATCATCGCCGCCAACGCGTTCATGCAGAACCCGGTCGGCTACACGTACAACGAGGTGACCAACCGCGCCGAGCTCACCGACTTCTGGGCGCTGCTGACCAACCCCGTCGCCCTCGCCGCGTTCCCGCACACCATCTTCGGCGCACTCATGTTCGCCGCCGGTGTCGTCATCTCGGTGTCTGCCTGGCACCTGGCGCGCGGGCAGCACTTCGACACGATGCGCATCTCGCTGAAGTTCGGCCTCTGGGCGATGATCTTCTCCACCGCGGGCGTCGTGCTCACCGGCGACCAGCTGGGCCTGGCGATGTACGCGGCGCAGCCGATGAAGATGGCCGCCGCCGAGGCGACGTTCAACACCGTCTGCGGCGCCGATGCCTCCTTCAGCCTCTTCACGCTGGGCACGCCGGACGGCAGCTCGGAGCTGTTCTCGATCCGGGTGCCGTATCTGCTGTCGCTGCTGTCGACCCACACGCTCGACGCCTGTGTGCACGGCATCAACGACCTGAACGCCGAGTACGCCCAGACCTATGCGAGCACGGGCCTCACCGACTTCGCCCCCGTCCTGTGGATCACGTACTGGTCGTTCCGCTGGATGATCGGCCTCGGCATGGCCGCCGCCCTCGTCGCCGTCGTCGGCCTCTGGGTCACCCGCAAGAAGGCCACGAAGCCGGTCGCGCCGTGGATGTGGAAGATCGCGATCTGGTCGTTCCCGCTCGCGCTCGCCGCCAACATCATGGGCTGGGTGTTCACCGAGATGGGTCGACAGCCCTGGATCGTGTTCGGCCTGATGTCCACCCGCGACGGCGTCTCGCCCGGTGTGAGCGGGCTTGAGGTCCTGATCTCGCTGATCGCCTTCACCGCGATCTACGCCACGCTGGCCGTGGTCGAGGTCCGGCTTATCGTCAAGGCCGCCCAGAAGGGGCCGGACACCGACGAACAGCCCCATGAGGAGACGGCTCAGCTGCCGTCGGTCGTGTACTGAGAGGAACGAGCATCATGGATCTCGCAACGATCTGGTTCTGGGTGGTCGCCTTCCTGTTCGTCGGCTACTTCGTCCTCGACGGGTTCGACTTCGGTGTCGGCATGTCGCTGCCGTTCCTCGGCAAGAACGACGTGTCCCGCCGACAGGTCATCAACACGATCGGTCCCGTGTGGGACCTCAACGAGACGTGGGTCATCGTGGCCGGGGCGTCGCTCTTCGCCTCGTTCCCCGAGTGGTACGCCACGCTGTTCAGCGGGTTCTACCTGCCGCTGCTGCTCATCCTGCTCGCGCTCATCCTCCGCGGCGTCTCGTTCGAGTACCGCCATCAGCGGGAGAGCCGGAAGTGGAAGCAGGGCTTCGACCGGATGATCGTGATCGGCTCGGTCGTCCCTGCGCTGCTCTGGGGCGTCGCCTTCGGCAACATCGTGCAGGGGGTGGCGATCGATGAGAACCACATCTACGTCGGCGGCTTCTTCTCGCTGCTCAACCCGTACGCGCTGCTGGTCGGTGTGACGACCCTGCTGCTCTTCTTCCTGCACGGCGTGCTGTTCGTCGCGCTGAAGACGGACGGTCAGGTGCACGAGGATGCACAGAAGCTCGCGAAGAAGGCGGCCATCCCGACGATCCTCGGCGCCGCCGCGACGGTGATCTGGACGGTCGCGATCGCGATGGGCCGCGAGGCCCCGCTGCTCTGGCTGGTCATCGGCGCCGGTGCGCTCGCGGCGGTCAGCCTGATCGCGGCGGTCGGCTTCTCGCTCGTCCGTCGCGACGGGTGGGCGTTCTTCGCCGGAATGCTCACGGTCATGTTCGCCGTCGTCATGCTGTTCTCCGCCCTGTTCCCGTTCGTCATGCCGTCGACCATCGACCCGGCGTACAGCCTCACGATCGCCAACGCGTCCAGCACCCCGTATACGCTGCAGATCATGAGCTGGACCGCGCTGATCGCACTCCCGCTGGTCATCGCGTACCAGACCTGGACCTACTGGGTGTTCCGCAAGCGCGTCACCCGCCGGTCGATCGAGGGGGCTCCGGCGCACGCGTGAAACCCGTCGATCCGAGGCTGCTCCGATACGCGGCCGCCGCCCGGGGGTTCCTCCTGGCGTCGGCCGCGATCGGCATCCTCCAGACCGCGGTGACGATCGCCTTCGCCTGGCTCCTCACCGAGGCGGTCGTGGGCGCCATCGCGGGGCGCGACGTCACGGCGACCCTGCTCTGGCTGCTCGGGACCGCGCTCCTGCGGGGTCTGCTCATCGCGGCGTCCGACGCCGCAGGCACCCAGGCCGCCGCCCGGACCGGGATGCAACTGCGCGCGGCGCTCGTCGCGGCCGTCGGGCGTCTCGGCCCGGGCTGGCTCGCACAGCGCAACCAGACCCAGGTCGCCGTCACCGCCGGTCACGGCCTGGAAGCCCTGGATGCGTACTTCGCCCGGTACATCCCGCAGCTCGTGCTCACCGTCATCGCGACGCCGGTGCTCGTCGCGGTCATGTGGTGGCAGGACTGGCCGAGCGGACTCACCGCCGTCATCACCCTGCCGCTCATCCCGCTGTTCCTCATCCTCATCGGCATCGCGACCCGCACGGTGCAGAAGAAGCAGTGGCAGACCCTGCAGCACCTCGCCGCCCGCTTCGCGGACACGGTGCAGGGGCTGTCGACGCTGCGGCTGTTCGGCCGGGACCGTCGGGCGGCCGACCGCATCGAGGTGACCGCCGACGAGTACCGCCGCGAGACCATGAAGGTGCTGCGGTTCTCGTTCCTCTCCGGATTCGCGATGGAGCTGCTGTCGTCGCTCGCGGTCGCGCTCATCGCGGTCGCGGTCGGGTTCCGCCTGCTGTCGGGTGACCTGAGTCTGGAGGTCGGGCTCTTCGTGCTGCTGCTCGCCCCGGAGGCCTTCCTCCCCATCCGTCAGGTGGGCGTGCAGTTCCACGCGGCGGCCGAGGGTGTCGCGGCCACGGAAGACGTGTTCGACGTGCTCGATGCCGCGCGTGACCGGGACCGGGGCGGCGTGCGCCCGCACGTCCCCGGCACGGATGCACGACCGAACCCCGTGGACTCGTCCGGCAGCCGGGCCGACGTCGTGCCGGCGGGGCGGGAACTCGTGGTCGAGGGACTCCGCGTGCGAGACCTTCCGCCGGCGTCCTTCGTCGCGGAGCCCGGGTCGGTGACCCTGATCGAGGGGCCGAGCGGCTCCGGGAAGTCGAGTCTGCTCGCCGCCCTCCGCGGGGCGCTGGAGTCCACGGGCACGGCGACCTGGGGCGGACGGGACATCGCCGAGCTCGCACCGTCCGACTGGCTCGCCTGGGCCGGGCAGACGCCGGGGCTGATGCGCGGCACGGTCGCGGAGAACGTCGCCCTCGGGGATGCCGCTCCCGACCTCGCCCGTGTGCGCCGGGCGCTCGACGCCGCGTGCGCCGAGGGCATCGAGGCCGACCGCGTGCTGGGTGTGCAGGGCGCAGGGCTGTCGGGAGGACAGGCGCAGCGCGTCGCGGTGGCCAGGGCGCTGTACCGCCACGACGGAATGCCGGAGCGGATGCTCGCGCTCGATGAGCCCTCCAGCGCCCTCGACGCCGACACCGAGGAGCGGCTGTGGCGGTCACTGCGCGCGCGGGCGGATGCCGGCGCGACCATCCTCCTCGTCTCGCACCGCCGCTCGGCCAGGGGCATCGCCGACCGGATCGTGGCGCTGGGGGTGAGCGCATGAACGAGACGACCCGCAGCGACCGGGTCCGGGAGGTGCTCCGGCTCGCGCAGCCGCCGTTCCGCCGCTTCCTCCCCGGGCTGATCTGGGGCGTGCTGTCGGCGGCCGCCGCCGTGAGCCTCCTCGCGGTGAGCGGCTGGCTGATCGTGAGCGCGTCGATCGTCGACTCCCTCGTGCCGCTGTCCATCGCGGTCGTCGGGGTGCGGTTCTTCGCCGTGACCCGAGCCGTCACGCGGTACCTCGAGCGGCTCAGCGGTCACGACGCCGCCCTCCGACAGCTCGCCACGACCCGGTCCGACATGGTGCGCCGCCTCATCCCGCTCTCGCCGGCGGGGCTCGGCGCGACGGACCGGGGCCAGGTGCTCGCGGCTCTCGTCGACGACGTGGAGAACCTGCAGAACCTCCCGCTCCGGGTCGTGCAGCCGCTCGCCGTCTCGGGCGTGGTCGCCCTGGGGGCCGTCGGCTTCCTCGCCTTCGTGTCGCCGCCCGCCGCGCTGACCCTCGCCGTCTGCCTCCTCGTCGCCGCGCTCGCCGCCGTCGGGCTGGGCTGGATCTTCGGCTCCCGTGCGGAGGCCGCGGTGTCGGCGCGTCGGGCCGAGGTGTCCGCCGCCCTCGTCGACTACTTCGGCAGCCTCGCCGTGCTGCTCGCGTTCGGCGCGGAGGCGCAGGCCCGAGAGCGGATCCGTGTCGCGGATGCCGCCCTGCGCCGGGTCGTCGGTCGGGCGTCGCTGGCGCAGGCCGTCGCGGCCGGAGTGGTCTCGCTGATGGCCGGCGCCGCCTCGGTGTGGGCGCTGGCGGTGGCAGCCCCTGGCCTCGCCACCGGAGCCATCGACGCCCCGTGGCTCGCGGTCGCGGTGCTCGTGCCGATGGTCGTGTTCGAGGTGTTCGGTGCCGTTCCGATCGCGGCGGCTTCGTGGCGCAGCGTCCGCGCGAGTGCGGAGCGCATCGTGGACGTGCTGCCCGAACGGATGCCGCCGGAGCTGCGGACCGACGCGGGGCAGGACGTCGCGGTCGACGGCGTGCCCGCGCTCACGCTGCGGGGAGCCACGGCGCACTGGCCCGGCGGCGCGCCGGCACTGACCGGCATCGACCTCGACCTCGCGCCCGGCGAGCGGGTGCTCGTCTCCGGGGCGAGCGGGGCGGGCAAGAGCTCGCTGGCGGCCGCGCTCGTCGGGTTCCTCCGCGTGAACGGCGAGTATCGGATCGGAGACCTGGACGCGGCCGCCCTGTCCGGGTCGTCACTGCGGCGCATCGTCGGTCTGTGCGAGCAGCAGCCGCAGCTCTTCGACGAGGATGTGCGGCAGAACCTCCTCTTCGCCAGGGACACGGCCACCGACGAGGAGCTCCTCGCCGTGCTCGACCGCGTGGGACTCGCGGCGTGGGTGCGCGAGCGCGGGGGACTCGATGCGCGGGTGGGCGACCGCGGTGCGCTGGTCTCCGGCGGTCAGGCGCAGCGGATCGCCTTGGCTCGCGCGCTGCTCCGCGGCTTCCCGGTGCTCGTGCTGGACGAGCCGACGGCGGGCGTCGACCCCGAGGCCTCGGACGCTCTGCTGCGCGACCTGCTGCAGGCGACGGGGGAGCAGTCGGTGCTGCTCATCTCGCATGTGGCGCCGCCCGCGGGGACGGTCGACCGGGTCGTGCGGATCGAGGGCGGCCGGACGGTCTGAGCCTCAGCTGACGAGGTTCATGTCGGCGGGCGGCTCCATCACGATGCCCTGCGCCTCGAAGGCGCGACGGCGCTCCTCGATCCGGCGGTGCATCTCGACCTGGGCCTCGTCGACCACACGCGGGTCGAGGTCGACCGTCGGGGGACGCGGGTCGCCGTGGTGCGCGGCGATGTACGTGTCGAGCTCGGGGCCGCTGGTCCAGGAGGTGATGAGCGCGTACCGGGGGCCGGTGCCGCGATGCCATACGGCATGCCAGAAGCGCTGCGTGTCGACGATGATCCGGGAGCCGGCGCGCAGCGGCAGCCGGACCTCGGTGGCCGGGTCGAAGCGGTCGGAGCGGAGGATGAGCATCGAGTCGGTGTCATCGGTGAGGTTGTAATACCCGCGGACCACCCAGCCCGTGCCCGGCTCGTTGAGGCGGTTGTTGTCGTCCTGGTGCAGGTTGTAGATCGCGTCGGCGTAGTCGTTCGGCTGGAGCTCGATGACCCGGCAGCGGCCGACGCCGGCGCCCGGGGCCAGGGCGCGGCGCTGCAGGGTCGGGGCGATCGCGACCTGTGAGGGAATCCAGACGCCGTCCTTGTCGGTGCGCGGCGGCGTGTGGTTCCAGAAGCCGTTGCAGTCGATGTCGCCCGCGTAGCTCGTCAGGGGCGCGAAGCGGGTGATGCCGGAGGAGCGCCAGCCGACGTACTCGAGGTCCCGCCACTCGGACGGGTCCACCGGGGTGGTCTCGTCGTCGAGGACCACGTATCCGGTCTCGGCGAGCGCCGCAGACGTGATGAATCCCATGCTGCTTGCATCCTTCCCGTCGTTCTGCCCCCGGAGGCGGCGGGTTCTTAGGCAATCCTAATCCCGACCTCCCCTCGCCGACCCACCCCCTTGCGTGTGTCCCACCCCCTTCCGCCCGCACGCAGCGGGGTGGCTCGGCCGGAAGGGGGTGGGTCGGCGAGGGATATCCTGAGGCCATGACGCGGCCCCAGGGTGCCCTTCTCGTGGGCAGTGTGAACTTCGACGACGCCGAGACCACGATGCGCACGGCGGCGGAGCTGCTCGGCGACCGGTTGCGCCGCATCCCGGACGGCGAGGTGGGCAAGCGGTTCCACTGGATCATGTTCCAGCCCGACGTCATCGGCCAGGCGGACGGCATCGAGCGGATCGGCGACGAGCCCATCCCGTTCCCCGCCGGCATCGACGCACGGGGTCTCCGGATCGCCGAGGGCGTGGACCCGGCGACGATCGCACTGCCTCCGCTGGGGTACGCCTCGGCCGCGATCGAGTCGTACGGGCTCTTCGCCCGGCTGCGTGAGGAGGGGGCCATCCCGGCGGGCACCCGGTTCCAGGTGTCGCTGCCCACCCCGCTCGCCGTCATCTCCTCCTTCTTCCACGGCGACGACCGGGCCGCGATCGAGCCCGTGTACACCGCCGCGATGCTCCGCGAGCTCGACGAGATCCTCGCGGCGATCCCGCACGACGACCTCGCGGTGCAGTGGGACGTCGCGAGCGAGATGGGCATCCTCGAGGGGGCCTCCGGCTACGGCGCCGTCATGGCGGCGTGGTGGCCCGGTGACCCGTTCGACGGACTCGTCTCGCGTCTGGCCGCCCTCGTCGACGCCGTCCCGGACGGCGTGGAGGTGGGCGTGCACCTCTGCTACGGCGACGCGGGGGAGAAGCACTTCTTCGAGCCGACCGACGCCGGCTCCCTCGTCCGCTACGCCAATGCGGTCATCGCCGCGGCCCATCGCCCGCTCACCTGGCTGCACCTTCCCGTGCCGATCGGTCACGACGACGAGGCTTACTTCGCCCCACTCGCCGCGCTCACCCCGGTCGAGGAGCTCTACCTCGGCCTCGTGCACCGGGAGGACGGCGCGGAGGGTGCGCGTCGCCGGATCGCCGCCGCCATCCCGTTCGCGCCGGAGTTCGGCGTCGCCACGGAGTGCGGCATCGGGCGTGCCCCCGCCGGATCCACGAAGGGCATCCTCCGCGCCCACGCCGAGGTCGCCACCGCCTGGTGACCCGCCGATTCGCGCGCTCGGCCCCGGTGTCGTAAACTGATCCGCGGTGACGTGTCCGAGCGGCCGAAGGTGCAACTCTCGAAAAGTTGTGTAGGGTAACCCCCTACCGTGGGTTCAAATCCCACCGTCACCGCCATGGAAACCCCCGAGAAATCGGGGGTTTTTCCGTGTCCCCGCCCATCAGCGGGGTTGCATGCGCCTCAGCTCCGAGCCTGGATGCGGAGCCTGGAGACCTCGCCGCGGGCGTGCTCGAGCTCTTCGGCGTGCTTGTCGTCCGGTTGGGCGATGGCGTGCACGAGGTCGAACAGGGCGTGACGGAGGTGCTTTCGGGCTCGCCTCTCGCGGTGGCCGGGAGCGGCTCGCAACCATGTCTTCCGGGCCTTGCGGTCGACCATGGCCTCGATCTCCTCGTCGGTGACGGTGCCGGCTGCGACCTCGGGCGCGAGAAGGTCGCGCACGAACTGGTGCTCTCGGGGCGCGGCGAGGCGGAACGCGATGCTGAGAATGACGAGGGCGAGGATGACGGACCCGGCCATGACCGCGACGACCCCCAGACCGTTCCCGCCGCCGAGACCGGTGGCGTCGTCCCAGGTGAAGTGGAGGAACATGCCCGCGAGGACGAACAGGATGCCGCGGAGCACACGCCGCGGCTGAGCAGCCGTGCCGAGGATGTAGATCGCGCCGCTGCAGACCAAGGCGCTGAACAGGGGGTGCGAAACCGCGCTGGTGGCGATGCGGGTGATGGAGATCGTCACAGCGGCGCTGTCCGGGTTCGCACTGAGCGAGGTCATGGTGCCGTTGGCGGCGTAGAGGAAGTCCTCGAAGACGGCGAAGCCGAGGCCGAGGAAGGCGCCGATGATGAGTCCGTCGTTCGCGGTGCGGATGAGGCGCGGGGCGAGCCCCATCAGCAGGATGAGACCGCAGAGCTTCGCGAGTTCCTCGGTGAAGGGAGCGGTCAGGCCTGCCGCCCAGTTCGCAGCCCAGTCCTGGCCGAACAGCTTGGGGTAGATGCCGAGCATGGCGGAGTTGACGGGCAGAGCGAACGCGAACGTCGCCGGGATCGCACCCCACACCAGGGCAGCGGCGATCAACCCGCCGGGCTGGCGTTCCCACCGGTCGATGTGGTGGAACCATCCGGCCCACGCCGCCCCGCTGAGCAGGCACAGAACGGCGGCGACGGCGAACGGCTCGGCGTAGAACACGACGTCGCTGCGGAAGTACGACCAGATCTGCACGACACCGATGCCGGTCAGCACGACGTACACCCAGAAGCAGAGGTTGCGGAGCTGGACGAACCGGAACGGCTGCCCCCACCCGGAAATGTCGATGGCGACGCGCTGCCGCTCCTCGGGGTCCAGCGTTGCGGTGCCGAGTGTCTGCTGGCTCATGAGGCGTCCTCCGCGTCGAGGGTACGGATGCTGGCGACCATGTCGGCGATCTGCTGCGCCGCGGCCTTCATCTGCGCGGGCGAGCCGTGCGCGGTCACCTTGATTCCCGTTCCGTCGATGACGAACGCGGCGATGACGCCGTCCTCGTTCAGGCTGCTGTACTGCTGAAGGACTCCGCTCTCACCGGAGTCGGTGCGCGTGGTCGCCGCAGCGCCGTCGACGCGGAAAGCGGGGTCGACGGTTGCCGCGGTGACCTTGTCGATCTGAGCGAGCAACTCTTGCGGGGTGCCTTCGAAGGCGCCCGTCGTCACGTCGAACTCAACGCCCGAGTCCGTGAGCGTCGCGTCGCCGCTCTGGTCCACGGACCCCTCCGCGTTCAGGCGGTGACCCGCCTCGATGTTCCACCCCACGGCCGGCGTGAAAGCGATGTCCTCGGTGAGTGCGAGCTCGTCGCCGGTGACCACCGGGTCGTTCCAGGGGATCGCCGCATCGATGCGGGGGATCACGACCGTGAACACGAGGAACACGACCCCGACGAAGATCGCCTTCGCGAACGTGCGCCTGTCCAACCCGAGCACTCGATGCTCGACCGCCACGCGTTCGTCCGCGGACGCGACTCGCGACATCGACAACCTCTCCGTCTGGTGGTAGCCGATGCGCCACCTTCCACGACACTGTCAGGGGCGAGCAGACCTCGTCAACATCACCATGGCGACCGCGCTGGAGAAGAGTCGCCGACGGGGCCTAGCCTCCGGTCGGCCCCGGGGTGTGGTCTATGGGTGCACCTGCGGGGATCAATGGCTCGCGCTGCACCGAAGCGCGGAACTCGCCGAGGATGCGGTTGAAGTGCGTGATCGTCCAGCTGTGCAGGTACTGCGCGTCGATCGGCTCGCGCTCCTGCGGGTCCGTGATCAGATTGATCAGGTGCGGCGAGCTCAGCTCTGCCGGTGGATCGTTCGCGTAGCGTTGGGCGACGAGAGCGAGTTTGAAGTTCCGCCACTTGACGCCGTACAGCTTCTCACCCATCCAGTAGGGAAAGCCGTCACGTGCCGACGCCTCTTGGTGACCGGCGAGCCAGTTCGACTGGTCGACGCCGTCGATGACGCGGTCGTCGGGCAACTCCGCGCCGGCTGCGGAGATCAGCGTGGTGAACCAGTCGGTCACATGCATGATCTCGTTGCTGACGACGCCTTCGGCGACGTGGCCGGGCCACTGCACGATGCAGGGGGTGCGCAGGTTCCCCTCGCCGCCGGCGAAGTAAGACCCTTCGAAGAAGCCCGGCGTGCCGCGCCAGGTGAGTACCTCCTCCGGGCCGTTGTCACCGGCGAACACGATGATCGTGTCGTCGGAGAGGCCGAGCTCGTGGATCAGGTCGACGAGGCGGCCGAAGTCGGCGTCGAGCTCGAGGAGCGCGTCCGACCATTCGCCGTTGCCGGAGGTGCCCTGGAACTCTTCCCGGGCGAGGACAGGCATATGCATGAGCGAGTGGTTGAAGTAGACGAAGAACGGCTTGTCCTCATCGACCGATGCGCGCATGAAGCGTTCCGCGCGCTCGAGGTACTCGCGGTCGACGTCCCGCCGAACGTCGAGGGTGAGCTGGACGCCTTCGGTCACGTCCGCGTCGCCGTGCTTGCCTTCCCGCATGCGCGATACCGGGTCGCGTTCGGGGTCGTACCAGGGATCGGAGGGCCACAGCGCCTCGTCGTAGGTGCGGGCCGGTCCGTACCACTCCCGGAACCCCTTGTCGGTGGGCCAGCGCCCCGCGCCTTCGCCGACGTGCCACTTGCCGTACACCGCACACGCGTACCCGGTCTCGGAGAGGACGTCGCCGAGGGTGCGCTCCCAGGCAACGAGTCCCCATCCGCCCGGAGCGCCGAGGGGCACGCTGTGGGTACCGGAACGGATCGAGTACCGCCCCGTCATCAGAGCCGAACGGGTCGGCGTGCACTGGGCTTCGGGGGCGTAGTTCGTCATGCGGAACCCGCGTGCCGCGAACTCATCGATGCGCTTGGTCCAGGCGCCCCGCAACGGACCGCCGCTGTAGCAGCTGAGTTCGCCGAACCCCAGGTTGTCGACATGGAAGAACAGGATGTTCGGTCGCGTGGTCAAGATCGTGCCCCCTTCGACTCCGCCATCGCCAAAGATACGACCCACCGCGGTGGGTCGCCAGCGATAGATCAGCGAACTTCAACGCTCGACGTGTCCGGGATCCCGAGCGTGATAACGTAGATGTCGTTCACGGGCCTATGGCGCAGTTGGTAGCGCGCCTCGTTCGCATCGAGGAGGTCAGGGGTTCGAATCCCCTTAGGTCCACAGGAACAGAACGAAGGAACCTCGCCCCGCAGCTCGCGGGGTGAGGTTCTTTCGTTGGAGCTGGCGCACGGGGCCGATTCGACCGCTGCGACGAGACCGCTCAGCAGCGGCCGGGGGTCGATTCGGTGCCCCTAGGCTGAGGACATGGACGCGACGCCCAGCGAATCCGGCTCGACCCTGCATACGCATGCCGTCGACAGCCAGCGCCGTGCCGCGGCCCTCGGCGAGGGGAATCGGGTGCTGTCGCGCACGCAGAAGGTGTACGTGGCGCTCCGGGACGACATCGTCCGCACCCGGCTCGCCCCGGGCGAGGTCGTCATCGAGCCCGAGCTGGCCGCGCGCTTCGGGGTGTCGAAGACGCCGGTGCGTGAGGCCCTGCAGATCCTCGTCGTCGAGGGGCTCGTCGTCGCCCTTCCCCGACGCGGATACGTCGTCCGCCCGCTGGGCATCAACGAGGTGCGCGAGGTGCTCGACCTGCGGTTGATCATCGAACCGCCGATGGCGGCGGGGGCGACCCGCTACGGCAACGAGGCCTTCGTCGAGGAGCTCAGCTCGATCCTGGAGGCGCAGCGCAGCGGCTCCGGTACGGCGGAGCTGACCGACGCGGCGCGCGCGTTCCACGAGTGCATCCTCGGCGCGGCGCGCAACGCTCGGGCGAAGACGCTCATGAGCGGCCTGTTCGACGAGACGACACGGAGTCATCATCTGATCCCGGCCATCGATGCGCGCATCCACTCGGACGTCGAGAACAACGGACACCAGCAGGTGCTGGAGGCGATCCGCACCGGAGATCCGCAAGCCGCCGAGGAGGCCATGCGCCGTCATCTCGTCGAGCTGCGGGAGTTCGTCCTCCACGCTTTCCTCGAGGCCTGAACCACCCTCGCCTCGTCCTCGTGGCGTCATGAGCGCTTTAGATATATCTCAGGAATATGCCTATTGTGGCCAAGATATTCGACGGCTATGGTGGGTGCCGACACCGCGGTCGGCTCTTCGGCCTCGATGGGAGTTGCCGAGAGGATCCAGGATTGTTGCGACGTCGTATCCGCACCTTCACCGAGCTGTTGAGCTTCGCTCCGCCCGCGTTTCCCACCGAGGCGAAGCGCGTGGCTGAAGCCCGCAGCCTCGACGACCTCCGACGGCTGGCGAAGCGACGCGTTCCCGGATTCGTCTTCGACTACGTCGAGGGTGCTGCGGTGACCGAGCAGGCTGCGCGCGACAACGAGTCGGCCTTCGCCCGTCGGAAGTTCGTGCCCTCCGTCACGGAGAGCGCCGCGGGGGCGTCACTCGCTACCCGGCTGCTGGGACGCGAGCACGCGATGCCGCTCGGCATCGCGCCGATCGGTCTCACCGCCCTCATGCGGGCGACCGGCGAGACCGACGGTGTGCGCGCGGCCGCGAGCCGCGACGTGCCCTTCGTGCTCTCCACGATGGGCACGCGGAGCATCGAGCACGTCGCAGACGCGGCCCCCGGTGCGCGCCGCTGGTTCCAGCTCTACCTGCGGCGCGATCGCGCCGCGTCGCTCGCCCTGATCGAGCGGGCCGCCGCGGCAGGGTTCGACACGCTCGTGCTGACCGTCGACACCCGGGTCCCGGGGCAGCGCTACCGCGACGACCGCAACCGGCTTTCGATGCCGCCGCGGCTGACGTTGCGCACTGCCGCGCAGTCGGCACTCCACCCGGCGTGGTCGCTCGACCTCCTGGCGCACGACGCACCGGCCATGGCGAACTTCGGTCCGCGGTCGGGAAGCGTCACCGACGTGGTGAGCAGCATGTTCGATCCCGCCCTGTCCTTGGACGACGTGCGGTGGCTGCGGGGGAACTGGGCCGGGCCCATCGTGGTGAAGGGCGTCCTCTCCGCCACCGACGCCGAGCGCTTCATCGACGCCGGCGCGGACGCCATCTGGCTCTCCAACCACGGTGGGCGCCAGCTGGACCGTGCGATCGCGCCCATCGAGGTCGTGGGCGCCGTGCGGGCCGCCCTTGGCGACGACATCCCCCTCCTGCTCGACTCCGGTATCCGCAGCGGACTCGACGTCGTGGCCGCGATCGCCGCGGGGGCCGACTTCGTCTTCCTCGGCCGGGGATACATGTACGGCCTCATGGCGGGCGGCCGCATCGGAGTGGAGCGGGCGCTCGACCTCGTGGCGGACGAGACCCTGTCGACGATGCAGCTTCTCGGCGTGCGCACGACCGCCGAGCTGCGCGGCCGGGGGACCGCGGTCCTCGCGCCCACCGGATAGCCACGACCACGCCAGCACTTTTCAATGACGAAAGGACACCCCATGGCCCACGAACAGCAGCGCACCATGACCCCGCAGGCGAGGCGCGCGATCGCCGCCGCCTACTTCGGCACCCTCATCGAGTGGTATGACTACGCCCTCTACGGCGCCGCCGCGGGTCTCGTGATCGGCCCGCTCTTCTTCCCGGACGTCATCCCGGCTTCCGCCTCGATGCTCGCCTTCGCGACCTTCGCCGTGGGCTTCGTGGTGCGGCCGCTCGGCGGCCTCCTCATCTCCCACCTCGGCGACCGGGTCGGCAGGAAGCCCGCGATGATCCTGACCATCGTGCTCATGGGGATCGCGACCGTGGGCATCGGGGTCCTCCCGACCGCCGAGGCGATCGGGGTGGCCGCGCCGATCCTGCTCATCCTGTTCCGCTTCATCCAGGGCTTCGGTGCCGGAGCGGAACTCGCCGGTGCCCTCACGCTCGTCGCGGAGTACGCACCCGAACCGCGCCGGGGAAGGGTCATCGGACTGGTCACCTCGGGCGCCCCGGGCGGAGCGTTCCTCGCGACGCTGGCCTTCACGTTCGCCTCGATGCTTCCCGGCGACGTGCTGCTCGGCTGGGCCTGGCGCATTCCGTTCCTGGTCTCCGCCGTCCTGTTCGTGCTGGCGCTCTGGATCCGTCGTCGTCTGGAGGAGACGCCCGAGTACCGGGATGCTGTGGCGAACGCGGAGCAGTCCGCGACGAAGGTGCCCTTGGCGGAGCTCTTCCGGCGCAGTCCTCGCGAGCTCATCCTCGGCTTCTTCAGCGTCTGCGGGCACAACGTGACGAACTACGTGCTGAGCGCCTTCGCGCTGAGCTATCTCACGCTGACGGTCGGCATGCCCCGGGTCGAGGCGCTGATCTCGGTCCTGGTGTCCTCGCTGCTCACCGCCTTCGCTCCCGTCCTCGGTGGGGTCGCGGTCGATCGTTTCGGGGCCAAGCGCATTGTGATCTTCGGCTCCCTCGCCGGGATCGTCCTCACCTACCCGGTCTTCCTCTCGCTGCAGTCGGGCGACCCGGTGTGGGCGGCTCTCGGGATGACGGCGCTCGGCGTCATCGCCGTGGGAGCGACCGCCGCCTCCACCGGGACCTTCCTCACGAATCTCTTCCCGACGCGGTACCGCTTCACCGGCGTCGCGACGGCCCGGGAGCTGAACGGCGCCCTGGTCGCCGGACCCACCCCGCTCATCGCCACGGCGCTCGTCGCGGCCGCCGGGGGAGGCCTCTGGCTCGTGGTGCTGTTCGTCATCGGCGCCTGCCTGGTGTCACTGCTGGCCGTCGTCGCGACGCCGAAGCGCGTCGGGGATATGCAGCCCGAGGACCACTCCGACTCCTCCCGGTTCGCGCCGACCGGAAGGGTGGCCGACTGAGGGGGTGGGCGACACGCCCGGGAATCGACGGTGATTTGCCCGATGCTCGGAACCCACGTAAGTTATTACCTGTTCGCCCCAAACGGTTGAGCGGAGGTCCTCGGACCGGCTCCCGTCAAGCATCGAACACCTCCCGAATCCCACACACTCACTGAGTGAACAGGATGAAGGATGCTGATCCGTTCCCACGGTCAGGCCGAAGAAACTCGGACTTGACAACGGAAACGAGATCGGTAAGATAGAGAAGTTGCCCTGCGGGCCTGGTTGTGATGGCTGGGTCGTGGGAGCATCCGATCCTTGAGAACTCAACAGCGTGCACTTGTCAAATGCCAAATTATCCTCGTCTAGCTTCGGCTGGGTGAGAATTCCTTTGGATCAAAGACCAACCTCCTTTGTGGGGTTGGCAACGGATAGT
>SNQW01000237.1_pt1 | contig 27109 bp, 21 predicted proteins | sample 2580511 | NCBI WGS metagenome assembly SNQW01 (sample SAMN10953775, study PRJNA522744) | food fermentation metagenome | isolation source: 8-hour incubation of native-enriched microbial consortia from nixtamalized... | place: Mexico | collected 2017-09-24 | reverse complement strand
TTTTCAAATAGGTTTGTGAGCTGGTTTTCTGGTATGATAGTCATTGAGTAGAGTCCCTTCTTGGTGGCGTAGTAACCCTGAGAATACTCTACTTTTTTATGTTTTGGATAGACTCCAAAACTTGGTACACAACTTATTTTACGCCGTCGTGGGGAGCCCATTTTTACCAGGAGTGGAGAGAAATAAGTACATAAATTGCCGTTATGGGGGACCGGATAATTAAATTTTTGAAAATAACGGCATAAAATGCCGCTATTTTGGTCGAGCTGCCCCCTGGGCGCCCTCTCTCGGCGTTCTCCCCTGGCGCGCCCCTGGGCGCCCTCTTCTCAGCGTTCTCCCCCGGTGCGCCCCTGGGCGCCCTCTCTCGGCGCCTCCCCTGGGCGCCCTTCTATCTAGGTCGTTACCATATCGCCGCCGTTCACGTGCACGGTTTCGCCGGTGACGTAGGAGGAGTCGTCGCTGGCCAGGTACACGTAGGCGGGAGCCAGTTCATACGGCTGGCCGGCGCGGCGAATCGGGGTGTCCGTTCCGAACGTGGCAACTTCCTCGGCGGAGAAGCTGGAGACGATGAGCGGCGTCCAAATGGGGCCGGGGGCGACCGCGTTGACGCGGATGCCGAAATCGATCAGGGAAAGGGCCAGGGAACGGGTGAACGAAACGACCGCACCTTTGGTGGCGGAGTAATCGATCAGTGTTTTGTGCCCTCTGTAAGCGACGATGGAAGCGGTATTGATGATCGAGCTGCCGCGCCGGAGATGGGGCAGGGCGGCTTGCACGAGGAAAAAGTACGGAAAAATGTTTGTTTGAAACGTATGGTACAGCTGCTCTTCGGAGATGTCGGCGATGCTGAGCTGCGGGTACTGAACACCGTGGTTGTTCACCAGGACATCGAGCCGCCCGAAGTGGCGCATTGTCTCGTGGATCACCCGCTCACAGTTGGCTTTGCGGCGCAAATCGATTTCGATGAGCAGGCAGCGCCGCCCCAGCGCTTCAATTCTCCTTTTCGTTTCCTCCGCGTCGGAGGTTTCCCATAAATAAGGGATGACAAGTTCCGCCCCTTCCTTGGCGAACGCCACCGCCACGGCGCGCCCGATGCCGCTGTCACCGCCGGTCACGACAGCTACTTTCCCCCGCAATTTGCCGCTGCCGCGGTATTCGGGATTTTCGAAAATCGGCCGCGGACGCATTAAGCTTTCCAGACCGGGCTGTTTTGCCTGATGCTGCGGCGGAAAAGCGATCGGCTGCTCCTTGCAGACCGTTTTTTTGCCGATATACGGATACACGGGATTCATGATTACTAACAGGCCCCTTCCTAAAAACGGTAATTTTGCTTCATCGTATGCAACCGCCCATGGGGATGTGCCCAGACGGCAGCAGCTCCTAAGCGGCTTCATTGACTTTTTCTTAAAATATTGATAGCATTTTTTTAAACCTAGCAGGTTCATCGGAATTTGACAGAAGGCTTGGTGTGACGGACCGCCTGGTGCGGTAGGACACTTAGTGTGACAGTACACATGGCGACAGTAAACCTAGTGTGCAGTATACTTAGCGCGAGTACACATAGTGCGGCAGTACACATAGTCCACAGTATACTTAGTCCGAGTACACATAGTGCGGCAGTACACATAGTCCACAGTATACTTAGTCCGAGTACACTTAGTGCAACAGTACACCTAGCACGCAGTACACCTAGCACGTAGTACACCTAGCACGCAGTACACCTAGCACGCAGCACACCTGGCACGCAGTACGCCTAGTGCGCAGCACACCTGGCACGCAGTACACCTAGCACGCAGTACACCTAGCACACAGTACACCTAGCACGCAGTACACCTAGTGCACAGCACACCTAGCACTCAGTACAACTAGTGCACATTACATTTGATGCGGCAGGCCGTTTGGTCTGATGGCGGTTCGTATACCGATTTTGAAAATAAACCATCTGTTGCATAAAAGGAGAGAATCCATATGGCAAAAGTTACGATCATTAACGGCAGTCCCACGCCGGGCTCCCGGCTGACGGCTGTCCTTTCCCTGACGGAGGAGCTGCTGGGCAAAGAAGGGTTCGAGGTCCGGCATTTGAATGTCGGCGAGCTGCCGCCGGAAGATTTGATCCATACCAAATTCGAAAGCGCGGCGATCGTCAAGGCGAATGCGATGGTGGCCGAGGCGGACGCGGTGATTGTGGCCAGCCCGGTATACCAGGCCTCCTATACGGGCGTGCTCAAAACTTTTCTCGATCTGATCCCGCAAAAGGGGCTGGCCGGCAAGGTTGTGCTGCCGCTGTTCATCGGAGGCAGCCTGGCTCACCTGCTGACGATCGATTACGCTTTAAAGCCGGTATTGTCCGTGCTGGGCGCCCGCTACATCCTGGGCGGGGTGTATACGGTCGACTCGCAAGTGGTCCGCAAGGAAGAGGGCGGATACGAAATCGCCGAGGAGTTAAAGCTAAGACTGGAGGAGAACGTGAAGGAACTGGTGCGGGAAACGAAGCTGCGCCAGCAGTCGTCTTAGCCTTCCGGTTCACGGCCCGAAGCCGCGTACCCGGCTTTCTTTGGTTGACATCCTCACCGAATGATTGTTAAAGTTGAAGCATAATCAAAAATGACACGGGGATGTTACCACTCGGGCATAACCTGAACGCTCCAGTACGCACCGATCGTGCGGCCGGGGTTGTTCGGGTTTTTTTGTTACGACAGGTCCGTCCCTGCAACGCCAGCAAGAAGAAAGGAGCATGAACATGACCGGTTTTAGATTCCCGGACAACTTTTTATGGGGCGGGGCAATTGCCGCAAACCAGGCTGAAGGCGCTTATCTGGAGGGCGGCAAGGGCCTTACCCTGGTGGATTTGCTGCCGACGGGGGAGCAGAGAAGAAGCATCATGAAAGGCAGCGTTCCGTCGTTTAAGCCGCTGGACGGCGAATTTTACCCGTCCCACGAAGCGATCGATTTTTACCATCGTTACAAGGAAGACATTGCTCTGTTCGCGGAGATGGGCTTTAAGGCGCTGCGCGTCTCGATTGCCTGGGCGCGTATTTTCCCTACCGGGGAAGACGCCGTGCCGAACGAGGCCGGCTTGAAATTTTACGACGACCTGTTCGACGAACTGCTGAGAAACGGCATTCAGCCCGTTGTCACCCTGGCCCATTTTGATGTGCCGGTGGCTTTGATCGAGAAATACGGCAGCTGGAGAAACCGCAAAATGGTCGAGCTGTTCGAAAGATATTCCAAGACGGTGCTGGAACGCTATAAGGACAAAGTGAAATATTGGATGACCTTTAACGAGATCAATATGCTGCTGCACCTGCCGTTTTTGGGCGCGGGCCTCGTATTTGAGGAAGGCGACAACGTCAAGCAAATTCAATATCAGGCGGCGCACCATCAACTCGTTGCCAGCGCGCTGGCGGTCAAAGCCTGCCATGAGCTGATTCCGGACGCTAAAATCGGCTGCATGCTCGCAGCCGGCAGCTTTTATCCGTATACGTGCAACCCGGAAGACGTGTACCAGGGCATGGAAAAAGACCGCGAATCCTATTTCTTCATCGATGTGCAATCGCGCGGTGAATACCCGGGGTACGCCAAACGCTTTTTCCGCGATCACGGCCTGACTATCGAGATGGAGCCGGGCGACGCGGAGCTTCTGAAAAAACATACCGTCGACTATATCGGCTTCAGCTACTATTCGAGCCGTACGACGAGCACGGATCCCGAAGTAAACAAAAAAATGACCAGCGGCAATGTATTCGGTTCCGTCGCCAACCCTTATCTGGACAAATCCGAGTGGGGATGGACCATCGATCCGCTCGGCCTGCGCATTACGGCCAACCAGCTCCACGACCGTTACCAAAAGCCGCTGTTTGTGGTGGAGAACGGGCTCGGCGCGCACGACGAGGTCACTCCGGAAGGAGAAGTGAACGACGACTACCGGATCGACTATCTGAAGCGCCACCTGGCCGAGCTGGGCGAAGCGATCCAGGACGGATGCGAGATCCTCGGCTATACAAGCTGGGGGCCGATCGACATCGTCAGCGCCTCCTCCGGGGAAATGAGAAAACGCTACGGCTACATCTACGTGGACCGGGACAATGAAGGCAAAGGCACGCTGAAGCGGATCAAAAAGAAAAGCTTCGGCTGGTACAAAAACGTCATCCAATCGAACGGTGAAAATCTCGGCGAGTAACCGCGCCGGTTTGCTGAAAATGGAAAATCGGAGGTCCCGGGTGCCCGGGGCTTCCCTTTTTATGCTGAAAGCGTTGACAATTCAAGGTTGGCCAGCTACACTTGAGTTGAATCCAAGCCGAATAAAGATCTTTTAGGATTGTTACTGCGCTGCAGGCAAAACCTAAGCCGCCAAAGGTCAAGATCGAAGCGATCTTGATTTGTTTTGACGTGCCGGGGTTTTTTCTGTTTTTACCGGAGAAAATGATATAACGAAGAGGGCATGAGCCGGCTGTCGGCCGGCTATAAAGGACGGGGGGTCATATGAAAATAGCCAAGGTCATTAACAACAATGTCATCAGCGTGCTTCAGGAGGACGGGGCGGAACTGGTGGTCATGGGCAGGGGGATCGCCTTTAAAAAGAAGCCCGGCGATAAGGTCGACGAGAGCCGGATCGAGAAGGTGTTTGCGCTCAAAAACAAGCAGACCTCCGATAATTTCAAAATGCTGCTGCGCGAGGTGCCCATCGAACTGATCGTCATCGTTGAGGAAATTATCGATTATGCCAAGAAGAACCTCCCCAAGAAGCTGAACGAAAATATCTACGTGTCCTTGACCGACCACGTCAACTTTGCGGTGGAGCGGCATCAGCAGGGACTGGAGATCAAAAATGCCCTGCTGTGGGAGATCAAGCAGCTGTACAAGGAAGAATTCCGCATTGGCTTGAAGACGCTGGAGCGGATCAAGCTTAAGCTGGGCATCGACCTTCCGGAGGACGAAGCGGCCTTTATCGCCATTCATATCGTCAATGCGGAGATGAACGAAGAAGTCGGCACCACGATGGACATCACCAAGTTCATCCAGCAGATTATCAATATCGTCAAATATCATTTCGGGACGGAATTTGAAGAGGATTCGCTGAGCTATTTGCGTTTTATTACGCATCTGAAGTTTTTTGCCCAGCGGGTGCTCAAGGGAACGCACTATAAGGAAAACTATGACAATCTGTTCGATTTGATCAAGGAGAAGCATAGGGAGGCCGCGTTATGCGCCGAGAAAATCAAAAAGTTCGTGGAAAAAGAGTACAGCCACAAATTAACCAACGAAGAAATGCTTTATTTGACGGTGCATATCGAACGGGTCGTAAACCGTTAATAAAGCGTTGACAAAGAGAAGAAAGCGGTATATTATAGAGCCATCAAAACCATATATCAGCATCTTAATGGGATTGTTACTGGTGATGCAGGCAAAACCTAAGTCGTGAAAAATAGCGAGACATTGCGGTCTACTATTTTTCAAGGCTTAGGTTTTTTATTTGCCAAAAATCACCAAATTATTGCTTTTATTCAAAATAGTGGGGGTGCACAGCATGAATTACGAGAATTTAGCTAAAGAAATTGTTCAGGGCGTAGGCGGAGAAAAAAATGTCGTTTCGCTCGTCCACTGTGCGACGAGACTGCGTTTTACCCTGAAGGACGCATCGAAAGCGGACAAAGCCAAGCTGGAGAAGACCGACGGGATCATCACGGTCAAGGAAAGCGGCGGGCAGTTCCAGGTGGTCATCGGAAACCGGGTGCCCGAGGTTTACAACGCCATCGGCCGGGTTTCCAAGATTTTGAGCGACGCCAAGCCCGAGGAGACAACGAAGGGCGGCAAAAAAGGCTTTGGAGCCGTGATCGACGTCATTTCCAGCATCTTCGCTCCGCTGCTTGGGGTCATGGCGGGAGCCGGTATTCTCAAAGGGCTGCTGCTGATCGCCAGCAATTTCGGCTGGCTGCAGACGACGGATACGACCTACATCATCCTGTATGCGGCGGCGGACAGCCTGTTCTATTTCCTGCCGGCGATGCTCGCGGTTACAACGGCCAGAAAGTTCGGCGGCAATATGTTTACGGCCTTGGCGATAGCCGGAGCGCTGCTCTATCCGCAGATCATCCAGTTGAAAACGGAGGGAACGGAGACACACTTCTTCGGCATCCCGGTGATCATGATGAGTTATTCGTCGACCGTCATTCCGATTATTTTGTCGGTTATCGTGATGAGCAAGCTGGAGAAGTTCTGCAACCGCGTGATTCATGAGAGCGTCAAAAACTTCGTGACGCCGCTGATTTCACTCGTCGTTATGGTTCCGCTGACCTTGATCGTGTTCGGACCGTTTGGCGTGTATGTCGGCAACGCCATCGCCGACGGACTGTTGGCCGCCTTCGCGTTCAGCCCGCTGATCGCCGGCGCCATCCTGGGGGCGTCCTGGCAGTTGCTCGTTATTTTCGGCGTACACTGGGGCCTGATCCCGGTGTTCATCAACAACATCGCGGTTTACGGCAAAGACGGCATCAAGCCGGCCGCTTCCGCCTCCGTTTTTGCGCAAACGGGCGCTGCTCTCGGGGTTATGCTGAGAACGAAAAATAAAAAGCTGAAGGCGCTGGCCGGTTCGGCTACGCTTTCCGCGCTGTTCGGCATTACCGAACCGGCGGTGTACGGGGTAACCCTGCCGCTGAAGCGTCCGTTTATCGCGGGGCTGATCGGCGGCGCTGTCGGGGGAGCGATCATCGGTCAGGCCGGTACCCAGGCATTTGCTTCCGGCGCGCCAGGCCTATTGACTTTGCCGATTTTCTACGGACCGGGCGGCCAAGGCTTCCCGGGGTTGATCATCGGGATTACGACTTCGTTCCTGCTGTCCGCAGTATTGGCTTATGTGCTGGGCTTCAAAGACCCGGTTGAAGAAGAAGACAAAGGCAAAGCCGGCGCTTCGGCCGAACCGGCCCGGGATCAGGAACAAGGCCCAGCTTCCGATAAACCCAGCGACATGGCGCTCAGCCCGTTAGGCGGTACGGTGGTTCCCCTGTCGGAGGTGCCCGATCCGGCCTTCGCCGCGGAGGCGATGGGCAAGGGCGTGGCCATCGAGCCGGCTGCGGGCCGGGTCGTCGCTCCGTTCGACGGAACCGTCACCGTGGCGTTCAAGAAGAAGCACGCTTTGGCGGTCGTCTCGGATAACGGCGCGGAAATTCTGGTCCATGTCGGGATCGATACGGTCAAGCTGGATGGTCAATACTTCACTTCGTATATCAAAGAAGGCGATCGTGTAGCGGCCGGCCAACTGCTGCTGGAATTCGACCTGGACAAGATCCGCGAGGCCGGCTACCATACGGTTACCCCGGTAATCGTCACCAATACGTTCGATTATTCCGATGTGCTCCCGCTTCGGCAGGGAGAGATTCGCGAAGGGGACGAATTGCTCCGGATCGTCGGCAACGACGCTGAAGCGTAAAGGGAGCCCGGCAAGGTTTTTCCGGGAAAAAGCAAAGGGATAGCCTTAGTGAATCCGGGAAAAGCCGAGGGATATCGCCCCGGTAAATCCGGAATAGGTCGAGGAGGATCGCCCCGGAGAATCCGGGAATAGGCCGAGGAGAATCGCCCCGGTAAATCCGGGAATAGGCCGTGGGAAAGGCCCCGGTAAAATTTCCGGGAACAGTCCGGGCGCCGCCCCGGCAACAAGAAGTAAGGCTCTCCTCGCTATTGCGTTGGCCTTGCCCGCTGGTCTTGTCCGTTGGTTTGTCCGTCGTTGGTTTGTTCGCTGGCCTTACCCGTTTGTCTTGCCCGCTGGCGTTTCACTCGGATGCCTTGCCTTGCGGGCAGACCGTTGCAAGTCGCCCGTCATGCCCCGTCCAACTGCAGGTGTGCCGATTCAAAATTGTATAGTACAATGGGATTAGGCAATAGGCAGACACTTAAGGAGGATCGCTACATCATGCAGAAGTTGGTTTTTTTTGTGGGCGTCGCCGGAACGGGGAAAACGACGGTGGCCCGCAAGCTGGCGTTTCGCATGCCGGCGGCTTTTTTGGACCGCGATACGGTCGGCGGACGTTTCGTCGAAAAGATACTGAAGATGAACGGGCTGGACGTTAACGACCGGGACTCCGATTTTTACAAACATCATCTTCGCGATTTGGAGTATGACACGACCAAGGACATTTGCATCGAAAATTTGGCTGCGGGCCAAAATGTGTTTATGATCTCCCCGTTTACGGCGGAGCTTAAAAACAAAGCTTGGATTGAAGAGGTGCTTCAGGCGGCGGGGTTAAGCAAACGCGAGGTGGACGTCAAGGTCGTTGTCGTCACTTTAAAGGATATGGAGACGCAAAAAGAAAGGATCATCGAGCGGCAAACCGAGCGCGATACGTGGAAGCTGGAGCACTGGGACGACTTCAAACACCGCGTCCAATTCGTGCCGGAGATAGGCTGGGATATCCCGTCCTCATCGATTTATGTCTTTGACAACAGCGGCGACCTGACGGAAGAGAAGCTCGAAACCGTATTCCAATTCGTGCAGGGCGTCGGCGTCGAAGTTTAGAGTCCGTAAGACCCCGAGGAACTCATATAACATACTAATAGCAGCAACGCCTGTCCGGCGGCCTTGGCCGTTTTTGGGACAGGCGTTTTTAGTTGTGGATTACACATTCCAAATCCAAACTAGCGTTTTCTGTTGCGTGGGGCGTACGCCGAAGTTCATTGGAAAAATCCAATAGATTGCCGGTAGCGCTCCATTTTCTGGGCGCTCATTGGAAATATCCAACAGAATTCAGCTAAATCCTTCTTTTTCGGACAAAAACATTAAATCTATTGGATATTTCCAATCAAACCGCTGTAATTTCCGATGAATTTACAATTTAATTGGATAAATCCAATGTGAGTATCAACTACTGCGGCCGATCCAGGAGAATGGACATACAAGCCACCGGAACCGAGGGAATGGTTACATTTGCCGGCGTATCTGTCTTATAATGGAACGGCATAGTGTCGCAGACGTGTTTGGTGAATGAAGTGTTAAGATCGGGAGAACGAGCTTCGTGATCGCCCACCGGCTGAACACGAGCCGCCAGGCTGACAAAATCTTTGTCCTGCAAGGGGGCAGGCTGGTCGAGCAAGGCTCCAACGACGAGCTGCCGCCGCCGGGGCGGTTTTTATTACAGCTTGTATCACGGCGGTTTGAACGCGGAGGAGGCCTAATCCTCAAGGGAGGTCAGGCGCATCCAGATCGAAAGGAGGAGAGTTGCTTTGGACATGAACGCTTATTTGCGAAAAATCGCCTTGCGGCGGGAGGAAGTGCCTTCGTTTGAGCGGTATCCGTTTCACCTTCCCGCGGTGGCTTCGCTGGATCAGTTGGAGTTCCATCCCAAGGTCACATACATTGTCGGTGAAAACGGGATGGGAAAATCGACGCTGCTGGAAGCGGTGGCGGTCGCGCTCGGCTTCAATCCGGAGGGCGGAACGCTGAACTTCAACTTCGCGACGGCGGAGACGCACTCCGAGCTCCACCGCTACATCCGCACGGTGCGCGGGGCGGTCCGGCCGCGGGACGGGTTCTTTTTTCGCGCGGAGAGCTATTACAACCTGGCCACGGAAATCGACAAACTCGACCGTGAACCGGGTGGGGGCGCTGTGATCGCGTCTTACGGCGGGAGGTCGCTGCATATGATGTCGCATGGGGAGTCTTTTTTCGCGGCGTTTATGAACCGTTTCGGGGGCCGGGGCCTTTACATCATGGACGAGCCGGAAGCGGCGCTGTCGCCGTACCGGCAAATGGCGATGCTGTCGCGCATCCACGATTTGGTCCGTGCACATTCCCAGTTTATCATTTCCACCCACTCGCCGGTTCTAATGGCTTATCCCGACAGCGCGATCTACCAGTTGACGGCGGACGGCATCCGCATGGTCAAGCTTGAAGACACCGATCATTACATCATTATGAAGGAATTTTTAAACAACCGGGAAGGGATGCTGCGGGAGTTGCTTAAGGATTAGGGGGCCGAATCTTAAGGCCAAGGGCAAAGCGACGTCTCGGGGGTGGCAGCTTAAAGGTCTAAGTAACTCAACATTCGCAGCAAAAAATCGGCAGACAAGCCTTGATGTAGCTGGGTAAAGCAGCAATCCATTGCCGGAGTTGACGCTGAATCAGAGGTGGTTGTAGAGGCGTCACGATCCGGCGGGGGCGGTGTATCTACCTTTTGCACCATGGCCGTTCGAGCAGTGTCACAAATCGACGCCAGGTGAGGTGGCTGTCAAAAGGGACCATCTAAAGCGTTCGTGTCTTGGTGCCCCTGCATGCTGCCTGCCTTTGCACGATTATCCCCTTCGTTCAGGAGCAGGGAGCAAGGGGGGGCTAGAACAAGTCAAGGGTTCCAAAAAAAGAGAAGAAAAAACACAAAAAAGATGAGGAAAAAATGAGGCGGTTCAGGTGAGATTTTCGGCTTGATAAGAGAACGTACGTTTGGTATAATGAAATAAATGGAACTTATGTTCGTATATTCTTGATTCGGGGGCGAGTAAACATGGAGGTCAATACGGGAACGGAACTTCAGCCATTCAGCAGCCGTTTTAACAGCGAGCAGGACTGCATGGAAGCGCTAATCGCGATGAAGTGGCCAAACGGCTTCGTCTGCCCGCGCTGCGCTCACCCCCGGTGCAGTCGCCTAACTTCCCGGCATATCCCTTTGTTCGAGTGCGGAAAGTGCAAGCATCAAACATCGCCTTTGGTCGGAACGATTTTTGAAGGAACGCATGTGCCTCTGCTCAAGTGGTTCAAGGCGCTGGAGTTATTCCTGCTTGAAGGCGGCATCTCGGCGATGCGGCTGCGCCAGGTGATCCGGGTCGCCTACAAGACTGCCTGGTCAATGTTGCACAAAATACGCCATGCCGTCGGGGAGTTTAATGCCCGGGAGCTGCTCTCTGGAGACGTGAAGGTGAACAGCGATCAGTATGGGCGTGATCCGTCCCGGTGTCAGCTTTCGCATCCGTATGCCTCGGCGGTCGTAGCCGGCTGCACGGTCACGGAGTCGGGCGAGCCGGAGCAGGTCAAAATCCGCCTGGTACCGTATAAACGGGGAAGCGAAAAAAGGGCAAACCGTCACGATCTAACCGCGTTTATTGGCGGGCATGTGGATGTCCGTACATCGGCGGTGCAGTCGTTTCTTCAAGCCTTTCGGCTGTATGCGCCCTTACGGAAAGTGGTGAGAGAGGCGTGGGAATCGCTGAAGAGTACGTATGGAGCCTTGGGGCTGAAGCATCTGCAGGCGTATCTAAACGAATACACCGGACGCCGCCGGCTGCGCCTGCAAGGAGGACTGCCCGGAGCGGAAGAAACGATGCGGCAGAAGTTGCTGCGCATGTGTGTGGCGATTCCGGCGATCCCTTACCGCCGGCTGATCGCGCGCCGACCGTACCAGCCCCTTGCGGCTGCGGCCTGATCGTGGCGCTTGAAAATATGGGGGGAGTTTGATGCAGATCAACTTAGTGGGTCCTTGATCTCCTGTCTTGATCTTCTGTCTTGCTCTCTTGTCCGGGCTGTTTCACCTCCCCTAAACCTGATTCCTTCTCCTAAGCCCGTCTAAATTATCTCGAACCTATCTGCTTCTCCACAAATATTTTTTTCTCCTGAGCTTGTATTTTTCTCTGCTACCTGATCAAACGGGATAATCGTGCAAAGCGCCCGGACAGCGAGCGTTGATCTGACACCCACCCCATTTCCCTATCCTCAAGCTTTCGGGCGCCCTTCCGTGGTTCTTGCCGCGATCGGTTTTCGACTTTGCAAGAATTAATTTGCTGACCGTATCTCTGTATAGTGCAGGCTGTTCCTTATGCGGCGTATGCCCGCAGCCCTTCATCATGATGATCTCGCCTTGCGCGGCTTCCTTATACGCCCGAATATGACGCTCGCACGTGACGGGATCGTGCTCACCCAGAATAAGGAGGGATGGAACCGACAACCGGGACAGAAGCGGAACTGCAGATTCAAATATTTTCCCTTCTTCCCTTAGACGGCTGAGATGAATATCCGTTCTTTCTCCGAATTCGTCCCATTTTTCTTCTGTGTACAAAGAATCATCCGTCAGCGTCTCATATGGGGAGTAAATGAGATCTTTCTTTTCGCCCAGTTCTTCTCCAAACTGAATGTACCGGTCAAAAAGCTCCCTGGCGGAAAGGTTGCTCGCCGCCAATCGCAAACATTGTTCGGAACGCTCCGCATCGCCCAGAGTTTTGAAAATAGACGCTGCTTTCGTCAGCAGGCTTAGCGCGGTCCATTTAAAATCGAACGTGGGACATTCAAAAATAACGTTCGCAACAGAGTCCGGATGGCCCGCTGCATAGATCAAAGCCAAATAACCGCCGAACGAGTGGCCGATCACCGACCATTGCTTGATGCCGAGTTGCTGCCTGAGATTTTCGCAATCGTCAATGAGATCCTTAAGGCCAAAAGGCTCGTCTTCCAAAATCTTGTCGGAACGGCACACTCCCCGTTGATCGATGGCAATGACAAAAAGTTCTGCCGCAAGCCTCTCCGCTTGGTGATACACAAATTCGTAGCAGCTCTCGCCGGGCCCGCCGTGTAAAAAAAGTACTGCGGGCGAGCCCTGTTTGCCGAAAATCTCGACATGCAGTTTTTTTCCGCGAACAACGAATGATTGAATCATTTTTTAGACTCCTTCCGTTCCAGCTTCCCCTCCAGCGCTTCGCCCGCCAGCAAAGCCATGACCGCATCGTCCATCGGCGGGTTGTGCAGGCCGGCGCGGACGTCGCGGTAGTAGCGCTCGAGCGGATGGCTTTTCGACAAGCTCGTTCCGCCGACGATACGCATTGCCAGATCGACGATCCGGATCGCGCCGTTGGTGGCGGCCAGTTTGGCGAGCCCGAGGTCGGACCGCAGCTTCGGCCTTAGCTCGGGATGGCGGTCCCAACGGTCCGCCGCGGCGTACAGCATCTGCCGGGCCGTCCGCTGCTCCAGCTCCATCTGGCCGATGAGCTGGCGAATGTTCGGCAGTTCGGCGATCGGGCCTTTGATGCTGTTCGGGCGGTAGGAGGCGGCAAAGCGCAGGGCGAATTCACGCGCGGCCAGGGCAATGCCCATATAGCAGGCCGGAATGTGCAGCAGCCATCCGCCGCCGTCGTTAATCGCAGCGCCGCTGGGCTTCAGCAAATGGTTTTCCGGTACAAAAACATGGTCGAGGATGATGTCATGGCTGCCCGTAGCCCGCATGCCGAGGGTGTCCCAGGTTTCCTCAATCGTTACGCCGTCCTGCATCATGACGAGGAACTCTTCGGTTTTACCGGTCGTTTCACAATAAGCGGTGACGATGCAGCGGTCGAGCGCGGGTGACAGCGTGCTGAAATTTTTCCGGCCGCTCAGCACCCAGCCGCCCTCCGTCGCTATAGCCGTCGTCGAGGGCCGGCCGCCGCGGCTCGGGCTTCCGGTCGCCGGCTCGCTGGCGAACGCGTTGATCATGACGCCTTTTTTCACAATGTCCCGGCATAGCTCCGCCCATAGCGGTTTGGGCCAACTGCGGCTTTCCCGCAAGTTCAGCACCTTGCCGGCATGCCAGCCGACAGCCAGCGCCGTGGAGCCGTCCCCCATCGCCAGCCGTTCCTGCAGTTGTACCATTTCATATAAAGAAATGCCGTCGCCGCCAAACGCCTCGGGTACGGTCAGCTTCATATAGCCAAAATCGCGCAAATCGTCGATGTTCTCGTGCGGAAATGTACCCAGCCGGTCATGCTCCGCAGCCCGCTCCGCAAACCGCGCCGCGAGCGCCTCCAGCCTGAGCAAGCGCTCACGCTCCCGATCGCTGCGAATATACGGATCATGTTGAATATCCATTCGCGTGTCGCCCCCTTTTTTTCGGAGTTATATGCCCTTGCCGCCGATAGGGCGGATTTGGATGGATTCCACGCCGGCGATCAGCGGCATGGCCCGCTGGATGGACGCTTTCGCCGCTTCTTGTTGGAGTGAGGCGTCATGGGCCTCCTTATTGCTCCAGACTTCCGTCACCCACACGGTATCCGGTTCCGCATCGGAGATGTTGACGATATATAATTCGCATTCCTCGACCGGCTCGGCCCCGGCGGCGGCTTCCAACAAGATGTCGGCCAGCTTATCGCGCTCCCCAGGTTTGGCGGTAAACTTGGCGTACATTCCGTATTTGCTCACGGCAAATCCCTCCGTTATCGTTTGGGCTGTAATTCGGATAGCCTAAATTATCGCTTAAAATTTAATGATTAGCAATGTTTGGCAAAGCAGAACCGATGGGTCTGGCGGACCATTTTGCGCGGTTGGCGGCTTTGGGCAAATTCAGCTCCGGAACCATGGTATAATGACGACAATATAGCACGGACTTTTCCATTTTATCGCGACAGGAGTGGATTACGATGCCCAAAGTGGTGCTGGCCGGAGGCACGGGGTTTGTCGGCCGCGCTTTCGAGCGCCGGTTTAGGGAAATGGGGTATGAGATCGGCATGATTTCCAGGCAGGCTTCCCACATTTCCTGGGATGACCGGACGGGAATGACGCAAGCGCTGGAAGGGGCTGATTTACTGATCAATCTGGCCGGCAGATCGGTGAATTGCCGTTATACTCCGGAAAACCGCCGGCTGATCCTGGAGTCAAGAACGGAGACCACGCGTCTGCTCGGGGAGAGCGTTTTGGCGTGCCGCCGTCCTCCGGCGCTGTGGATCAATTCAAGCACGGCGACGATTTACCGGCATGCGGAAGACCGCCCCATGACAGAAGAAGGGGGCGAGATCGGCACGGGATTTTCAGTTGATGTGGCCAAGGCGTGGGAGCAGGCTTTCTTCGCTTTTGACCTTCCGGCCACGCGGCGGGTTGCGCTCCGCATTGCCATCGTACTGGATGACGGCGGGGTGATGGGGCCGATGCGCAATCTGGTCCGCTTCGGGCTCGGCGGGCCGCAAGGTTCCGGGCGGCAGCAGTTCAGCTGGATTCATATGGAAGATTTGTTCCGGATCGTGATGTTTCTGCAGCAGCATCCCAAGCTGGATGGTGTCTTTAACGCTTCCGCGCCGCATCCGGTCACCAATCGGGAGTTGATGGCCGGCTTGCGCCTGGCGATGGGCATCCCCATCGGGCTGCCGGCGCCGCGCTGGATGCTGGAGCTCGGGGCGCGGCTTATCCGCACGGAGACCGAACTGGTGCTGAAGAGCCGCTGGGTCCTGCCGGAACGGCTGCTGCGGGAAGGGTTCACTTTTAAATACGAAACACTGGATAGGGCATTAAAGGAGATCGTGTCGCGATAGCGGCTTTAGTTACGTGCTGAACGTATTCGCCCGCGCTTGGGCGGAACTGTCGGCTTTTGGGCCGAACTATTTTGGTACGCGGGTTTACGATTGGGGAAGATACGGCCGATGGCAGGGGGCAGACCGGTGTTTGTCCCTGCCGTTTTTAAAAGGTTTGGATAAATTCAATGGATTGATTGGAAATATCCAATAGAATGGAAACTTGGTAGAAACTAAAGCAACTTGACTGGATATTTCCAATAGATGAGGTTCGGCAGGGCGCAAAATGGCCGGTTTGAGCGAAATCTATTGGATATTTCCAATGAGAGTTTAAAGTGGCGTTCGATTCCCGGCAATCTATTGGATTTTTCCAACTAGAAGGTAGAGGAACCCTCGTCAGGATGGGCCATTCCGGGATCAAGACTGAATCTTAGAGGCAAGGCTGCCCGGAATTGGACCGCTTCGTCTATTATTGTTTGGGCGAGGGGTATGGACGACTTGCAAAAGTTATGGACAACAAGAAGTGGAGATGGGGAAATGCAGCTTAGAAAAGTAAAAATACTCGGCACGGGAAAATACATGCCTTCGCGGCGCGTCACGGATGAGGAGCTGGACCGCCTGCTTGGCGTTCCGGCCGGATGGACCGGCAAAATCACGGGGGTTGGCGAGCGCCGCTATGCGGCCGAAGGGGAGACGTCGTCCTATATGGGAGCGAGGGCAGCGGAAATGGCGCTGGAAAGCGCCGGGCTTAACTTCGCCGACATCGACTGCCTGGTGTGCACGAGCGGCACGAAGGAGCAGCCGCTGCCCAGCACGGCCGTTTTCATCCAGCAAGCCATGGGTGAGGAGGACTCGGGGGTACCGGCCTTTGATATGGATGCCACCTGTCTAAGCTTCCTGAACGGGCTTGACGTTATGTCGTACCTGGTCGATTCGGGCCGGTACCGGCGGGTGCTGCTGGTGGCGACGGAGATCGCTTCGGCCGGGCTGAATTGGGCCGATAAGGAAAGTGCGGCGCTGTTCGGCGACGGGGCGGCCGCCGTGGTAATCGGCCAGGCCGAACCTGGGGGGGCCTCGCGGATCATATACGCCTCCATGAAAACATACAGCCGCGGCGCCCGGTACTCGGAGATCGCCGGCGGCGGGACGCGCCGCCATGCGTCGCAATATTCGGCGGATCGCCCCGAGCCGTTCCTGTTCAGCATGAACGGGCAGGCGATTTTTCGCATGGCCTCCAAGCTGCTTCCGGAATTTCTGGACGGTTTGCTGGCTCCGTCGGGGACCCGCTTGGAGGATATCCGGCTCGTGATTCCGCATCAGGGCAGCGCGATGGCGATGCGCCTGCTGCGCAAGAAGCTGGGCATCGCGGAGGACCGCTTCTTCGATAATACGCGGAACCATGGGAACACGATCGCCGCTTCCATTCCGATGGGGCTGCATGAAGCGATTGCGCAGCGGCGCATCCGTCGCGGCGACCGGGTGCTGATGCTGGGGACGGCGGCAGGCCTGTCGCTGGGAGGGCTGCTGCTTGACTACTAGGCCGCTGCGGATTTTGCTTACGGGAGGCCGGGCCCCGATTGCGCTGGAGCTTGCTCGCCTGCTGCATCGCGCCGGGCACCGGGTATTCGCGGCCGAGAGCGCGCGGCATCACCTGTGCCGGCGATCCGCGGCGGTGGAGCGGAGCTTTCACGTTCCTCCTCCGCGGCAGCAGCCGCAGGATTACCTGGCCGCGCTGGAGACGGTGATCGGGCAGTGGGATATCGACCTGTTGATTCCGCTGTGCGAAGAGATCTTCGTCATCGCCGGCGGGGCGGAGCGGCTGAAGCGCCGCTGCCGCGTGCTGGTGTCACCGCTGGAGCTGCTGCACGAATGGCATCACAAATACCGCTTTATCCAGCGAGCCGCTTCCCTGGGGTTGCCCGTCCCGCGTACGACGCTGCTGAACAGCCGCGAGGCATGGCAGGCGACGATGAGCCTTGCTGCTGCGGAAGGCAGGAGCGTGGTGCTGAAGCCGGCCTATTCGCGCTTCGCCTCCCGCGTGATCCTGCCGGCGGCTGCGGGGGCGGGGCCGAGGAAGAGCCCAGCGGCGGCGGAGCCGCCTGGGGAGCGCCCTCGCGGTCTTCGCGGTTGTGACGGCTCAGACGGCCGCGGCGGGCCAGGCGGTCCTGGCGGGACAATGCCGCTAGGGAGCGGCGGGGCTATACCATCACGGAGCGGCGGAAGTATACCGCTAAGGAGCGACAGGGCAATGCCCCCAAGGGGCGACCTGGCTATGCCGCATAGGAGCATACAGCCGCCGCCTCCGGGAGGAAGCGAGCTGTCGGAGGCGGCGCCCTGGGTGGCGCAGGATTATATTGCCGGCCGGGCGGTGTGCACCTACAGCGTTGTGCACGACGGACGCATCGTGGCCCATGCCGCCTACGGCAGTCGTTACCGGACCGGGAAAACGGGGGCGAGCGTCCATTTTGAATATATGGAGCATGAAGGGGCCCAGGAATGGGTTCGCCGCTTTTTGGGCGGAACAGGATTCAGCGGGCAGATCGGTTTCGACTTGATCGAGCAAGACGGCGGCAAACTTTACGGGATCGAATGCAATCCCCGAGCGACCAGCGGCATTCATCTGTTCGAGCCCGGCATCGGCCTGGAACGGGCGCTGCTCAGCCCCGGGGAGCTGGCGGCCGAAGGTGCCGTCATCCGGCCGCGCCCGGGGAGCAAGGCGATGCTGGCTCTGCCGATGCTTGGCAGCGGATGGCGGGAGCTGCTGCGCGGAGACCCGCGCTCCTGGCTGGCGGCGGCCCGGGGGAGCCGGGACGCCGTCTTCCGGACGGATGACTTTAGGCCGTGGCTGGAGCAGGCGCTGGTCGTATACGATGCCTTCCGCAGTGCCCGCAGACTGGGGATTACGCTGACAGAAGCGTTAACTTACGACATAGAATGGAACGGTGAACCGTTATGAAAGCATTGGTAACTGGGGCGACGGGGTTTTTGGGAGGACATCTGGCCAGGCGGCTGGTCCGGGAGGGCTGGGACGTAACCGGCATCGGACGCAATCCCGAACAGGGCCGGCGGCTCGAGGCGGAAGGCATCAGGTTCCGCAATCAGGATTTGCGCGACGAGAGCGGCACCGCCGCCGCTTGCACCGGGCAGGATGCGGTCTTTCACTGTGCGGCGTTATCCTCGCCATGGGGCAAATACCGCGACTTTTACGGCTGCAATGTGGAGGCTGCCCGGATACTCGCCGAGGCCAGCCTGCGAGAGGGAGTGCGCCGCTTCATTCATGTATCGACCCCAAGCGTGTATTTCGATTACGTCCCCCGCCTGGGCATCCGCGAGTCCGAGCCGCTGCCGGTGAAAGGAGCGAATCATTATGCCGTCACAAAACGCCTGGCGGAGCAGGTTGTGGAGCGGTATCACGCCATGGGGCTGCCGTCGGTCATTATCCGGCCGAGAGCGGTATTCGGCCCCTATGACCAGGCGCTGTTCCCGCGCATCGTCGCCGCGAGCGGCAAATCCGGCGTACCGCTGATCGGCGGGGGGAAGGCGCTGATCGACGCGACCTACGTGGACAACGCCGTGGACGCGCTGCTGAACGCCTGGAACGCCCCCGAAAATGCGGCGGGCCGGGCCTATAACATTACGAACGGCGAGCCGCGGGAATTCGCCGTGCTGGTGGAGACGCTGTTCCGCATGCTGGACCTGCCGCTGAAAACCCGCGTCATTTCCTACCGGAAAGCCTATGGAGCGGCCGCGGTGCTGGAAGGGCTGCACCGGCTGATCCCGGCGCTGGGCGAGCCGCTGCTAACGCGTTATTCCGCCGGGACGCTCGCCCTCAGCCAGACGCTTGATATTACGGCTGCGCGCGCGCTGCTCGGTTATGCTCCGCGCGTCAGCCTGGACGAAGGGCTGCGGCGTTTTGCGGAATGGTGGAGGGGACGGTCATGTTGAAGAGCATCCAAACGGGCGCTCCGGCTAAGGCGTCCGGGGTCCTGACAAGCCTCCCGCCTGGGGCGCCCAAGGCTAAAGCTAGCCCTCCGTCTGAGGCGTCCAAGGCTAAAGCAAGCCCTCCGTCTGAGGCGTCCAAGGCTAAAGCAAGCCTTCCGCCTGGGGCGTCCAAGGCTAAAGCAAGCCTTCCGCCTGGGGCGTCCAAGGCTAAAGCAAGCCCTCTGCCTGGGGCGCCCCAGGCTGAAGCAAGCCTTCCGCCTGGGGCGTCCAAGGCTAAAGCAAGCCTTCCGCCTGAGGCGTCCAAGGCTAAAGCAAGCCCTCCGCCTGAGGCGTCCAAGGCTAAAGCAAGCTCTCCGCCTGGGGCGCCCAAGGCTGAAGCAAGCCTTCCGCCAGGAGCGTCAAAGGCTCAATCAAGCTTCCCCGCAAAGGTCAGGGTGCAATTGTATTTGGGCGCGGCCGGGTACTGCGTTCATCCAGAATTTTTGACCCTGCGCGGCGGGCGGCTGCGCCCGGTCCGGTTCCCGGCGGGATTTGCCTGCATCGTCCATCCGCGGCACGGGCCGGTGATGGTGGATACGGGGTACAGCTTCCGCTTTTTTGAGGAGACCGCCCGGCTGCCGAATGCGCTGTACCGGTATATTACGCCGGTGGTGTACGAGGAGCGCGACAGCGCCGCGAACTGGCTGCGGGAGAGGTTCGGCATGGAGCCGGAACAGGTCAAATACGTGATTTTGACGCATTTTCATGCCGATCATATCGCGGGCGTCAAAGATTTTCCGCAGGCCAAACTGATTTATTTGCCCAAAGCCTACGAGGCCGTACGCTCGCTGCGTCCCCTGGCCGCCGTCAGAGCCGGGTTCCTGCCCGGCCTGCTGCCGGACCCCGAGCGGTTCGCCGCAAGATCGGAGCCCATTGACACGGGTGCGCAGCGATTCCGCTTGGGGCCGGAGTTTCCTTTTGCCGAAGGATTCGACCTCTTCGGGGACGGCAGCGTGATCGCCGTGGAAGTTTCCGGCCATGCGGAGGGGATGATCGGACTGTTCGCTAGTACGGAGGAGGCCGACTATTTTCTCTGCGCGGATGCGGTCTGGTCCAGCCGGGCGTTCCGCGAAGGGCGCAGGCCGCATCCGGCGGCGGGGATCATCATGTCGGACAGGCGGGAATACGGGCGCAGCTTCGACCGGTTGACGGAGCTGCACCGGAAGTATCCGGACATCCGGATCGTGCCCAGCCACTGTACCGAGGCGCTTAGGTTGTGGGGATCGGAGGCGATGGAACGTTGAGCATCTTGGGTACGCTGCGGATCGTATATCATTACTGGCTTACGCGCCGGAGACGAAAATGGAGCAGCCGGGTCCGTCTTGAGCGTTGGCAGGAACGCCGGGTGATTCGCCAAATCCGGTGGGTTCGGGCTAACTCTGCTTTTTACCGCGAATGGTGGAACGGTCTTGAGGATTCGGCGTGGCGAAGCTTTCCCCTGATGGACAAGGCGCTGATGATGGAGCATTTCGACCGGCTCAATACGGCCGGCATCCTGAAGGAGGAAGCGCTGGCGTTGGCCGCGTCGGGGGAGGCTTCCCGCAATTTCAGCCCTGTGATTAAAGGCATTACGGTCGGGCTGTCGTCCGGAACGTCGGGCAATCGCGGACTGTTTCTGGTGAGCGGGCGGGAGCAGGATGCCTGGACCGGCACGGTGCTTGCAAAGCTGCTGCCCGGAGGGCTGCGGAAACCGGCGAAGATCGCCTTTTTCCTGCGGGCGAACAGCAATCTATACGAATCGGTGCGGCGCGGCAAGCTGGAATTCCGGTATTTTGACCTGCTGGACCCGGTCGGCAGACTGGTGGAGCGCATGGAGGCGTACCGGCCGACGGTGTGGGTCGCTCCGCCCTCCATGCTGAGAATGCTGGCAGACGAATTCACGGCGGGCAGACTGACGGCGCGGCCGTCCAAGCTGATCTCGGTCGCCGAAGTGCTGGATCCGCTGGACCGGGACGTTATCGAGAGAACGTTTGAGCAAACCGTCCATCAGGCCTACCAGTGCACCGAAGGTTTTTTGGGGGCGACGTGCGAGCGGGGGACGCTGCACTTGAACGAGGATGTCATCCACATTGAAAAAGAATACCTCGACCCGGCCACCCGGCGCTTCGTGCCGATCGTGACCGACTTCTCCCGCACCACCCAGCCGATCGTGCGCTACCGCCTGAACGATGTGCTGACCGAAGCGGCGGAGCCCTGCTCCTGCGGCTGCCCCTTCACCGCCATCGAGCGGATCGAAGGGCGCTGTGACGATATCCTGTATTTTCCTCATAGCCGTACGGGGGAACCGGTCGCGGTGTTTCCGGATTTTGTGGCGCGGGCGGTGATTGCCGCCTCGGCTGCGATCGAGCATTACCGGGTTGTCCAGCTCGCCGGCGGGGAACTCGATATCTCGCTGCAGCTTGCGGCGGACAGTTCTCGCGCCGACGTTGAGGCCGAAGTAAGCAGGCAGCTTCAGGAACTGAGCCGCAGGCTGGAAAGCGCCTTGCCCGAGGTCCGCTTTAGCCCGTACCGCTTCGTTCCGGGGGCGACCAAGCTGCGTAGGGTGGAACGAAAGGCGGCGGATGGGAGTAACGCTGGGAGTGACACTGGGAGTGACGGTAAGTAGGGAGGGACGCAAACAGCGGCATAAGCAAAAACTTAAGGGGAAAAATGGCGCTGTTTCGGCGGTGGAATAGCCCTTTTGGAGAGAATAGAGCAACAACGCTGCATTGCATCGAATGTTTCTGACCAACATTGTTATTTCTAACGATTGCCACAGCCACTATTTGCTCCAAAAACGCCGATTTCAAACTCTAACGGTTGCCATCGCGCTTATTTTACTGAAACCCGGCTACTTTTACCCAGATTGAGGCTATTAACGGCGCTCACAACCCGTTAGAAATTAGAAAAGGTCATTTTATGCAAAATAGCGGCTGACACAACCGTTAAATTTCCGGCATGCGATCGTATCGGTTCGAAAGCCTGCGCTTTTGCGGGAAAGCTCGAAGGTATCCGGGCTATAATCACTTATTTCCGGAACGTGTTACGTTAGCGGTTCGTAGCAATGGGTGGATAGACCAAGACAGGGGGAAAGATTTATGGCGGAGCAACTAGCTGAGCGGGGTGACGGTGCCGCCCTGGAAAGCGGCGGCCTGCCGGTCGCTCTCATTACGGGGACGTCCAGCGGATTCGGCCTGCTTACGGCTCTGACGCTTGCCCGCGGAGGGTACCGGGTCGTGGCCGCGATGCGCGACTTGGAGCGCAGGCATGAGCTTGAGCAGCGGGCGGCCCGCGAGGGGACGGCGGAACGGATCAGCTGCGTCCGTCTCGATGTGACGGAGCACGCGTCGATTGGACCGGCCGTGGACGAGATCGTCCGCCGGTACGGGCGGTTGGATATGCTGGTGAACAACGCGGGCATGGCCGTCGGGGGCTTCGTCGAAGAGGTGCCGCTGGAAGACTGGCGGCGCCAGATGGAGACGAATCTGTTCGGAGTCATTGCGGTGACGCGGGCGGTGCTGCCGGTGATGCGCGCGCAGCGGCGGGGGCTGGTGGTCAACGTCTCCAGCGTCAGCGGATTAGCCGGTTTTCCCGGTTATGCGCCTTACGCCGTTTCCAAATTCGCCGTCGAGGGCTTCTCGGAAAGCCTGCGTCATGAAATGCGGCCGTTTGGCGTCCGGGTCGTGCTGGTGGAGCCGGGGGCTTACCGTACCCCGATCTGGAGCAAAGGAATCGGCGAGATTCGCATTGATCCCGGATCACCCTATCGGGCGCAGCTTGAGGCGGTGCTGCGGTATTCGCGCAAGGCGGCGGAGACGGCGCCCGATCCGCAGGAGGTGGCCGATCTGATCGGGCGAATCGCCGGCATGCGCGCTCCGCGCCTGCGGTATGCGCTGGGGCAGGGCTCTCGCCTGCTGATTTGGAGCAAAGCGTTGCTGCCGTGGAAGTGGCTGGAATGGATCTTCGCCAAAGCGCTGCGTTAAGGCCGCGGGAAGGTGTCCGATGACCGTGACCGATCTTTGGGAGTCGCGGTACAACGGCGAGAGCCGGACGGGAGCGGTAGACGATCAAGCGGGCAACAGAGCGGATGGCACAATGCCAGAGCCAATACATATATCGTTATGCCGCGGCCCGTACGACAAGACTATTGCGCCCCATTATGCGCATGGTATGATTAAAGCAATACACAATTGGGAGGCGTTGCCAATGGGAAGCCATTATATGGATCGGGCGATATTCAAAAATGGGGGAGGCGCACCAATAGCCCGTTAACCTGCGCGATTCCCCGTAATACCAAGGAGGAATCGGGTAATTTTGAACACTTTTATTCCGGGAATTGAACTGTCACGCGCGTTTTATACCGATGTAGTCGGGAAACTGGTCCATTTTCCCCATGCGGCGGCTTTGCTTGGGGAGGGTTCGGAGGTGCTGGGCTACGACCAGCCGCGCTCTACCGATCACAGTTGGGGCCCGCGGCTGCAGCTCTTTGTCGGCGCTGCGCGGCTTCGTGAGGCGGCGCAAGCCTTAGAGAGCGGTTTGCCGGACGAATTTAAGGGGTATCCCGTCCGTTTTTATTCGTGGCAAACCGGGACGGTCAGGCATCACGTTGAAGTGACGACTTTGGACGATTGGCTGTTATCCCAGCTGCGCATAGAGCGGCACACGGAACTTACCCCTGAAAAATGGCTGGCGATGCCGCAGCAGCATTTGCTGCAGTTCACCGCCGGCGAGGTGTTCCGGGATGATTTGGGCGAGCTCACCGAAATGCGGCGGCGGTTCTCCCAGTACCCTGACGACGTTTGGCTGTGGATGATGGCCGCGCAGTGGCATCTCATCGGCAATGCGGAGCCTTTGCTCGGCAGAACGGTTGAGGCCGGCGATGTCCGCGGTTCGGCATTGATTGCTTACCGCCTTGTCCGGCTCATGATGGAGATGTGCTTTTTGCAGGAGCGGCGATACTGGCCGTATTCCAAATGGTTCGGCACTGCATTTTCCAAGCTGCAGATCGCGCCCGCGCTAGGGCCCGTTCTCGACGAGGTGCTCGCCGCCACGGAGCCGTCCGATCGGGACCGGGCGGTCAGCGGGGCGCTGGTGATGATCGCCGAAAGACACAACGCTTTGGGCGTTACTCCCCAAGTTCCTCCCGTTGTCGCAACTTTTCAGGTCGGAATCAACGATGCCGTGCGTCCGTATCGCGTGCTGAATGCGGGCAGCTATGCCGAGGCCTGCCGGCAGGCGATCGCGGATGAAACGCTGCGCCAAACGGTAGCGGTCGGCAGCATCGACCAGCTCACTCACGCCGACGATGCGTTGATCAACTTTACTTCCTGGCCGTGCCATCTGGAGGCCGGCTATAAGGCGGAGCTGGAAATCAAGCCCTCGGGACGAGATGGTAGCTGATGGACGTCAAGCTAGATTCAGGTGCGAGATGTAAGGCCTTGGGGACACTATTTTAAATATAGCGAGGTGATTTGACGATGAGCTGTAAGCTCTGCGGTAATTGCCCGGTGCAGTTGACAAACTGGTAACCGGCTTCACCGGGCTTAATTGATGGGTTATCAGGCAACTGCACCGCTCTGTTTTTTTATATTCAAAAAAAAGAGAGGGGCAATTGTTCGATGAACGCAATGAACCGAAACGAATTAAGAAAACTGTGGCAAGCGGAAGAAACGAAAGGCTTTCAAGGTTGGGATTTCTCCTATCTGGCCGGCCGGATGGAGGAAGAAGAGCTTCCATGGGATTATAAAGCAAACGTACAGGCGCGAATGAGCGTCGATACGGTCATGCTGGATATGGGCACGGGCGGCGGAGAGTTTCTGCTGTCGCTGTCGCCGCCGCCGGGCAAGACATATGCGACGGAGAGCTACCTCCCCAACTATGAGCTGTGCCGGACGAAGCTGCCGGCGTGCGGAATCGAAGTCAAACTTGTCGAGGACGATAACGTTTTGCCGTTTGAAGACGGTCTGTTCGATCTGGTGAACAACCGTCACGAGTCGTTTTCTACCCGGGAGGTCTGGCGCATCCTCAAGCCGGGCGGCGTGTTCGTCACCCAGCAGGTCGGCGGGATGAACAACCGGGAGATGTCGCGGTTTTTGCTGGGCGAGGGAGCGATGACGACTCCGGCGGACTATAATTTATCCCAAACCGCAGGCGAACTGAAAGCGGCCGGGTTTGAGGTGCTGGAGCGCCGGGAATACTTCCCGGAGCTGCGTTTTAAGAATGTCGGCGCGTTTGTCTTTTTCGCCAAAATCATCGAATGGGAATTTGCCGGCTTTTCCGTGGACCGCTGCTTTGAACGGCTGCTTGAACTGCACGAGGCTGTAGAACGGGACGGGCACGTCACGAGCCGGGAGCATCGCTTTTTTATTTTAGCGCGTAAACCGTTTATGTGATGAACGATACCGCCGCTTTTGTAAAAGGAGAGGAAGCATTTTGCCTTATTTTACGATTTTTGCCTCCCGGAACGATATCCGAGATATCGGCGGGCTGATCCACGAGGCGTTTGGGGACGGCTTTAAAATAACCGGCGGAGGTCCGGGCGAAACGGAGTTTTCGCTCCTGCTGAAAGGCTGGTTCAAAAGCAACAAAATCACGATTCGCGTGGCCTCGGAGGATACCGATCCGGATTATTTCGATAATAACATTCCGGGGATGATGGGATTTTACGACAGCATTCCGTTTGAAGACGAGGAGTTGAAGCGCCGCGTGCTGCTCCAAATCTCCGTGATCAACACGATGCTGGCGATCGAAACGGAAAAAGAGTACGGCCAGGACTACCTGGAACGCTTCATTAAGCTTGCCGCGAAGGTCGACGGGATCGGGTTTATCCCCGACGGTACGCTGCTGGACCGGGACGGCCGGGTGATCGTGTATCCGGACGGCCGGTCCGATGCCGCGGATTTCAGTCCGCGAGCCTGCACGCGAAAAGTTCGGGGCGAAGACCGCTCCACCCCGGAGGGCGCGGAAAGAAAGCAAAGAAATTTGGCTTATCTCAAAGAAAAGCAAATTCCGTATTTGGAGCATCTGCCTGAACTCCCGCCGTTAAGCCAGCTTAAGGTCAAGTCCAGGGAGGAGATCGCCCGCCGGGCGGCGGCTCTGCTGATCGTCATCCAATATGCGTGCGATGTCGCCCAGGAGGAGGATCTGGCGGAGTCAAAAGCTTTTGTGACCGGCCTGCTGGATCAATTCGGGGTGGCGGATGAACTGACCGAAGCGGAGAGAGAGCTGTTGGAGCAAGCGGAGCCTGCCCGTCAGGACGCCATCAACCTGACCTGGCAGTACGAAGCCTATTGGCCGCTGCTATGGGCGCTTGGGGTGGTGGATTCGCTCGATTTTCCGGACCATACGTGCGACTGCGATTTTGCGATTCAGGCGGTTTCAAGCTGCGATGGTTTTGCCGAGTTTTTGGAGCGGACGTCGCTGCGCCGGCCGGAAGAGATTTTGGACGAGGCCGACCGAATCTACCGGCTGCATTGGGCCTGCGTCAACGACCGGATTCAAGGCCGGGAGCCCGCGGGCGGCCTGATCGAAAGCGTCGTGATGGAACGCCGTCGCGGCCTGTTCTGGATGATCGGCCACCGGAATGAAGCGTGGGACGACATTAGCATGGATACGTGATGTGTGATTAGCTGTACGCGAACTCATTTGGACCTGCTGGACCTGCTGGAACTGCTGGAACTGCTGGAATTGCTGGAATTGCTGGACCTGCCCCTGAGGCGGGTCCTTTTTTGTTAAACTAGTTTTCCTGGCTAGACCAGGCGGCTGAAATAGCGGAACAAAAGGCACTAGCGTTGCAAAGACCCTAACATAAGATTAACATTTAATATGTGTAATAATTTTCCAGTGTTATTTTGAGGGAAGAGGCCAAAAAGTTGAGAGCACCAGAAAATGACGCGTTCATCCATTTTTTTGGATATTTTGTTTTCAAGTC
>SNQW01000235.1_pt1 | contig 27490 bp, 29 predicted proteins | sample 2580511 | NCBI WGS metagenome assembly SNQW01 (sample SAMN10953775, study PRJNA522744) | food fermentation metagenome | isolation source: 8-hour incubation of native-enriched microbial consortia from nixtamalized... | place: Mexico | collected 2017-09-24 | reverse complement strand
GCATCACGTTACTACGTTTAATATCAAGGGTAATTCGTATCGTTTAAAGGAAAAACAGAAAGCGGGCATTCTGCCCGCTACCCTAGAACGTTGAAAAGAGGGAATTTGATTTCGGAGAAAAGCGGGAATTTGAAAACGGCATTGACAAAGAGCATACGGGCAGAATTTTTCTATTTTCTTTTTTACACGCAATATTGACGTGTGGAAACTTTAGATACCGCCAGAGCAGAAGCAAGTAAAATACAGAGGTTTATAAAAACTTGCGTTTTTACTTTGCGATTTACGGTAAGTTGTTCTGTTAACCAGGCAAAGGCACGTTCTACACTCGTTCGTTCATTATAGAGTTCTTTCCATCGTTTTGTATTACGATGAGGTATGTTAAAACGACGCAAGTCGTTATTCGGGTTGATTTTGACCACCATGCCGTAAGAAGATGAAGAACACCAGACCGATCCATGTGGGCAATCCACTTTTTGGACGGCATGGGGGCAGCGAAATTTTAAGTAGCGTTTGTCCGCCCCCAGTAGACCATATCAAAACCCATCGAACAGCGTAGCGTCCCGTCAGATGTAAATCCGGCGGGTGGTTCTTTTTCTTTTCTTAAGTTGAGTGGAATAAGTGCCTAGGCTTGATGCTTATGAGCAATTTCGTAGTTTTTTAGTTGATCATAGCCTGCATCCATCATGACAAACTTTATTTTTGTTTCCGAGACTTCAACTGCTTTCTCAAGCAGTGCCGGCCCCATATCTCCATCGTCCACACGGGCAGGTGTAACTTCAGCAGCGACAGGAAGTTCGCTTTCTGTATCAACCGCAAGGTGAATCTTATAGCCAAACCAGGTAACCTTATTTCCATGTGTGTCAAACTTAGCTCCCCAGGTGGCATTGCCAGTGGCTTCAGATTTCTCTTTCGGCTGTTTTCGTTCGTAGGCTTTAATAGCTGTACTATCAATGGCAAGATGCTGGGTAGCCATTAGACCTTTGGTCTGACAGGAAGATACTAGGTCGTTAAATAGTTGTTCTGCAATCTGTTTTTTCACCATGTTGGCAAACACACGGCTGAGGACAGAAACAGATGGAACACCTTTATTCAGAGGGAATCCACATTGATAACGAAAACACAAATCCTTTTGTAAGCGTTCATGAAGCGCAGTAAATTTACAAATGCCTTCCATTGGTGCAACTAAGAACGCACGAAGAATTGCCTGACGGCAGTGTCCCGAAGCACCTTGGGGTGCAGAACTTCTTAACTGCTTGGCATATGGACGCAAGCCCAAAGAGGAAAAAAAGATGTCTAACCGATCTTTTGATTCAGTTTGTAGCTATTCTTCAAAGGAAAACAGGGTTTCTTGTAGAATATACATAGTCGACTTTCTCCTTCTTTGTGAGATGTGGATTCGACACCTGTATCTTCTACAAGTTGGGGTAAAGTCCCTTTTTATGGTTCAAAGAGCCTTGCGGCTCTAAGAATGAAAATTATGCAAAACGCTCATATAAATAGCCATTGTGTAAAATGTGACACTTTATTAATTTTGAATGACTTACTGGAAAACCCTAATAAACCTGTAGATGAGATATGGCATGATGAATTTATCTGTCCGGTTTGCAAGGACGGACTATATATGGACTGGCCTTCTAATAATTCGTAGCTGATGCCAAAAAAATAACTGAAGGCTCAAACACCTTCAGTTCCATTATCACATGATATTACCATTACTTCAAAATATTTGTTTTATATATCTACCTTGTTAAGAAGTTCTTTTAATGCTGCTAGTTCTTCTTCAGATAAAGTTACGCCTTTTCCCATTTTCTCTCGTTCAGGAGACCATTCACGAATATCATACTTCGGTTCACGACCGTTCCAACTAATTAGGTTAAGCTCCTTTTTCCAGCCTTTTGAGCTTTCTGAAAGAATGCCAATAGTTTGGATGATTTCACATTTGATTTCTGCCATTACTTTATCCCTCCTTTAAACTACGTAATCTCCACTCGATTCTGCAACATTTTTACGAGCTATATCAATCGGATCAGTATTCCCACACATAAGTTCCGCCTGCCTCATCACGACCTCAAGTGCTTGTTTTGCTTGATTTGGTGGATAATCATACTTCTTTAGTAGCCTTTTAATAATTTTTCTCATTCCTGCCTGAGCGCTCTTTCTAATACTCCAGTCAATGGTGATGTTGTTCTTGATTGCACTTGTTAGTTCATGTGCGATTTTCTTAAGTGTTTCATCATCCATAAATTCCTTAATGGCATCATCAACTGTCAATGCATCGTAGAAAGCAACCTCATCATCATTTAAACCAAGGTCTTTTTCTTCATCTCGCATTTTTTTGATTTCTTTCGCCATTCGGATGAGCTCTTCAATTACTTCTGTGTTTGTGATCGCTTGATTACGGTACTTATTCAACGCTTTTTTTAGCTTTTCAGAAAACTTCTCAGACTTTACGAGATTCCGTTTCTCCATCGCTTTTAAGTTACCTTCAAGAAGCTTCTTCAACATTTCAACGGCTAAGTTTTTGTGCTTTAGCTGGCGTACTTCTTCAAGAAACTCTTCTGACAGGATTGAGATTTCTGGTCGCTTAATCCCAAGGCTGTCGAACACGTCAATCACATCTTCAGAGATAATAGAACGCTCTAGCATTTGACTCACTCTTGCTTCAATTTCTTTTTTCGATTTCTTTTGTGAATTTTTTGTACCTAGTTTTGCAAGACTTGCTTTTACTGCTTTAAAATAACTGACTTCAAGGGCAGCAGCTTTTCCTTCTTCTGTAGCAGCACATAACGAATGAGCTTTTGCTACTTCTATCGCAAACTGCTTATATTCTTTTTGCTGTTTTTCTTCTAAACCTAATACAAAATTCATGCCACCTGTAATAGCTCGAATTCTAGCTGCTTGAGATGTTCCCATGTATGTTGAATAATCGAATCCATGGAACATACCACGAAGTACTTCTAATTTCTCCTGCATGACAGCAACAGCTGCATCTGTATCAATACCCGTGTTTTCCTTGTCATTATCTGTATACTGCTTCAATGCTTTTTTCAAGCTTTCCAAAATACCGAGATAATCAACAACTACGCCACCCGATTTGTCCTTGAATACACGGTTAACCCTGGCAATGGCCTGCATTAAATTATGACCTTGCATTGGCTTATCGATATACATGGTGTGCATGGATGGTACATCAAAACCTGTTAACCACATATCACGGACAATGACAATTTTCAGGTCATCGCTCGTATCCTTCATTCGCCTTGCTAACGTATCACGTCGTTGTTTTCCGCCAATGTGCTTTTGTAACCTTTCGTTGTCACCAGCACTTCCCGTCATAACGACTTTAATCATCCCTTTTTCAAGGTCATCACTGTGCCATTCTGGTCGAAGTTTAACAATTTCATCATACAAATCCACACAAATTCTTCGACTCATACAGATAACCATCGCCTTGCCTGTAATCGTCTTTGATTTCTCTTCGTAGTGTTCCACAATATCCTGCGCTAGCTTTTTTACACGATTTGGAGAACCTACAACAGCTTCAAGACGAGACCATTTCGATTTATACTTTTCGCGGGTCTGTTCTTCTTGACCTTCCGTAATCTCTTCAAATTCATCATCTATTTTTTTTAGTTCTTCTTCATCTGTTTCTAGCTTGATAATACGGTTTTCATAATAAATTTTAACCGTTGCTTCATCTTCGACTGCTCTTGTCATATCATACACATCAATATAATGGCCAAAGACAGCAGGTGTCGATTTGTCCTCTAATTCAATCGGTGTCCCTGTGAAGCCGATAAAAGAAGCGTTTGGTAATGCATCACGCAAGTATTTCGCATACCCATACTTTACTTCACCCGTCTTACTATCCGTTTTCGCTTCTAATCCATACTGGCTTCGATGCGCTTCATCTGCGATAATAATGACATTTCGGCGATCAGTCAAAACGGGCATCTCACCGTCTTCTGGTTTGAACTTTTGAATCGTGGTAAAAATAATCCCACCAGACTCACGATCGTTTAACAGGTCATATAAACCATTCTGCTCTTTTGAATGATCTTTCGTCTGTTGTTTCTTTTGCTCTTCTGTTAATTTGCGAATGTGGGCTTGTTTTGGTGTTTGCCGTAAAATGTCTTCTGATTTAGCAAACGTCGTATAAAGCTGTTCATCCAAGTCATTCCGATCTGTAATCACAACAATCGTTGGATTGTTTAATTCCTTCACTAAGGCAGCGGTATAAAAAACCATGGAATAACTTTTACCTGAACCTTGTGTATGCCAAATCACACCGATTTTCCGATCCCCTTGTTCGGCGGTCGCTTGCTTCGTACTATCCACTGCTTTCTTAACAGCAAAATATTGATGATAAGCAGCTAAAATCTTAATGATACTTTTCTTATCACCAATCTTGTTTCCTTCGCCATCATACTCTGGATCTTTTGATTCTTGGAATAAAATAAAATTTTGAATGATATCCAATAAGCGCTGTTTATGTAACATGCCGCGAATCACTACTTCATATTGTGGTACATCAAGTGATTCAACATTTACACCGTCAATGCTACGCCAATTCATATACCGTTCTTCATTGGATGTAATCGTTCCCGCTTTTGCATTAATCCCATCGGATAAGATACAAAATGCATTATAATGAAACAAAGAAGGAATGTCGTGCTTATACGTTTGAATTTGGTTATACGCATTCTCAATGCCGACATTTTCATCGGAAGCAGATTTTAGCTCAATCACCACCAGAGGAAGACCATTCACGAAGATTACTACATCCGGCCGACGTTCTTCATTTTCAATGATCGTAAATTGATTCACGGCTAAAAATTCATTACACTCGGGTTTAGCAAAATCAACAATCATTGCTTTTTCCGTTTTGATCTCACCATTCTTGCGGAAAGTCACATCCACACCCTCGACTAAAAGAGCATGAAACTGCTTATTGTTTTCCGTTAGCGATGGACTGTTAAACGTAATGATTTTCCGATACGCCTCTTCCAATGCATCCTCAGGTAAATCCCGATTCAGTTTATACAGCGCATCACGAAGTCGTTGTTCTAGGATGACTTCGCGATAATCTGGCCGCTCCGGTCGCTCCCCATCATGGCCAATCTCCGGGCCAAATACATATTCATAATTCATTTCTTGCAGGATTTCGATAACGGCTTCTTCTAATAAATCTTCTGTGAAGTTTTCAAATAAACTCATGTATCTCTCCCCCTTTCAACTTTATTCATAATTTGACTTAATAGGTACACGAATCTTCCCTGACATTAGTTTTGAAAGAAGCGTATCACGTATATTACTCAAGAGTTGAATTTGCATAAAATTTTCGTAAACCATATCTGTAATTTGCTTATTTAAAGTAATAAATTTATCCTGAATATCTTGCTTAGGTATCAATATTTTGTGTTTAATCACATGAGTAATCTTAATGCTTGGTTGTACTGAACCAATATTGTACGAAACTAAGTCATTTTTAATATGTTTTAAATATTGGTATAAGAAATATGGAGAAATATTTGTACATCTAAGGGCAACAACATTTTGGGCAATACATCCAATATTCCCATAAAATATTTTCATTTCTCCTATACTTCCAACAGTTGATAACAATATATCTGATGGGGAAGGGTGGCCACTTCTAAACCAGTTCTCATATGTTTCCTTTTCAACGAATTTCGTGCAATTAATATAATTAATAATTCTATTTTCACCTGATAAAGCTTTAACGTCTATAATAGGGTAAGGTGTTTCCTCTTTAGATAATGGTGGCGTTTTACCTCTATTATCCACAACATCAATTAGATCTCCTAAAGAAACAACCTCCCACCCATTAGGTATCATCCCAAGCTCACTTTCAGCCATTTCTCCACCGCTAGACTTATACGGCTCACCATCTTCATTCGGAAATTCAAAATTAACAAACCATTGTTTAAAAATCACTTGTGACATTTCTTCTAGCTTTCTATTGATTTGGTTGTTTATTTCGATTTCTTCGTCAAGAGATGAAAGGATGTTTACTATTGCTTCTTGTTCTTGAATAGGTGGGAGGTTTATTTCATATTTCATTATGGCACCTTTATCTCCACGTGGCATTTTAGTTCCCTTAGCAGATGCAGTAACATAATTAAAAAAATCATCTTTTGATAGATAATAATAAAGATATTTATTATCAAGTTTACTACTGTCTTTGTTTTTAAAAATTAATACATCATTTGAACTCCCCCCACTATTTGTAGCAAACCATATCTTTTTAAAGTAAGGACGAATATTTGACACTAGTACATCACTTTTTTCATATTTAGATACCGTTTTTGTACTAGGTAGATTACTTGCAATAGTTACACCACCTCTATCAGGAAGCATATTCTCAGTTGATATATAATTCACATTTGTAACCTTATCTGTTTCAATCTTGTCTGCACCAAAATAGCATACATCCTCTAAAGTAGCTACTTTCCATTCCTTAAAACTCATACCCAATTCCCCCCAGATTTTTACGAATTTCATCTTCTAGGCGGTGTGATTTGGCGAACAGCTCCCTTAGTTCACTCGTCAATTTCTCCATCTTTTCTTCAAATGGAATGCCATCATCTTCTACTTCTTCAATCCCAACATAGCGCCCTGGTGTTAGTACATTTTCATGCTCTCTCACCTCTTCAATTTTTGCTGCTTTACAGAAACCTTGAACATCTCCATACGTTCCCCCTACATTGCGCCAGTTGTGATATGTATCCGCAATTTTACTAATATCATCATCACTCAACTCACGATGGCGACGATCAACCATTGTTCCTAAGTTACGCGCATCAATGAATAAAATTTCATTTTCACGATTACGGAATGTACCATGTTCTTTCTTATTTCGATTCAGTATCCATAAACATACCGGAATCCCTGTTGAGTAGAATAACTTGTCTGGCAAAGCAACAATACAATCCACTAAATCAGCTTCAATCAAATTTTTCCGAATTTCACCTTCATTAGAAGTATTAGAACTTAAAGAACCATTCGCAAGGACAATGCCTGCTACGCCATTGGGTGCAAGGTGATAGACCATGTGTTGTAACCATGCATAGTTGGCATTTCCTTCAGGTGGTGTTCCAAATTTCCAACGAACATCGTCTGTTAATTTGCTGCCACCCCAGTCACTAATATTAAATGGTGGATTTGCCAAGATATAGTCTGCTTTTAATGTACGATGCAAATCATTATGAAATGTATCCGCATGTTCAGAGCCAAGATTCCCATCAAGTCCACGAATCGCTAAATTCATGCGACATAACTTCCATGTAGTCGAGTTTAGCTCCTGACCATAAATCGATAAGTTGCCGATTTTCCCTTGATGTTCTTCCACAAACTTTTCACTTTGAATGAACATCCCGCCGCTTCCGCAAGCCGGATCATAAATACGCCCCTGAAATGGCTCAATCATTTCTACCAATGTTTTAACGACGCTTGTTGGCGTGTAGAATTCGCCGCCACCTTTTCCTTCCGCACTCGCAAATTTACCTAGGAAATATTCATAGACTCGTCCTAGTAAATCTTTTTCACCATTTCCATGTAATTTAATAGAAGAGATTAAGTCAATTAACTCCCCTAATCGGCGCTTATCCAGCTCCGGACGTGCATAGCGTTTATCCAATACACCTTTTAATGTCGGGTTTTCTTTTTCAATGGCGATCATCGCATCATCAATAAATTGACCAATTTTCGTATCTTTTGCATGGTCTTTAATAAAATCCCAACGCGCTTCTAATGGAACCCAGAAGATGTTTTCAGAATCATATTCATCGCGATCCTCTTCAAAGCCATCTCCTTCTTCTACTAACTCATTGTATTTTGTTTCAAACTTATCAGAGATGTATTTTAAGAAAATAAGACCTAATACGACATGTTTATATTCAGCAGAATCCATACTCCCTCTTAATTTATCTGCTGCTTTCCATAACGTTTCTTCAAATCCGACATTTGCTGTTGTTGTTGTCATTCTTGCTTCCTCCAATACTTTCATTGCTTTAGTAATTATGGTCGTCAAAGACCTCAAATATCTCACTTTCAAATTCTTCCTGCTCTGGTTCACTATTTACCCAATCTGGTAACACTTCATAATAATGTCCTAATGCCTCAATTGTTTTATGGAGAATGACTTCATGCTGTGATTTTTCAAGCAACTCTACGATTAATTTAAATGTGTCCAAATATGGATTATCATCTGCAATTTCTATGGCAGCTTTAAACCTGGAAACAAGTTTCGCTTTTTCAATCGTCCTCTCCATCGTATTCATTTCTTCTCTATCATAAATGGGTACTTCTACAAGGTCATTGATTTCACCAACCATAAATTGTTGTTCGTGCTTTTTTATAACTGGTTTTAAATCTTTTTTTAACTTTTCCTTTTGTATCTCTAATTTTTCTATTTCATTCAATTCTTTGCTAAAATACTCCGACTTAATTCCAAAAAGTTCTTGCAAGATAGGAAGATATTTCTGGGGGATGTTTTGTTTTCGTTTGATCCACAGATTAACATTTTGCTTTTTTATTCCTAGTTTTTCTGCAAGTTCTATATGCTGCATGTTGTGTAAACTAAGAATGTATTCCAAACCAATCAATCGTTCACCCCCATAACTGATATTGTCTCAGTCAATTTAATAGTAGTATACTACCATTTATTGTCTTAGTCAATTATAGATTTCTAATATTTGGTAATATAATACAAAATAAAGCAAAAGCACCTGCTAATGATTCAGCAGATGCTCTTCTTTACATCCTTATTTACTCCCTACTTCTCATTCTTTAAATTAATTCTTAACGCATGAGCACAAAAAATTCTATGCACTGTCTACTCTAAAGATAGTTATATAGAAGATAAAATGAATCCAACAGTTTAAACAATATCAAAACATTGATGAATTTTCAGAAATAATGTAATATTTAAAATGCAGAAACAGAAAGAACAGGGAGATGAAACTCTATGATAAAAGATTTATCATCCTTAAGTAGCGCCTCGCATTACATTACTTTAAAAGGAGTTCAAGGAAATCAATTTAACCATAGTGTTATATCAACTCAATGCAATGTTAATAACATACTTAAATTTTTAGAGATAGATAGAAGCGTACAAAGAGATTTAATAGAACAACAGGTTTCCAACATATCAAAGTATATTCAATATGGTTTAGATGGAAATGATATTTACTTTCCACCTTTAATTTTTTCTTCAAGGGGTAAAGGAAAATTTAAGAGTGACACCAACGATTTTCATTTAGATTTAGATGATAAAATGATTATTCTGGATGGGCAGCATCGTATTAAAGCTTTTGAATTACTAAAGAAGCGTTTAGAGTTAAAAAATGACTTAAGTAGCAAGGAGAAACTGAAGAAAATTTTACAATTCCCTTTATCTATTCAGATTTTTACCAATTTAACAACAGAACAAGAAAGACAATTATTCACAGATATTAATACTAAGTCCTCCAGGGTAAGTAACACCCTACTTATTATGTACAAAAATAATGACCTATGTGGAGATTTAGTACGAGAAATCATCCATAATCATCCATCGATTTCAGATGATCGATTTGAGATTAGAAGTAAGACTACTAGAACTAAATTAATGACATCAGCTACGCTATACTCCCTTATAAATGTATTAAACGAAGGACTTTTAGGCGGGGCTATGGTTATTAAAAGTAAGATTAATTCTAATAACTATGAATCATACAAAAAAAAGACCGAAGAGTTTCTTACTCTATTGGTAAAATACGCACCAGAATACGCTAATGATAGAAACAAACACATTATTTTTATTCCAAATATTATCTTCTCTATCGCCCTATTCATTTACAACATACAGAAGAATTACCCCTCTATAAGTATGGAATCCTTGTTTGAAAAAGTGATTAAACCTTTTGATTGGAGTCATAAAAATAAGGAACTAAAAACCTTGGCTGTGAGTTACAATCCAAATACTAAGAGATACAATTTTACTACAGGAGTCAGAACGATAAAATCAATATCTCAATACTTAGAAAAAATATATAAGGGGAGTAAAAAATAAATGTTCAATATCAAAGCATACGGAACAATAGGTTTAATTAATTCCTCTAATGATAAAGCGATAATGACTTCTCAACTTAAGGTTAGAGACATATTGAATATTTATAGAATAGACTCAACTATCAATAGAGACTTATCATATAATAGGCTCCCTCAAATAACAAAATATATCGAAGACATGGATAATCATATTGGAATTTTCTTGCCATCCCTTGTTTTCTCTTTTCCTGAAAATCCTCATTTTTACTATAATCCCCAAAATCAAGAGCTGGAGATCCCATCTGATTTAAAATTGGCTGTGATTGATGGGCAACACAGAATTAAAGCTCTCGAAAGATTGACCTCAAAATCTAATATTGAAAGAGAAAAGAAAGATAAGATTTTAGACAGTTATATGACAGTTCAAATATATTTTGGTTTAACACAAGATGATGAAAAAAGATTATTCGCAGATATTAATTCTAATGCTCGAAGAGTCTCCATGTCACTTGTCACAAGTTACGATACAAGAGATATTATGAACGTACTAGTAAACGAGTTATATAACTCATCTAGTGCTCTACAGGCTGCACAAATTGAATTTAATAAGAGCAAAATCTTACGACCAAATAACATACACTTTTCTACAAGTGCAAGATTAAGAAAACTCATTAATTTACTAATTTTCGGTAAAAGATCACTAAGTAACAAAAATGAAATACAAGTAAAAAACCAGTATGATGATATTTTTAGTTTTCTAGATAAGTTCTTCTCAGTATTATTTAACGTTCTCCCTACTACACCTGGAGATGTTTTAAAATACGTTTTAGGCCATGAAGCACTTCAATACGCATTATCTCTATATCTACATAGCAAAATAATTGTGAGTAGTGAGCAAAAAATTAGCTGGATTGACAATTGGGAAGATGAAATTGAAGAGATAGGTCTTATTGATTGGTCTATTAAGAATCAAATCTGGCATCCTTACATGATTACTGCAAGAAATAATTCTCCTTACGCATTTAAGGCTTTTATTGATTCTAACCCTAATGAGTTACTAAAAATTATACAAAATGAAGTAAGTTAAAATCACATTTAAATAAGTTTACTCATGAGTTCCAAAATCTCTTACAATTTTATACCAACAAGATTATTGACATTGTCCAGTTTAAAGCTCAAAACGAGCATATTCAAGCAGAACAGATAAGGATATCTCAAAGAAAAACAGAACTGGAATCCATGCTTGGAAATCAAAAAGACACAGAGCAACAACTCCGTGTCTTTAAGAAGCAAGTTGACCGCTTCGCTCAACTGGATATTGATGATGAACAAGTTCTAAAGCAAGTTCTGCAAAAACTCATTCATAAAATCGAAGTTCATGAGGATGGTTCACTTACAATTCATTACAATATTACCCGCCCACTATCGACGGGGGCGTAATAGGAGAGGCAATTTACTCACTTGCCTCTCTCAATTTTAGTAACACTGTACACTCCACATGTGACGTATGCGGAAACATATCTACTGGCTGCACCCACTCCAACCGATACTCCTTCAGCAAATGCGCCACATCACGAGCCAGAGTCGAAGGATTACAGGACACATACACGAACCGCTTCGGCTTCGCTTTCAGTACTGCATCCAGCAGTGCCTTATCACACCCGACACGCGGCGGGTCTACCACGACAACGTCCGGCCGCTCGCCCTGCTTCACCCATTTCGGCAGCAGCTCCTCCGCCTTGCCAACATAGAATTCTGCGTTCGCAATCCCGCTCTTCTCTGCATTCCGCTTCGCATCTTCAATCGCTTCCGGTATCACTTCAATACCACGCACCCGCTTCGCATCCGGTGCAAGCCAGAGCGAGATGGTGCCTACGCCACAGTACGCGTCCACAACAAGTTCTTCTCCGGTCAGTCCGGCCGCTTCCCTCGCTGAATTGTACAACTTGAGCGTCTGGGCCGGGTTCAACTGGAAGAATGCGCGCGGCGACAGTGAGAACTTCACATCGCCCAGTGATTCATCAATTGTTTCCTTCCCCCATAATGTCTCCGTTTTATCACCAAAAATAAGCGACGTCTTCTGCTTATTGATATTCTGGTTGATGCTGGTTAGCTTCGGCAGACGCATCCGCAGCTCGGTGATGATTTCTTTTTTACGCGGCAGCTTCTCTTCTGCGGTTACCAGGATAAGCTGCTGCTCTCCGGTTTCGAAGCCGACGCGCGCGATAATCGTTCGGATAACCCCGGTTCGCCTGCGCTCGTTATATACGGGGATCGACAGCAACTCCAATACTTCCCTCGCTGCGGCGATCATCTCGTTCGTCTCTGGATGCTGAATCGGACAGTCTCCAATGTCTATGAGCTGGTGGCTATCCGCCGCATACAGACCAGTAATGATGCGATCACCCTGGGTTCCGGCTTGAAGCTGGGCTTTATTGCGGTAACTCCACGGCTCCTCCATGCCAAGGATGGGGCGCAGTGGCAGTTCTCCAATATCAGTGTATTTCTCGAATGCGCCGCGTACGATGTCCTCTTTAGCTTTCAATTGACCCTCATAGGTCATGTGCTGTATTTGGCAGCCGCCGCATTCATTGTATACCGGACAGGAAGGCGCCTGTCGCAAGTCCGACGCTTGCTTTATTTTTTTCACTCTTCCTTCGGCGAAGGTAGGCTGCACTTTCGTGATTTTTACCTCCACGACTTCTTCAGGCAGAGCGCCTGGTACGAATACAGCTTTGCGTTTATAATAACCGATGCCTTCGCCGTTGATGCCGATACGCTTTATCGTCAGTAGAATCTCCTGTCCGATTTTCAACTGCACATCGGTTCCTTTTTTTCCTGTGTATTTCTTATTCATGCCTTGTTCATCCCTTTACGTTTCTTCCTGCTCAGAATGTCTATTCATCATACCATATACATGTACCTGCATACACATCCTCCCCTTTTCCGCATGTTTCAACACATGCACGAGAGGAATTGATGGCATCAATGAAAGAGCCCAAAAAAAGAAGCGGCATCTTCTTTCTGATTCCGCTTCTTTTTCTAATTTATACATGCCATGCTTCCTAGCCCTGGTATTTTTCTTTCTGACGAATGATATTCTGCTTCATCGTCTCAAGAGTCTCAATTACTGCCTCGGACGCATGTGCTAGCTCTTGCAGGCATTCTTCAGCCCTGTTTTTATTGCCCTCATTGTATGCCTGTGCGGCTTCCTTCGCCAGCTCGTGCACCCGAATGTGCGGCGCTTCAATGCTGCGGTACGCTTCCGTATCGCCGAATAGCCGCTTGGCTGTACCGTAATACCATTTGCCGAGACGGCAGTCTGTGTGGGAGGCAATTGTTTTTTCGTCGATTTTCTCAAAACCAAGCAGCAGGTTGTAGATTTTCCAACGCCACAATAAATGATCAGTAATCGCCAGTTGCAGCAAATCTTCCTGGCTTATCTTCAGGTTGGCCGAGATGAAATCTACGCGGTACTGATCGATCATTTTACTGAGATGATATACCGCTTCACCTGTGCGATGCCCAATCTCTACCCCTTTCTCCACTGCTTCGGCGATACTGTGGTTGCGTATCGTAATATCGTCGGTAGATGCGGCCTGCTGCTCGATGATGGCGGCGATTTCCTCGAAGTGCTCACCAAGCTTCTGCAAGACATCATTAACATGCGTCAAATCATCTACCACTCTATGCGAATTCTCCGCTCCACGGTGCAAGCGCGCAGAAGAATCCTGCACAAGCGAAGCGATATCCTGCGTAATCTCATATAGCCCGTGCATGTCATCCGTAATCGTTGTCACCGATTGCTTCGTATGGTCGGCAAGCTTGCGAACCTCCTCCGCTACCACAGAAAAGCCTCTCCCGTACTCGCCTGCACGCGCCGCTTCAATCGAGGCGTTGAGCGCCAGCATATTCGTCTGTTCAGCGATACCTTTAATCACGTCCATAACCTTGCCCATATTATTGACGCGTGTATGAAGCTCGTTTACGTGTGAAGCAACTTTTGCCTGTTCTGCATCAATCTGACCCAGGGAATCAATCATCGTATCGAGTGCATGAAAGCCTTTATCCAGCTTTTCCAGCGTCTCCTTAGAATCATGAGCGACGCTGGCAACGGAATTGGACACTTCTTCGATCCCGGCATTCAGCTCTTGCATTGCGGCACTGACAGCCAATGAATCCTCTGCCTGCCGTTCCTGATAGCGAAGCAAATCCCGCACTTCATCGATTTCCGCATTGTAGGAGATAATCTCTGACAATCCGCTAATGAACCGGTTGGCCTGTAGTTCCATATACGTCTCCATAATAATCTGCTGCTCAAGTGCGATTATACTTTCATAGGCCAGAATTGCATCGGTCATTTCCGTCGGCTTCCGCTTTAACGATCGGATGATACAAGGAATGAACAGCTGACTTAGCAGGCTGAACGCTGATAAGAGCCAGTCTGGGGTCAATCCGCTGCGGGCGTACGCTTCGGTTACGGCGCGACGGCGAAACACAGAAGACAAATCCAACTCATCTTCAAGCAAATTTACCATATATGTGTGAAACGTTTGCTTTAGCTTTTCATCGCCGAAATGCTTCTCCATGATGCGATGAAGCTCAGGAAACGTGTGTAGCCTAGCATAGAATTGGTGAGTAATATCCTCACTGTGCTCCATATAGATTTGTTTCAATCGGCGAACCGTTTCTTTATGAATGTGTGAAATACCGAGAAAGTCCAGCTTCTCCTGCAGCCGTTCATTTGCTTCAATGCCCGAATGCAAAGACCCCGTGAAATAACGGTATGATTTCATTTCATTTTTCCCAAACATTTCTTCCCCCCCATTGTTATATATACTTACCTAACCTCCTGAAAAAGCACCGAACTCCCAACCCATTATATAAGACTTTTTTACCATACTCAATATGAAACAGAATTTATTCACCATATTTCCATGTTTTTTATAGGTGAATGTTGTTTTAACCAAGGATGTCTGCTTCTTTTCCTAAACTTACTACCATTCTTCCAGGTATAAATTTGTTACAATAATCAAAGCAAACATCAGTATCTGTCTGGAGGAGTTCATATGGCGACCTCAACAGCCATTGCTTCGTTGGAGACGCTCGTCGCCATTCATCGCAGCAACAATCCCGATGAAATATATGCACAGCTTATCTCCAACTTCAAGCGAGTACCCCATTTTGATTGGATCGGCGTCTATATTAAGCATGGGGAGAACATGGTGCGAAAAGCCGCATCCAGCGAAACACCCTCCGTTTCGCCCGCGCGCCTGTCCATTATTCAAATCCCTATCCGCGAAAAAAAAGAAGTGCTGGGTAAAATTACGGTAATGATGAAACCATCCCAATTGATTGACGAGTCCGATTATCTTGCGCTTATGAAAACCGGGGAGGAGCTCGGAAAAAAATTAGCACTTCTCGATAACTCAGCTTGAACGAGTGTCGGGTAAATGTAGTATAATCGACTTCGAGGTGAAAAACGGATGACTAAGTACCAGAAACAATCACTGTTTATTGCGATCCTTGGCGTGGCATGTTTTGTCGGCGTCGGGATTTCCGTGGGAGAGCGCAACACCCTTTTATCCGCTATCTTTCTTGTCGCGGCCGTTTTCGTCATCGGATTCGGCTTCATGTTGAAAAGCAAACGAAGAAAAGACGGAACGTTATAATGGATGCGGGCCCGCCGTTTGGGAAAACAAACGGCGGGCCCGTTTATTTTTAGAAAAGCCAGGGTAACATAAATCTACATATATGAACGATTGTTTACGTTAACTATCATAAGGAGCGATACACAATGGGAATTTTACGTACGGTTATCCTCGTTGTTCTTGCACTGTGGCTTATCGGCCTTCTGTTTAAAGTAGCCGGAGGATTGATTCACATTCTCCTGTTGATTGCCGGCGTGCTCTTCATTATTGACCTAGTAACCGGCAGACGAGGTAAAGTCTAGCTACAACGCCTTCGGGTTTCTCCCGAAGGTTTTGTTTTATCCAATAGACAAATATTCAAAAGAATACTTGAATAAAGAATGGAAACAATATTCACTAAAAGCATCAACATATGGGGAGGAAGCGTTTATGGGCGGACATCATCATGGGCATGCGCATCATCATGATCACAGGCATCATGGAAAAAATACGAACCAGAAGGTATTGTTTCTCGCTTTTTTGCTGATTACGGGATTTATGATTGTGGAGTTTATCGGTGGTATCCTTAGCAATAGTCTGGCCCTTCTCTCTGATGCCGGACATATGCTGAGCGACTCAGCTTCGCTTTTCCTAAGCGTGCTGGCAATGTGGCTTGCCTCTAAGCCTGCCACCGCTACGAAGACATACGGGTACAAAAGAACGGAGATTCTCGCAGCCTTGCTGAACGGTATTACGCTTGCTGTTATTTCGATTTACATTTTCATTGAAGCATACCGGCGCTTTTTTACACCTGAACCAATAGCAAGCGGCAGTATGCTGACGATTGCAGTCATCGGCCTTGCGGTTAATATTATTGCGGCATGGATGCTTATGCGTGGAGGAGATACATCGGATAACCTGAACGTCCGCAGCGCATTTCTGCACGTTATCGGAGATATGCTGGGCTCAGTTGGTGCCATCATAGCGGCCGTGCTCATCTGGCAATTCGGCTGGACGATAGCTGATCCGATTGCCAGTGTTGTCGTTGCAGTACTCGTCATTCTCTCGGCATGGCGTGTCATTCGCGATTCGGTAAATGTGCTAATGGAAGGTGTTCCGGCGGGCATCGATATCGACAAAGTACGAGAGGCGGTGCTTGCCATCGACGGTGTCACCGCCATACACGATTTACACGTATGGACCGTTACGTCGGGCTTTCCTTCACTAAGTTGCCATCTTGTTATACGAAACATGGAGCAATCTGGAGAGGTGCTACGCAAAGCCAATCACCTGTTCAAGGAACAGTTCCATATTGCCCACACCACAATCCAAATTGAAGATCCGGATATGTGCCAGGAAGGAGATATGTGTGATGAAGAAGAGCACCGCCACTAACGAAACGTGCCATATCTCTTCGGAAACCGAAGCGGAATTACGAAATACACTCATAACCAAACCGACGGAGAGGCTCGCTGGATGGTTCAAAGGACTGGCGGATGCTAATCGCGTAAAAATCGCTTATCTACTGACCCGTCACGAAGAATTATGCGTACACGACATCGCGCGTCTGGTCGGTATCTCCGTCGCAAACGCATCCCACCACCTTCGCTTGATGCGATCGCTCGGTGTGACCAAAACAAAGAAAAAAGGAACGACTGTATTCTACTCTCTTGCCGACCAGCATGTTCATACTATCGTGTTATTGGGTATGGAACATATGGAGGAAGGGATATAGTAACAAGAGTCGCAAAGAATAGGGGAAGAGACAATGACAAAGCAAGAAATACTATCACAGATCGAGACGCTTTCAGATCGGGATATAAAAGCATTAGCCCGTACGTTGAACGCGCTCAGCAACATGAAAGAAAACAAATATCCCTTTCTCGGAAATTTCCTCGGAGTAGTAGAAGAAGAAAACGAGAATGAGACCGAATTTGTGTGTTCTATGCCGATTAGCCGCGAGGTGCTTAATCCATACCGTATCGTGTATGGCGGCATCACGGCGACGCTGGCCGATATGGCTATGGGCTGGATGTTGGAGAAGCGCATCTCCGGCAAAGACAAATTCGTCACGCTGGACATGAATGTAAACTACCATAAGGCTGGTACCGGTAAGCGATTAATCGCGACGGCCCGCGTCGTTAACCAGGCGCAGGATATCTGGCAGATGGCCTGCGATGTGCGTAACGATCGGGATGAGCTGGTAGTTACGACAACCGGTACATTCTTGCAGCTACGCCGCGGAAAAGAGTAACACAGCCCGCACAATACTTTTGGAAAGGCGGAGGTTATCGTGAAAAAAACATGCCAAGCAAATGGAATTGAACTCGCTTATCAGGAACAGGGTCAGGGAAAGGCTGTCGTGCTGCTGCATGGATTCTGCGGCAGTTCTGCGTACTGGGAATATATCATCCCGGAGCTTGCCAAGGATTGCCGGGTTATTGCACCCGACCTACGAGGCCACGGCAATAGCGCTGTCTCTGTGGGCACCTATTCCATGGAATTGTTCGCTGAAGACATCAAGCAGTTGTTGGATCACCTGGATATCTCTGAAGCAACGCTTCTCGGACATTCACTCGGCGGATATGTGACGCTTGCTTTCGCAGACAAATATCCTGAACGCTTAAACGCATTCGGTCTTATTCACTCCACCGGTCTGCCAGATACGAACGAAGCCCGGCAGAATCGATATAAAGGAGCGGAACGAATCGGGCAAGAAGGGATCGAGCCGTTTATTAATGATTTAATCCCTAAGTTGTTTGCCAAGAACAATCTGCAATCAATGAAAGATGAAGTGGAAAAAGCGCGGCAAATCGGGCTTGCTACCAAGCCGGAAGGCGCCCAAAACACGCTGAAGGGCATGGCGGAGCGCTCAGATCGCAACTATGTCATCGCGAATACAAGCTTGCCTGTGCTACTGGTAGCTGGAGCGGATGATCAGGTAATCTCTCCGGATAAAACATTTTCAGTCGAGCAACAGTTAATGACAGCGGAAACCCTACCTTACGTCGGCCACATGAGCATGTACGAAGGACCGAATAAGCTTAACGATATCCTCCATAAATTTCTGAACCCCAAAAGGTAATCCAACATAAACAATGAAGAAACGGCTTTCCTAAAAAATAGGGAGAGCCGTTTCTTCATTATTAAAATATGTGTAGCGCTATCCTGTCTAAAATAAGCACATCATAAATTCATCTTCTGTTAACGGGCCAAAGTACGCTTTCAGATTTAGTTCCTGCAAGGCAGTGCGAATCTCATCCTCATCATAACGTAAGCCGATCAGCTTCTTCTCGATTTCCGCAACGTCTTCACTACCGAAGAAATCACCGTAAATTTTGCATGCTTCTATCCGGCCTTTCTTCACATTGACTCCTACTTCTACTTCTCCGCAAGCAAAACGCTCAGACTTGCGCATATCAAAGGACGGCGATGAGCCGTAATTCCACTCCCACTTGCTATAACGCTCATCCATCATCTTCTGAATGGTAGCCTTATCTTCATCAGTGAGCACATATTCTTCCATCGGTTCACCCGCTTCCTCAAACAAATAATGCAACAGGAGTTCCTTAAACTCTTCGATCGTGCTCTTCTTCTCCAGATACTCGCTAATGTTGGTAACACGGCTACGAACGGATTGCACACCTTTGGACTTGAATTTGTTTTCTTTTACTTTAAGTACTTCCTGCACCCGATCAAGATCGGAATCGAATAGAATCGTACCATGATGCAGCACTTTTCCTTTATGAACGAATTGGGCATTACCCGAGAATTTCTTTCCTTCAATCGCCAGATCGTTACGGCTGTTAAACTCAGCCGGTACGCCGAATTTGCGTAATGCACGGATAACCGGTTCCGTAAATTTGCGGAAGTTGATGCCACCCTCTTCATCTTCCATAACATACGTGAAGTTCAAATTGCCCAGATCGTGATATACGGCTCCACCGCCCGTCATGCGCCGCACCACATGAATTCCGTATTTCTTTACAGCTTCCGGATTGATTTGCTCAACGGTATTCTGATTGCGTCCGATAATGATGGACGGTTCGTTCTGCCACAAGATCACATATGATTCCTTCGGATCAAGGTGTTTTAGGGTGTATTCCTCAAGTGCAAGGTTGTAGCGTGGGTCTGTCGACCGATTTGTAATGTATTTCATTTCCATAACTCCCCTTATATACTTAGCTTCGTCGCCTGCAGAAACGCTTATTTTTCGAAAAAAGGTGGTTACCTTACCTCTCTAATTATATAATAATCTCTGGTGAACAGCCTGATTAAAATCGGAGGTAGGTTTGGAGGAGAAATATGGACCAATACATAATTGCGATTATTCTCGGTATCGTCGAAGGCTTGACCGAATTCTTGCCGGTATCTTCGACAGGCCATTTGATTCTGACTGGAGAGCTGTTGGGTGCTACTGAAGAAAAGTGGAAGACATTCGAAATCGTTATCCAGCTCGGCTCTATCTGTGCCGTCCTACTCCTGTTCTGGCGACGGATTCTGGGACTTCTAGGTATCGGTAGAAAACGGACGATAGGACCACAGCTCAATCTACTACACATCTTTATCGGTATTCTTCCTGCTGGCGTGTTGGGCGTGCTGTTACACGGCTTTATTAAAGAAAAACTTTTTTCTTCATTTACCGTACTGCTTAGCCTTATTATCGGCGGGATTCTTATCATTGTCGCCGAGAAAATGCAGCCTCGTACCACTGCGGAGACAATAGACGACCTTAGCTATAAACAGGCATTCGGCATTGGTCTGTTTCAGTGCCTGGCGCTATGGCCCGGCTTCTCCCGTTCAGGCGCAACGATTGCCGGGGGGCTTTTGCTTGGGACAAGCCGTAAAGCAGCGGCCGAATTTACATTCATTATGGCGATTCCTGTCATGATGGGAGCCAGCGGACTCGACTTAATTAAGAGTTGGGATATGCTTGCAGCGAGCGACCTGGGCTTCTTCGCCGTCGGTTTTATTACAGCATTTATCGTCGCGGCGCTGGCTATTGTTTCTTTCTTGAAGCTTGTAGAACGGATTAGTCTGACACCGTTCGCTATCTATCGCTTCTTATTGGCGATTGTCTTTTACTTCTTCATTCTTCAATAAATATAAGAAAACCTCGCGGGCATTGCCGCTCGTCCTTTTTTCACAAAGACGCCAAACGGCTGCTTAGTGCCACTTCGGGCGAACCGACAAAACATCTGGGTATCTCAGGTGAGGGAGACAGTTGTCGGTCTTTTTCGCCCGCCGTGCCACACGCTCCACAAGAAAAAAGCAACGTTTGGCACACGCCTCGCGAGCTTTTTCAAACGGTAACTTTCTTACCTAATAAAAAATACGTGACCCTGAAAACGGGCACGTATTTTTTATTATTATCGAATAATTCTTTTTGCTGTTTTATAGTATTTTTTGTACCAGGACCAATTGAGGTCACTAATAGCTACGTTCCTTTTCGAATTTGCCATATCAAGCAGCTTACCGCCTCCAAGATATACGCCTACATGGGTAACCCCTTTTTTATTCTTATTCGTGCTGAAAAAAACAAGGTCACCTTTCTTTAACTGACTTTTCGGAACATAAGAGCCATATTTGGCTTGTCCATCATCCCAACGTGTATGTAGATTGATTCCGTTCTTTTGAAAGATATAGTAGGTAAAACCAGAGCAATCCATATATTTTCCCGCCGTATACTTATGGTTGTATTTTGCTTTGCCCATCAGACTTTTACCAGTTTTGATGATGTTGTTAATGACTTGGCTTTCATTCTTGATGTTCACGCTGCTGCCAGCCTTCGCGGAAACGCTTGCGGCGGAAGCGCTTCCCGGAACGGCCATACCTCCGAGTAAGATACCTGCTGCCATGAATCCTGCTGTAATTGCTTTGATGTGTTTTCTCACTACTGTTCTCCCTTTCTTCTCTGCCGACGAGGTTAGCTGACGGGTTCGGTTGAAAGGCGCCCGACCGCATAATATGCGAATTCACCCCAAATGCTCGGTTCCCCCGTTCCAATTTTTTCATCAATTGGATTTGGCATTTTATTTTTGGTCACGGTTTATACCTTAACGTAAATAAAGGAAGAAGGCATTGTAAAAAATATGGCGAGAAAACCTTACTTTGTCAAAAATGTCTTTCAAAGATACAAAATAAGTAAAATTAAGGTATTATTTTCACGAGTACGAATTTTTTGTATCGGGGGAGATGAAATGACACGACTACAAGAGGATTGGTGTTTCAATCAGGGTATAAAGCTCCATTATCTGGATAGTAATCCGAATGACAAAAAACATTTGCCTTTATTGATTTGTCCCGGCCTTTCCGAACCAGCAGAGAATTATGTGCCATTCCTATCAGCGTTGCCAGCAAGGCGATGCATCGCTCTTTCTTTTCGGGGAAGAGGGAAAAGCGACTCTCCTCAAAAAGGCTACTCTCTGGAGCATCATGTAAGCGATATGGAAGCCCTGGTTCAACATATAGGAGTAGAAGCCTTCTATCTTATGGGCTACTCAAGGGGTGTTTCTTATGCACTTGGGTACGCTCTTCAATATCCAGCACGTATTAAAGGACTGCTGCTGGCAGAGTACCCGGCAGAACACAAGGAAATGCCTAAAGGCTGGGCAGATGAGTATTTAGTCAGTTACTGGGGAAATAAGCAGGGAGCAAGTTTATTGAAAGCTCATGTTGTCAGGGGAATTGAGAAGGATTCGAGACAAATTGATTTTTGGGATGAACTGAAGAAAATCCAATGCCCCACAATCATCATGCGAGGAACAGGAGAGGAATCCTTGCTTTCCGATAAGGAGGCTATGCGATATGTAGCCTGCCTGCAACCGGCGCGCTCTCATATAGAAGTATTCGAAGGAGCGGGCCATACGATTAAAGATTCTGATCACGAAAAATTTGTTGAAGTCGTAAATCAGTTTCTAAGCAACATAGACACCCGACCTTAGCAAAAGGGAAAGCACCGCTTTTCGCGCGGTGCTTTCTTTAGCAAGCTTAAATATGTATTCACCCAGGAACGAAGGACAGCGAACGGAGCTCCTTTACTACGCTAAATGGTGTTCAATCTCCGCCATTCCACCCTCGACATTCACTACCTGTTCAAACCCGTTACCTAACAAATATTGAGTAACATGCCAGCTCCGGACACCGTGCGCACAAATAATATACATCGTTTTCGTTTTATCCAGAGCATCCAGCTTCTCGGGCACTGTGTTCATTGGCACAAGGTGCGCTTTATCCAGGTGACCTGCTTCCCACTCATATTCCTCACGTACGTCCATAATGTATGCATCATCAAGATCACCGTTTTTATACTTGGCTGCAAATTCATCTGCCGCAATGCTATGTTTATTCATCATAATTTCTACCCTCTCTCTTATATAAAATTCATCCTGCACCATTTTAATTATAACCAGCCTATATGCATCTGATTTGATAAATCGACAAATTCTTGTGGTGAGAGGTAAGAAAAAAAGGAAGGACGGTGGGCGGTCGGAAAAAGACACGTTTGCCTTTCTTCCGCTGGAGTGCAGGGCACATCCAACCTCTTCTTTTTCTGAATCGCCTCCTTCCAACCACACTCCCCTGTCAAAATATCAAGTGTAATTTATATAGTGTAGAAAGATAACTTTTGACAAGGTTCAAAAAAACTTTCCTTTTTTATGGATTTTTTGTCGAAATAGGGTAAAATAGGATTCATATAGTTATATAATACTATAATTCAACAATAAAAAAGGGGTGATATAGGATGGAAGAACTCCTTAGAAAGATTGAAGAATTACGCCGACAAATGCTTCAAACAGCGGAAGAGAGAAGTCTGGCGGACCCCGAAGTATGCAGAATCAGCCAGCGACTTGATCACTATATCAACGAATACCTTAAAGCGGTTCGGACTATTTGAACATCTGCAGACTATATATCACCCTTTTTCATATAACGTTCCTGTAAACACATCTCTATCTCGGACTTTTTGAACATCCTCTTATAACAAATCAGGCGGGGAAATGCTCCTCCCCGCCCGCTGCTAATATTCTAATCGTCTTCCAAAAGCGTCTCCAGCCTTCTGCGGAGCGCTTTTTCTTCTTTTCGTTTTTCTTTTGCCTCTTGCTGTAGCGCTTTAACAATAGAGAAGCACATAGCCACCAGAATGATCGCAAACGGCAGCGCGGTAACGATCGCGGCCGTTTGTAAGCCGTTCAAGCCGCCGCTCATCAGCAGCACGACTGCAATTGCCGATTGTAATACACCCCAGATAATTTTAATTTTTGCATCTGGATGCAAATCACCTTTCGATGATAGCATACCCAGCACAAATGTAGCGGAGTCAGCGGAGGTAACAAAAAATACAATGATTAGAAGCGTCGCAAGGACTGCGAGAATCGTGCCGAGCGGCAAGGTCTCCAGCATTAGGAACAGTGGCATTGTGACGTCTTCCTGAGCTATCTGTGCCAGATTACTTCCTTCAAATCTCACCTGATACAATCCAGTTCCACCGAACACCGTAAACCATAGGCAGCTAAACAATGTCGGAACAAACAGGACAGCAAGCACGAATTCACGAATCGTTCTTCCTTTTGAGATGCGGGCGATAAATAACCCGACGAACGGTGCCCAGGAAATCCACCAGGCCCAGTAGAACAACGTCCAGGAGGAAATCCATGAATTATCTGTGAACGGGGTCAGGCGCAGACTCATCTGTATAAGATTCTGTAAGTAGCTGCCGAGCGTCGACGTATACGTATCAAAGATAAAAGTCGTAGGCCCGAGAAACAACACGAAGATCAAGAGCCCAGCCGCCAACACAAGATTGGTATTACTTAAAATTTTTATACCCCGGTCCAATCCTGTGGTCGCGGATACGAGGTACAATACAGTCACCACAACGATGATAATAATCTGAGTGGTAATAGTATTGTCCATTCCCGTTAAATGAGTAAGTCCTCCGTTAATTTGCAATACACCAAGGCCAAGCGAGGTTGCTACACCAAATACGGTAGCGATTACAGCAAGAACGTCAATCGTCTTGCCAAGCGGGCCATTCACCCGTTCTCCGAGCAACGGATAAAATGTAGAACTAATAAGACCACGCTGTCCTTTACGAAACTGGAAATAAGCCAGCGAAAGCGCAATGACCGCATAAATAGCCCACGGCTGTAATCCCCAATGGAAGAAGGAATAACGCATGGCCAGTTGTGCAGCTTCCTGCGTACCTCCTGTACCAGTTGGAGGCGTTAAATAATGGCTCAATGGTTCAGATACGCCCCAGAATACGAGACCGATTCCCATCCCTGCGCTAAAGAGCATTGCAAACCAGGTTGGCAACGAATATTCCGGCTCATCATCGTCTTTACCCAGCTTAATTTTTCCATACTTGCTCAATGCCAAATAAAGTGCAAACACCAAGAAGCTAAAGGCAGCCAGCAAATAAAACCAGCCGAACTTGTTAACCGTAAATGCAAGTGCTGTATTCGTTACGCTTCCCATGTTTTCCGGCATAAATGCGCCCCATAGAACAAATAAAAGAATGACTGCTATTGAAATATAAAAAACCAAGAAATATCACCTTCACTTCCGTTCATTTTCTTCATATGTTTTTATAGTTTTATTCTTTCCATGTATACGACATATAATGAAAAGCCGTGATACATACATAAAACTCCAATTTTATCACCTCCTACTTATATTGGAATAATGACCTTATTTAGCGTAACATACTTTCCAGATAATATGTAAACTGTCGCAATTTTGGTTCATTTACTATAAAAACCTTCGCAAAAGCAGCGAAGGTTTTCTTTGCATTTATAATAAGGGGAGATGAAGCGTAGAGAATGCCTCTGCCTCCTTTTGGTCTCGCTTTTCCTTTGTCATTCTCGCTTCTTTTGCTTTAGCAGTTGCCAGGATTTTCGCCGGTTCTTCTATCGCTTCATACATTTCCTCTCTTACGATGGAACGCTGATATTCAATTTGATTCACTTGCTTCCTCTCCTTATTCGGTTTTTCATTTAACTAACAAGCTCTCTTGCTTGCTCTTTATTCTACTTCCACGTAAACAAAGAAGGTAAACGATATTTTAAACTTTTCTGAACATTAATTCGCGTTTATGTGCTAACAATACAGATGAAATGTGTACAGCAAGGAAGAATCCTAACAAAAAACGTGATACAATAAGTAAAATACGTAGTCGGGAAAGGTGAAGAGGATGGACTTATCGAAGAAAACAAGTGAAAATATCGAGTTTATGCTTGAAGGAATTACAAACAAGCTTCGTATGGTAAACGTTGGAGCGATTCAGCCTTCTCATTTTGACGAAGAAAAATATGAGGATTTACGCGATATTTATGATATGGTTATGCGAAAAGACCAGTTTAGCACAAGCGAACTGCAAGCCATCGTAACCGAACTAGGCAACTTACGCCGCGGCTAATCCGTTCTAATAAAAATGGATGATTTTTGGCACATGAAAAACACAGGGGGCATTTTGCCTCCTTTTTTATGTTTTTTTGTATCTAAAAATCATTCCAAGTAAAACGGTACTGGATTTTTTAGTACCTGTCTACTCAGGAGGATTAATATCAACGGCCTTTTTTGACGGAATTCCGTTTTTTTGTGGTAAGCTAATTTACTATTAATGAAGGTTCTTGGACGCTATTTTTAATCGAAACATAAGCTCCCTCTATAGCTTTAAGAATACCATTTGCGATAGCCTCTGCAAGTTTGTTTTGGAAGAGAGAGTTGACCATGTATGCAGCATCTCTTTAATGATCCATAAATATCAGCTCTGACAAGGCCTCTTTTGGTCGAACCTGAAGAACGCGCAATTCCCTCTGTACTTTAATGCCACGATCAGGGAACCGATGTGCCACCATAAATTCCACAATTGTAGTATGGAGCACTCTAATTTGTTCATTTTCACTGTAACATAACGTCTCATATCCTGTACCTCGGTAACGCCATGACGTTCTAACACGAGTTGTACTTTCCGAACCATTTGCATAACAATCTCATATTCTTTTACAAAAACACAAGCGCCAGGATCAGGTAGCCCATGCTCTGCTCCCGACGCGACGATTTTATTCATGACCAGTCCCCTTCTCTAAATAAGAAATCTCTAAACGTGCCTCCTTTATACTCAACTCCAAGGCAGAGAGAATCCCCTGTACCCTCTCTATGGTTCTCGACATTTCTGTTTGGACTTGTGTGATTCTTTCTAGATGTTCGAGAAGTTTTTTCTCCCGCCCCTGGCTCTCCTTTCTGTAATCAAGGTTAATGTTTAACAAATCGCGCGCTCTTTTTTCCTGCATCTCTATAATCTTCTGTTCTCTTTCGTCATTTTCTTTTAACAAATTTTTATATAGCCATGCACCTGCTGCTGTTACAGCTAAAAACAAGAAAATAAAGAGAATACCAAAGACATATTGGGATTCAGCTACTCGTTGAACTGTTGTCATGTCAGGCATATTCCGCCTCCCTTTCGTTTTAATTTCTATTAGAACCGACTGTTGTGTTTGTAAGGCAAATGAAGCCTCTCTATATAAAGAGGAATTCATAATACTTATGGAAACCTATTTATTTGATTTCTAAAATGTAATAAAATAGAAATAAAAACAGGAACAAAAGTTCTTATCTCGGTTGCCGATTTTACAGTAAATTCCTTTTTATATAGTAAAAGGAGCATTCCTGTAATAAATGAAAATGCGATTGGATAAAAAAAGTACCTCCTGTTAACATACAGGGTGTCGTTGGCCACGACCCCGAAATAACAGAGGAGGTACTCACTATGAATTATAGCCAAAATCAACGCATTTCTCAAATTA
>SNQW01000229.1_pt1 | contig 29480 bp, 21 predicted proteins | sample 2580511 | NCBI WGS metagenome assembly SNQW01 (sample SAMN10953775, study PRJNA522744) | food fermentation metagenome | isolation source: 8-hour incubation of native-enriched microbial consortia from nixtamalized... | place: Mexico | collected 2017-09-24 | reverse complement strand
GACTTCTGTTCCTGCACACCCTTTTGCAAGAAACCACGGCTTTTTGTCCGGAGCTCCCCCATCTCTTCGCTTTTCAAGGTAGCGAAATCCTGCGAATAAGTGAGTATTCGTGAGAAAACTTCTTAAATACGAGGGACGGTTGTGAGCGCGGTTATCTGCTCTAATCTGAGCCCAAATCGCCGGGTTTTAGCTAAATAAGCGCTATGGCAACCGTTAGAATTCGAAAACGGCGAATATTGGAGCAAATAGCGGCTGTGGCAACCGTTAAAATGTGGTGGCGAGAAATTATATCTTGGCGGATTTAATGCAGGCGCTAGTGTGGGAAAGGAGCAAACAAGGTCATTACGGTCCGTTACAAGAAGTCTATTTCCGTTTCTAGCTTCATACAATCTACCAGAAAGCCAAACGATTCATATAATTTCATTTTACTTATAGCGGCGGAGGTAGAAAAAACGATGAACAAAAAATGGAAATCCGGTCTAATGGTTATTCGTACGGTATTGCTTTTAACGGCGCTGATTTGGGTCGTTAGTGCCCCGCTTGGCGCCAAGCCGCAGGGGTGGCCGGAAATCGCGGCGCATGCGCTGGCCCAGCCGCCGGCAGATGCGCCGGCAACAAATAAGGGTACGGCAAAAGCGGGGGAACATACCGGGGAAAAAGAGACGGGGACGCTGAAAGCGAATGCTGTGCCGCTTGCGGCGGCGGCCGAACAAGTCGAGGCGAACGAGGCGGCTCCCGAGCGGCTGGAGGGAGGGGCAGCAACTGCTGCGTGGACAGTCATGGCGGCGGGGGGAACGGCAGCCGCAGCGGCATCGGAAACGCCGGCGCAGGCTGCAGCAAATGAGACGGCCAAGGCCAAACCGGCGGACGGTAAAGCGACTGTTAAAGCCGCTGATAAAACCGCTGATAAAACCGCCGATAAAGCCACCAATAAAACCGCCGATAATACCGACGGCAAAGTGGTGTATCTTACCTTTGACGACGGGCCTAGTTCGCTTACGGATGAAGTGCTGGATATTTTGAAAAAAGAGGACGTTCCGGGAACTTTCTTTGTGCTGGGCGAGCAGGCGAAACGCTACCCCGAGATGATCCGGCGGATCGAGGAAGCCGGGCATACGCTCGGCAACCATACCTATAACCATGAATACAAGGAGCTTTACGACAGCTTCGGCCATTTTTGGAAGCAGATCAAAGCCACCGAAGAGGTGCTGCGCGGAATCACCGGTGAACGCACGCCGCTGGTGCGCGCTCCGGGGGGGACGTACGGCCATTTTGACGAAACGTATTTCAACCTGTTGGAGCTTGGGGGCTATAAGGTATTCGACTGGAACGTGGACAGTGGGGATTCCCGCAGAAAAGGAGTCCCGGCTTCCGAAATCGTAAACAACGTTGTATCCGCGAACCAACCAAATCAGGTCGTCGTGCTCCTGCACGATGGCGCGGGACATGGGGAATCCGTCAAGGCGCTGCCGAAAATCATTCAATATTATAAGAAGCAGGGATACGCGTTTCAAGCGATTTCCCCCGATCAGCCGCCTGTGCAATTTCATCTTGATCCTTCCATGAAAAAGAAACATAGAACCATCCCGTCCGACGCCTGGGTAAAAGCCAATGTTGTGCCCAACGCCGCTTTGTTCGGTCCGGATTTGCCGTTAACGGTAGAGGCGGGAGGCGTGCAAACCCGGCTGGACAGCGGGGAGTACCGGCTGCAGGATGGGCAATATATTGTCCCGCTGCGGACAACGATGGAACGGCTTGGGGCCAAAGTCCATTGGGACGGGGACAACCAACGCGCCGTCGTCGTATGGGGGAATGCGAAAGCGACCTTCGATCCGAACACCGGCACGGCGACCTCGGAGCTTACAGGAAAACTCCAGGTCAAATATGACCTGATTTTCGAACGCAAAAACGAATCGCTATGGGTGCCGCTGCGGATTCTTATGGAGGCGGCGGGTCATCCGATCGCTTCGCTCACGTTGCGCGAGGATGAACGCCGGGTGACCGCGCTGTAACCGGCACGGCTTGAACGGGACAGGACTGTTTTGCCCGTATCTCTCATTCACGTCTATTTCCGCTAGTTTCTGGGGAAACTGGTAGATAGATTGGCTGGAAGTTTTCCGCCTGCCTAGAAACGGAGGAGATACGATGAATCAGGAACAGGCACATGATCTGCTGCAGCGGCTGGTCAGCCGGGTGGATCGTGTCATTGTCGGGAAAAAAAGGGAAATCGAGCTGGCGGTTGTCGCCATGCTGTACGGAGGCCATATTTTGCTGGAGGATGTTCCCGGCGTCGGCAAAACGATGCTGGTGCGGACCCTGGCGGCTTGCCTCGGCGGTTCGTTTGGCCGCATCCAGTTCACATCCGATTTGATGCCTTCCGATGTTACCGGAGTCACGGTTTATCATGCGCAAAGCGGACAGTTTGAATTTCGGCCCGGCCCGGTATTTTCCCATATCGTGCTGGCCGACGAAATCAACCGCGCGGCTCCAAGAACGCAGTCGGCTTTGCTGGAGGCGATGGAGGAGCGGAAGGTGACCGTGGACGGAGTCACCCGGGCTTTGCCGAAACCTTTTTTGCTGCTGGCCACGCAAAATCCGCTGGAATACGAGGGGACCTACCGCCTGCCGGAGGCGCAGCTGGACCGCTTTTTGATGCGGCTGGCTTTGGGGTACCCGAATCCGGAGCAGGAGCTTGAGATGCTTGGCCGGCTGCAGGAGCAGCATCCCCTCGCCGAGCTGAAGCCGGTGCTGCTGCCCGACGAAATCGCCGCGATGCAGCGGCAGGTGCGGAGCGTATTGGTGGATGATGTCGTCAAACGCTATATGGTTAGCCTGGCGGACGCGTCGCGCCGTCACCCGCAAGTTTCCCTCGGCATCAGCCCGCGCGGCACGCTGGCCTGGATGGGGGCTTCGCAGGCGATGGCTTATTTCAAGGGCCGCTCGTTTGTCACGCCCGATGATGTCAAAGCGGTGGCGGAAGCGGTGCTGGTCCACCGGATCGTGTTAAAAACCGAAGCCAAAATCGCCGGAATCAGCGGCGAACGGGTGCTTAGGGAATTGCTCGCTAAAGTGGACGTGCCGATTTTTGCAAGGGTCTCAGGAGTGCCGTCATGAGAAGCGGGATTTGGAGATGGGCGGCGGCCCTGACGGCAACGGGGCTGCTCACGGCATGGTATTTATGGCGCGGAGGCGCGTCTTCTTTCTTTTTGGCGCTGCTGTCTTGGTTCGTAATGCTGCAAGGCGCGTTGGCATTATGGTGCGGTCCGAAGCACATGAAAGTGGTGCGCTCCTGGGAGCCGGACCGTCCGGCGGACGGGGATGGGCTCGCCATGAAATTGACCGTGACTTGTCTAAGCGGATTGCCGCCGCTGTGGCTGCATGTGGAAGATGAGCTGGCGGCAGAAGTTTCGGTGGTGCGTAACAGCAGCAGAGCAGGCAAATTGTATTTCTCCGGATTTGGCAGGGTTTACAGCGGGACTTATCATATGGAAGAAATCAACCGGGGGATTTACGAAAACATCGCGGTGCGGCTGACGTGGGGCGATGCGCTCGGCTGGTTTAAGCGCAGCTTGCGGGTGGAAACGGAAGACATTTTGATCGTCCCCCCGCGGCCGTTAAGTTCCTATCCTTCGCAAACGCCCGAGGCGTACGGCGATGATGAGGGCGGTGGCGGTCCGTACCGCCGGCAGGCGGCAGCGCCGTCCGCACCCGGCCGGTTGAGGCCGTACATGGCCGGGGATCCGCTGCGCCGCATTCACTGGAAGCATTCGGCGAAGACGGGAACGCTGCTGACCCGGATTCCGGAGGAGCAGGGGAACGTGCCGCGTTATTTGCTTCTGGGAACGGATGAAGCGGATTACGCCCTGCCGCGGGGCCAGGCTCATTGCCAGCGGCGCTCCGCCGGCAAGGACCGGTCCGCTGCTGCGCCGGCGGCCTGGGCCGTGGAAGCCGATCGCTTTGAACTGGCGGTATCCGCCGCGGCGTCCTGGCTGCAGCGGGAAGCCCGGTACGGGAAACCGGGGGAGCTGCTGCTTAGCCATGGCGGTATGGATGGTATCGCCGAGTTATCCGGGTATGAAGGACTAGCCTACGGTATGGAACTGCTGGCCGGGGTTGATTTCGGCAAAGGGTTGCCCGCGGAGGCGGTGCTTGAGCGGGACTGGCCGGAGTTGTCCGCGCAGGGACGGTCTGTCACGGTCATTACCGGACAGCTCAGACCCGGTTTGACGGAAGCTGTTTTGCGGCTAGCGGAAGCGGGGGTCTCCACCGAGCTGTGGTGCGCGTGCCCGCCGGCCGGGGCGGAGCTTGATGATGCGCTTGCCTCCCGCCTGCGGCAACATGGCGTAGCCGTTTTTGGCCTGACGCCCCGGCATCTTGGACTCCCGCGAAAGGAGGGAGCGGAACATGCCAGCGCCTAGTTCAAAGGAAGAAGCGGCAGCCTTGGCCGTCGCCCCTGCGGAGGGAGGGATTTCGCGTCCGGAGGCATCTTTCGGAGCCGTCCCCAAAGACGATGCCCCGGCCTTCGGATTGCGGCTCGTTTTATCGGCATTTTTGTTCGGACTGTTTGGGGAATGGCTGTATCCGCTGTACGCTTTTGTCGCCAATGGCCAAGCGGACACGGTTACGCTTTTTTTCGTGCTGACGGGACTGCTGTTATGCGCCGGATGTTTGCGTTTGCCGTCTTTTTTATATGCCATGATCCCTTCGCTTCTGGTCGTCTGTTCTTTATTTTATCTCCATGGGCAGGCGGATGGCGGGATCTGGTTTATCGACCTGGGAAAACAGTTTGGCGCCGATTTGGCCGAATTTATGCAAACCGGACGGCTGAGCGGCGCCAGCATGGAATTCCGCACATTGCTGCTGCTGATCGGCTGGACGCTGCTGGTCGTGTCCGTGCAAATGCTGACGCTCGGCAGACAAAACATTCTGCTGTTCCTGGCGGTGACGCTGCTTTACTTGATCGTTCTGGAGACAGCCGGGGGTGTCGAGCTGTACTTGGGACTGATTCGAACCGCGGTGCTCGGCCTGATTTTGCAGGCATTGGTGTTCGGCAAGCGGGGGCCGGGCTGCGCCTTCGGCCGGGGAGGCCTGATCGGCTCGGGGATTGTCTTGGTTTGCGTGGCCGGTGCCGCACTGTTGAGCTCGCAGCTTCCGGTGCAGCCAATCCGCCCGGTATCCTGGCAGCAGATTGCCCGGAGTTTGTCCGAGTGGAGCGGCGCCGAGCTGACTGCAGCGCAAGAAACGGCGGCGGTCTTTAGCGTTTCCGGGTACAGCCGCAGCGACGCCGAACTGGGGGCTCCTTTACAGCTTCGGCACGATGTGTATTTCACGGCGCTGTCGCCGCGGAATACGTATTGGCGCGGGGAAAGCAAAAGCGTCTACACGGGACGGGGCTGGATTCAGCCTGCTGCGGGGGATGGCGCGAAAAGTGCGGAGACGCGGGAGACACCGAGCGCCGCGGCCTCCGTTACGCCGGCCTCCGGGCCTGCCAATCCCGGCACCGCACCGGTCACGGAAGAAATCCGCCAGACGGTGATGTTTAAAGAACCGCTGACCGGGCGGGTAGCGCTTCTTTCCGGCGGCATTCCCGTACGTTCCGGATTTGTTTTTGGCGGCGAACAAACTCCCCGGGTTCAGGTGGAGCCCCGTTTCGACCCGCTCGCCGACGCGCTGGTGATCGATTACGCTGCCGCGGCCGAGCAAATCTACGGCTACGAAGTGACCGCGCTGCCGCAAACGCCCCCGGGCCCCGCCTTGCGAGACGATCACGGCCCCGACGAAGAGGGCATCGCCGAACGTTATCTGCAGCTTCCCGATTCCTTGCCGGAACGGGTGCGGAATTTGGGAAAAGAGCTCGCAGCCGGCACAAGCAGCCGCTATGATACGGCTTTGGCCGTGCAGAGCTATTTGAAGAAGAACTATGCCTACAACCTGGATACCCGGCGCCCGCCGGCGGACGCCGACTTTGTCGACCGTTTCTTGTTCGAGGACAAAATCGGCTACTGCGACCATTTTTCCAGCGCAATGGTGGTGCTGCTCCGCAGCGGCGGCGTTCCGGCGAGATGGGTGAAGGGCTTTGCGCCGGGCGAACCCGAAGCGGCAGGCCGTGCTGGCCAGAACGAAACGATGCGGCGGATTACCGTGACTTACGCGGACGCCCATGCCTGGGTCGAGGTTTATTTTCCGCAGGCCGGCTGGGTGCCTTTTGATCCGACGCCCGGATTCGGCGATGCGCTTGCGGCAGGCGCCGGCAGCCCCGGCAACGCGGCCGGCGGGAACACCGGCACGGAGCTCCTCGAATGGCTGAACCAGGCGGCGGCCAGCGCGCAAAAGCTGGCGGCCGAATGGACATCGGCCGCTGCCGAAATCGCCGCCGGCTGGCGGGAAAAGCTGCAGCCTGTGCCGAATCCATTCGTTTGGACGGCCTCGCTGCTTGGCGCCGGCTTGGCGGTTTTGATCGCCCGGGAGATCGTCTGGCGCGGAAATCGGCTGCAGCTGTGGCTGTACCTGCGCCGGCCGCGCCGCAGCTTCCCGGGACGAAGCGAATTGCTGACGGCCGCCGACCGGGTGTGGCGGGAGCTTGACAAGTGTTACGGGCCCAAACCGCCGGCGATGACGGCCAGGGAATATTTGCGGTCCGCTCTGCAGGGCAGACCGGGCTTAACCGGCGCGGCCGAAGAGTTTGTGGCGATCTGGGAAAACCTCTATTACGGAGGGCGGCAGCCTGAGCGCAGGGAAAGCATGAAGTTTCTGAAGCATTGCCGGAATTTGGCCTTTCGGCGCCGCTGATTCCCGGCCCTGGCTTCCTTGACGACCTCTTTCGTCGTTTCGTATAATAGGTGTCATAATTTGAGGGAGGCTCGGTCATGAATAAGCCAAATGAAATGATTGTCGTTCTTGATTTCGGAGGGCAATACAACCAGCTGATTGCCAGACGGATCCGCGACTTGGGCGTTTACAGCGAACTACTGCCATTTAATACGCCGGTGGAGCGCCTGCGGGAGCTGGCGCCGAAAGGGATCGTGTTTTCCGGCGGACCGTCGAGCGTTTACGCCGAAAACGCGCCGCATATCGATCCGGCCGTGTACGATGTGGGCGTGCCGATCCTGGGCATCTGCTATGGCATGCAGCTGATGGCGCATCAGCTTGGCGGGAAAGTGGAACGCGCGGCAAAAAGAGAATACGGGAAAGCGGATGTCGATTTTGCCGAAAATTCGGTGCTGACCCGCGGGCTTCAGGCCAAGCAAACGGTGTGGATGAGCCATGGGGATCACGTGACGAAACTTCCCGAAGGTTTTGTGGTGGAAGCCTCCACGGAGCATGCCCCGATCGCCGGCTTTGCCAATGCCGAGCGCAAAATGTACGGCGTGCAGTTCCATCCGGAGGTCCGGCATTCGATCCACGGCAATGAAATGATCCGTAATTTCTTGTACGAAATCTGCGGCTGCGAAGGCAAATGGAGCATGGAGACATGGATCGAGGACGCGGTTCGCGACATCCGCGCCCAGGTCGGCGACAGCAAGGTGCTGTGCGCGTTAAGCGGCGGCGTCGATTCGTCGGTCGTGGCGATGCTGATTCACAAAGCGGTTGGCGATCAGCTGACCTGTATGTTCATCGACCACGGCCTGCTGCGCAAAGGCGAAGCCGAAAGCGTAATGGAGACGTTTGTCGGCAAGTTCGACATGAAGGTCGTCAAGATTGACGCGCGCGAGCGGTTCCTGTCCAAGCTGGCCGGTGTCGACGATCCGGAACAAAAGCGGAAAATCATCGGCAACGAGTTTATTTACGTGTTTGAAGAAGAGTCGCGCCGGTTTGACGATTTTAAATTTTTGGCGCAGGGCACGTTGTATACGGATATCGTAGAAAGCGGCACCGCCACGGCGCAGACGATCAAATCCCACCACAACGTGGGCGGACTTCCGGAGGACATGAAGTTCGAGCTCGTTGAACCGCTGAAGACGCTGTTTAAGGACGAGGTCCGTAAAGTCGGCGAAGAGTGCGGCTTGCCGAAGGAGATCGTGTGGAGACAACCGTTCCCGGGCCCGGGCCTGGCGATTCGCGTCCTCGGCGAAGTCACGGAGGACAAGCTGAAAATCGTCCGCGATTCCGACTACATCCTGCGCGAGGAAATCGCCAAAGCGGGGCTGGATCGCGAGATTTGGCAGTATTTTACCGCCCTGCCGAACATGAAAAGCGTAGGGGTTATGGGCGATGCCCGGACTTACTCCTACACCGTAGGGATTCGCGCGGTGACCTCCATCGACGGCATGACCGCCGACTGGGCCCGCATCCCGTGGGACGTGCTGGAGAAAATTTCGGTACGGATCGTAAATGAAGTCGATAACGTCAACCGGGTCGTGTACGACATTACGTCGAAGCCGCCGGCGACGATCGAGTGGGAATAGATTGCAAGAGCGTGAAGGTCTTTATTTATAAGGCTTTCACGCTCTGTTCTTGTCTATCAGCAACCATTTTGCAACCAATCCCAATTTAACCTTATTTTATTGCGTATTCCCGCCACACAAAGCTACCATCATCTTGTTTTATCTTCTTAAAACTTGAGTATTTGCCTGAAGCAGTATCATACTTCAGAACGGGTATTGTCTTGCTAACACGAGTATTACCGTCGATATAGAAGTGGCTTTGCTTGTCCCAAAAAACGTTATGATAATCGGTGTTGCCACTAATTTCAGATGTTGATACATGCCCTGCAATAATATCTTTGAAAAATTTGCCTGTTGTATGAGGGTATTTACTACAGAAATAATAATCTTCTGATCCCCATTTCCAAAGTTCTTCTGCTTCTTCATCAATGCCTGCATGAACAAATATTTGCGTGTCTGTTTCATAATAGAAAGGCAAGCCTTTAAGCCAATTTATAAGAGCAGCATCATTAAACGAACTGGCTTTGGATTCTATATCCTCTAGTAACATAAACTCATGATTTCCTGCTAAAACAATTACCTGATCTTTATGCTTTTCTTGTATTTCTTTAATGAAATATAGAATTGACAAATCTTGCGAATGAATATCGATGTAGTCACCCAATAGAATCAACTGATTATTTTCGCTCAAATCAACTAAACTAAGCGTTTCTTTGAACAGGTCCAGTTCCTCATGTATGTCGCTCATAGCGTAGATATGTACCATTATGGATTCCTCCGTAGCATCGTTTAATAAATGGATTGGAGATCAAAGTCCGCTTTGTTTTCAGGTGGTAGATCGAGCAGAGCGCAAAGGGAAGTGTCAAACTCATTCATTTTAATGTATCATTGCCACACTTTGAAAATTAGATACACCACCTCCTTTCTCAACATCAATTAAAAGGTGTTTTGTTTAGCACTTTCTAACTTCTCCATTTTGTTAGTGGGGTTAATTCAATGTTTTTTATACTTTATAGCACCAAGTCCGTCTTTGCCCTCAAATGATACATTTTTGATATTTCCATTTTCCACTGCTTCAAAAATATATCTACCAAGCAATGCAGGCGGATTCGAGATTATATCTCGCAGTACGAATTCAGACCCAGGTTCTAAACTGTTAATCGTACTTACCGCTTCTTTGTAAAGGTCAATAAAACTTACTGACGGCTTCGAAATTGACGATTTAGCAATTGTAGCTAAGACTAAATCCTTAACGTAGGAGGTCACATCTGGAAAACCCTGTTTTTCTGCCTCTTGCAAAAGGGCTTCATATTCACTTTCGTTAACTCGAAATTGTATCCTCGGGGTCATATCTAACCTTCCTTTCATTTTTTGTAGTCTACGTCACCATTTATGTCACCACTTATGTCACCATCACCCGAAAATAAGTTTAAATAATTTCTTCCAATTTGTCAAGAACATACTAAAGAATATCTATATCACTTTCATAAATCAACGCCAGGTGAGGGGGGCTGTCTAAAAGGTTCGTGTCTTGGTATCCCTGCCTGCTGCTGCCTTTGCAGGATTATCCCCTTCGTTCAGGAGCAGGGAGCAGGGGGGGGCTAGAGTAGGGTTCCAAAAAAGAGAGAAGAAAAAAACAAAAAAGATGAGGAAAAAATGAGGCGGTTCAGGTGAGTTTTTCGGCTTGAAAAGAGAACGTGAGTTTGGTATAATGAAATAAATGGAACATATGTTCGTAGATTCTTGATTCGTGGGCGAGTGAACATGGAGATCAATGCGGGAACGGAACTTCAACCATTCAACAGCCGTTTTAACAGCAAGCAGGACTGCAAGGAGGCGCTGATCGCAATGAAGTGGCAAACGGCTTCGTCTGCCCGCGTTGCGCTCACACCCGGTGCAGCCGTTTGACCTCCCGGCATATCCCCTTGATTCGAGTACGGAAAGTTCAAGCATCAAACGTCGGCTTTAGTCGGCACGATTTTTGAAGAAACGCATCTGCCCCTGCCCCGAGCGAAAGAAACGATTCGACAGAAATTACTGCGTATGTGTGCGGCGATTCCAGCGCTTCCTTACCGCCGGTTGAGCGCGCGCCAACCGAACCAGCCCCTTGCAGCTGCGGCCTGATCGAGAAACTGGAACGCCGAGAGGAGTTTGATGCAGATCAACTTAATGGGTAGGAGGTAGCATGAACAGTGCGGGCGTTGCTGTAAATGGATTCAGGCTACAGCAAAATCACGGTCTTTTCGTTTCCCTCGCGTCTTGTCCTTGATCTCATGTCCGGTCTGTTTCACCTCCCCTAAACCTGATTCTTTCCCCTAAGCCAGTCTAAATTATCTCGAACCTATCTGCTTCTCCACCCAATATTTTCTTCTCCCGAGCTTGTCTATTTCTCTACTACCTGATCAAACGGGATAATCGTGCAAAATCCCCGGACAGCAAGTATTGATCTGCCGCCCACCTCAAGCAAAGAATACTTTACTTCGTTTGGCAGTTGTTTTAGCGCTTCAAAGTAGAATTTAGAGCCATAAAAGGACGCCGTCAGGCGTTTTTTTAATATCGCTAGGAAAGATTGTTAATGCTTTTGCTCATTTTACGTATTAACATATGTGAGTTCCTTCATTACAAATTGCGCAATTTGTATAGCTGCCGGCGAAGGTAAGGTGGAAGGAGGGTGTGGATGGAAGTTATCCAGAGTAAAGTGGAACGTTACCAAAATACAGAAGAATCACGTGCGGCGATCATGTCAAAAGAGGAATTCACACAGATATACAATACGTATTTCAAACGCGTTTACAAGTATATCTATTATCGCATTAATAACCACCATGCGGCGGAGGATATTTGCAGTCAGGTGTTTGAGACCGTTATATGCAAGTATCACAGCTTTTCACCGGAAAAATCCAATTTTGAGGTGTGGTTGTTTGCTATTGTAAGAAACGCTGTAATGGACTACTTCAGGGCTCAGAAGAAAAGAAACCACTCCTCACTGGATTCTTTGCTGGAACTGATTTTTCCCAAGCCGTCTCCTGAGGAGTTGGCGATTCGCGAGGATAATAACCAGGCACTGTTCAAGGCTCTCGCTAAGCTGCGAGAGAAGGAGCGCAACATCATTGCAATGAAATACGGGGCTGGACTGAAGAATTCCGAAATCGCACAGATCATGGGTGTCAGTGAGTCCAACATTGGCGTCGTACTGTACAGAAGCCTAAAAAAACTGCATCTTTCCTTACAGGCGGGGGGATTCAAAATATGAACAAAAAAAATAATCTCACAGAATTCAGCAAGACCATAGAACTGCTTGAGAATACAGAACAGGGGAATGACACCTCCAAAGAAAGGATTTATAACCGCTTGATATACCGGCTGGATCTTGGAGCAATTAACACCCAATCAAGGGAAAAGGACGGGATAACGATGAAAAAAAGCAGTTGGAGAACAGCAGCGGTGATTGGCGGTGCGGTAATTTGTTTGGGCGGGGCATTTTCTACAACCAGCTATGCACAGGAAATGTTCCAGTCCATCATGGCAAAGTTTAAGGTGGGGAATCTCGAAATTACGCAATACGATAAGGAAATTCCTCCTGCTTCTACGTCTTTCACTCCATCTGAAGGTGGAAAAAGCGAGCGAGACGGCGTCATTGAATTGCCGGCTGCGGCCAAACTGACGATAGATGAAGCCCGTGCAGCGCTTGGAATGAACTTTCCGGCCCCGGATTGGGTGGCAGACTATAAGTTTGTGAACAGTGTTCTTCAGGGCACCAGCATGGTCGAATTGCAATACAATTCAGGGGATAAAGCTGTCAACTTTCTGATTTCCAAGGGTGGAGAAAACGGAATCAGTACTACCGAAGATGTGAAAGTAGAGGACATTAACGGGACTACGGTCTATTTTGCCAATGGAATTGTGATTTGGGAAGAGGAAGGCTTTACAGTTGAACTGTATTCCCAAACCGATTTTGACAAGACCACACTCGGGAAAATCATCGGCAGCTTTAGCATTGGCGCTCCGGTTGAGCCCTTAGAGGCTGACGTGGTGAATAAGAATGTGGAGAAGAGCAAAGGTGCAGTAGCTGCCTCGGCCCCGGCCGTAGATTGAGGCACAAAATGAAGTGAAGCCAAAAAACGGAAAGACGTTGCCAGCAATTTGGGTAGCGTCTTTCCGTTTTTCTTACGAACTAGGCCAATATGCCTTTGGCCCGGGCTTCCTTGATCCATGCCGGAAATTCGTTGAGAAGCCGGTCATACAGTTCTTCGTCGCTGATGCTCGAAATATCGTCCAGCGCAAAGAAATTGGCGTTATCGATATAGCGCCCGGGCATTTCGTCCAGTTTCTGCAGCACCCCGTAATTGGCCCGTCCCAAGCCGACAAATTGCCAAAACAAATTTTTGGTGGAACTTTCGGTAATAAGCCGGGAAATTTTATTTTTTTGACCAACTCCGCCATCGCTAAAGAAGATAATGTAAGTCGGTAAACTTACATTAGGCTCCTCCACCGTGTACTTGCGGATAATATCCTCCATTACCGGAGGCTCATTGTTCGTGCCGCCTTTGCTGCCTAAAGTATATGTACGGGCAATGTAATTTTCATAGTCTCTGGCCGTAACGCTCGGCGCCCGCAAATAATCTTTGGCGAAAAACCACACATCCAGCTCGCCGTTATCGTCAAACGCCGCGGCAATCGCCAGTATGCGTTCAAAGGCTTCCTGCACGATACCTTTGCGGTACAGGTGATACATGGAGCCCGACGCGTCAAAAACAACGGCCACACGCGCTTTGATCGGCTCGATTTTCTTTTTCTCGAGAGTCAGCGTTACTTTTCGTTTGAGCAGATCGATTTTGGACAGATTCAGAGGTGCGGGCGCAGGATTCGGGCTTGGAGCGGGGGCAGGAGCGGCCGGCGCCGGTGGTGCCGATGGCGCCGATGCCGCAGCCGTTTCGGCTGCAGCGTTATCCTCCACCTCCACGCCAAACGACTCGGCGAGCGGCTTCAGTCCTCCGAAAAATCCCCGTCCGATGGCCCGGACTTTGAAGCCGCCCTGGTATTTGTAGATTTCGATGAAAATAAGGGCCGTTTCTTGCGTCGCCTGGGTAATCTCATAAACTACTTGCTGGGAGCCGGCTCGAACAATGGCTTGGCATTTCTGCACCTGCGCGAAGGTTCCCGCTTCAAGGGTAGCGGTAAATACGCATTTTTCCACGGGAGCCTGACGAAGCTTGTGCGTATCGACCGCAAAAGAACTTTTCAAATTTTCGATCTGCTGCAAAACCACACTCCGCTGCGGATCGGCAGTTTGATTATAGAAAACAAAATAGTCGTCCGCAGGCACCTTGCCGCTCTCGTTCACCATAAAACAGCTGACATCGAGCGCTGACGGAGCCGAGGCGCATTGAATGGTGATTTGCAGTTGATCCGATTCATGAAGGCCGGTGTTTTGTCCCGTATTTAGGTTAACGATAGGATTTTCCATTGTGATTTCGCCTCTTCCTCTACTGGTGATTATTAGTAGCTATATAGATTCTGAGGGAAATGTTTCCACAAGTCAATTGTTTGGCCCGACTAACCGGCGCCGAATAACAGGCACCGAATAATACAAGATCGTCTGGAGCACACTTTACCATAAGCAGGCAGTAATCGTTTAAATTTGTATAAAAACGAACGATCAATAGCATATCTTGCAGTAATATTCGCTTTTTGTATTGACAATCCCTTCGCCCGTGCCTAGAATAAATCATGTGACAAACCCTAGTTGCAGGGTTTGTAAGGATTCGACAAATACCAATTTAATCTTTCGTATAATTCCGGGAATCGGCCCGGAAGTCTCTACGAGGTCACCGTAAATGATCTGGCTACGAAAGGAAGAAGCGGTCGCAGGGCTTTGGCGCGGGAGATCGGGTTGTGGTTTTCCGGAATGCCTTTGCGGATTCTCATGCTTCTTCCGGATGCGCGGGACCCGGGGAACAGTTAGTGACCTCGGGCTTTTTGTCGTTTCCGACTCAATTTAAGGGGGAGAATTTTTCACATGGATCGCTTCTTTAAGCTTAAGGAACACGGCACGAATGTAAGAACGGAGATTATAGCGGGGATCACCACGTTCATGACGATGGCTTACATTTTGTTCGTGAACACGATCTTTTTGGGACCCGGCGGAGCGGGCATTCCGGTGGAAGGGGTATTTTTCGCCACCACGATTGGCGCCGGGCTGATCACGATTCTTATGGGATTGTTCGTCAACATCCCGATCGCGCTGGCACCGGGCATGGGGCTGAACGCTTACTTCATGACCGTGGTGCTTAGCTCGGGTGGAGCGATTACTTGGCAGGCGGCGCTCGGCGCGGTATTTATTTCCGGTATCATTTTTCTGATTCTGACGGTGACGAAGGTGCGCCAGCTGCTGCTGGTTGCCGTGCCGCAGAGCATTAAAGCGGCCATCACGGTCGGCATCGGCCTGTTTGTGGCCAGCCTCGGTTTGAAGATGAGCAACCTGATCGGCGCTAATCTGTCGGGGGTAACGGACACGTCCGCCACGGTTCCCGGCAGCAGCATCAACTTCACGCTGGGCGATTTCGTCCATAGCCCCGATGTTCAATTAACGTTGATCGGCTTGATCCTGATTGCCATTTTGATGTCGCTGCGGGTTAAAGGAGCGCTGTTGATCGGGATTATCGCCACCACCATTATCGGTATTCCGATGGGCGTTACTAACGTTTCCGGGCTTTCCGGCGCCAGCTGGCTGCCCGCTTTTGACAATCTTGCGGTGGGCAAGCTCGATCTGGGTGCGGCTTTGCATCTGGGTCTGTTTGAAATTGTTTTTGTTTTCACGTTCGTTGAATTGTTTGATACGTTCGGCACTTTGGTCGGCACGGCTACCCGCGCCGGCTTGATGAAAAACAAAGAAGAAGGCGAGAAAAAAATCGGCAAGGCGATGCTGGTGGATGCGGTTGGCGTCAGCGCGGGCGCGTTTCTTGGCACCAGCACGATCACTTCCTATGTAGAGAGCACCGCTGGTGTGGCCGAAGGCGGACGCACCGGGCTCACTTCGGTAACGACGGGGATCTTGTTCCTCCTGGCGCTGTTCATCGCGCCGCTGGCCGGTGTTGTGCCGAGCGCGGCAACGGCTCCGGCGCTGATTATCGTCGGCGTGCTGATGATCGGCCAGGTCAAATCGATCGAATGGGATGACTTCCTGCATGCATTCCCGGCGTTCTTGACGATCGTATTGATGCCTTTTACCGGAAGCATCGCCAACGGGATCGCCGCCGGTTTGGTCTCTTACGTCATTCTGGGCGGATTCAACAACCTGTTCACCAAAAACAAAGTCAAAATCCATTGGCTGATGTGGGTGCTGGCCGTGCTCGTACTGGCGCGTTATATCTTCCTTGGCACCGAATAATTTAATGAAAACCGGATCGACCAACAAGGGTGTCCTTCTCCGTCAGGAGCAGGCGCCCTTGTTTTGGTTCTAACCGCCGCCCACTGGAACGACAAACCGCCTACCCTTCAAAATAACGACATAAATTACCTCTATTTCTCCCAAATGAACGGATATCGCCGGAATAGCAACATTTTTTGCCTGTATTTTTGCTGGATTATCTCGGAACAATACAAAAGAGCACCGCAGGCTTATCGGCGCGCTTCTTTAGCTCCATTTCTAGGCTGTTTGGCATGGAAAGAAATGGGTCCCCATTCCTGAATATTTTTTTGTGAATCCGCTTTTTTTCATAAACTATGGATTGATTTCCAGCCGGAGTCGATTATAATAAATTTGAATAATTAAATAAAGCGAAGTCAAAGGCAAACTATTCGAAAGGATAGGACGCAAAGTTTGGAGTCTAAAGCGTGCGCAAGCCGCGGTGAGAATTGCGGTGCAAGCTGCGCTATGATTGTCCGGCCGCCATGTAAGTATGGCGGTCTTTTTATTTTGAAGATTTTGATTGGAAAAAATTAACTTTCACAAAAGAAGGTGAACTAATGATTTCGATGGTAGGAAACGGCGCCCGGTCGATTCGGATCGGATTAGCCACAGCTCTGCTTGCGTTTTGGGTGGCCGGCTGCAGCGGGACTAAGCCGCAGGCGGACAACGGGAATGGGGCCTCCTCCATGTCCGGGGTGCAGACCGCCTCATTGCAGCAGCAGCCGATTGCCCGATATACGGGGGAACCGAGCAAAACATTGTCTTTTGTCTATACGGCCAAAAAGGAGCTTTCCCTAACGTTCGACGGTTTGGGCGACCGCGAGACGATCGAGCGCTTATTGGATGAACTGGACAAGCATCACATCAAGGCGACGTTTTTTGTCCCGGGCATGCGGGCGGCCGAAGAGCCGGATTTGGTCAAGGAACTGGCCAGCCGCGGCCACGAGGTGGAGAACAATACGTTGACGCGCGCCGACTTGACGACCTTAAGCTATGAGGAAATCTATAAAGAAATCAACCGTACCAACGGCTTGATTGCCGACGCGACAGGCAAGCAGCCGCAGTTCGTCCGGACCCGGGGGGCCCGTATGAGCGAAGACGTTCGCCTGGTGGCGGCGCAAACCGGACTAAAGGCCGTCGTTTCCTACAACATCAATCCGAAGGACAGCGACATGCAAAGCGCCAAGGAAATCGGCGATTACATACGGAAGTACATTAGCCGCGGCGGCATAATTGCGCTAAATACAGACGTGAATCCCGAGGTGGTTTCCTCCATTTCCTATATTGCGGCTGCGGCGAAAGAAGTAGGCTATAAGTTGGTGCCGCTCGCAAAGCTGGTGCGTGACGGCGGCGAGCGGAAGCCGCTGGAGCAAATCCCGGGATACGATGCCGCCCGGATCAATCCCGATTACGAGCAGGCGGACTATAATCTGATTTATAACGCCAGCGACATCGCCAAATGGAACCCGCACGGCAAGAAGGTCGTCGCCCTGACCTTTGACGATTGGGGCAGCGATTTGACGGTTACTCGCCTATTAAAGATCCTGGAGGATCATGACGTCAAAGCGACCTTTTTTCTGCGGGCCAACGGCGTAGAGAACAACCCGAACCTGGCCAGAGCTATCGTCGAAGAGGGTCACCTTGTGGCGAATCATACCTACAGCCATCCCGTGATTACGCAAATCCCGCCCGACGAGCTGCAGGAAGAAGTGGTCAAGGCGCACCGCATCATCACCGAAGCGATTCAGCAGCAGCCGGCGATGCTGTTCAGGCCTCCAACCGGGGAGATCAACAAGGAGACGGCCAAGGTGATCGCGGCCACGGGGTATAAGACGCTCGCTTTGTACGATGTGACCACCCTGGATTGGAATTCCGACCATGACGCGCAGTACATTTTAAACGGAGTGCTGAAGCAAACGACCAACGGCAGCGTTATTTTGCTGCATATGCTTGACGGTCTCCATACGCTGGAAGCCTTGCCGGAGGTAATCGACCAATTGAAGCTGCAGGGTTATTCCTTTGTGCTTCTGGACGAGCTGTACGGGATGAAATAAGGAACGAATGCTTGCTCAGCATCTATGGATACTCATCGGGAAATGAACGGAGTTGAATTTATGGATTTTGATCAGTTATACACACATATTGCTAAACGGACGGCCAAGCTGGCTGTCGTTGGACTGGGGTACGTAGGTTTGCCGCTGGCGGTCGCGTTTGCCCGCAAGGCTGACGTCATCGGGTTTGACGTGAGTCCCCGGAAAATCGCCGATTACCTTGCGGGGAAAGATCCGACCGGCGATGTCGGGGACGCGGCGATCAAGGCGAGTTCGATTGACTTTACCTCGGATGAGGCGAGGCTGGGGGAGGCTTCCTTTTACATCCTGGCCGTGCCTACGCCGGTTCAAAACGATAAAGTGCCCGACCTTACTTATGTCAAGAACGCCAGTGCGATGGTCGGGAAACATTTGCGCCCCGGTTCGGTCGTTGTCTACGAGTCGACGGTTTATCCCGGCGTCACCGAGGAAGTGTGCGTTCCGATCCTGGAGGCGGAGTCGGGGCTTACATGCGGGGTCGACTTTAAAGTCGGCTATTCCCCCGAACGAATCAATCCGGGCGATCAGGTTCACCGGCTCGAGAACATCGTGAAAATCGTTTCCGGCATGGACGAGCAGACGCTTGGTCTTGTGGCCCAGGTTTACGAGCTGGTGATCGAGGCGGGGGTTTACCGGGCCGAAAGTATCCGCGTGGCCGAGGCGGCCAAGGTGATCGAAAACGCCCAACGCGACATCAATATCGCTTTTATGAACGAACTCTCCATGCTGTTTCACCGGATGGGAATCGACACGAAAGCGGTGCTGGCCGCGGCGGGAACCAAATGGAATTTTCTCAAATTCACCCCGGGGCTGGTCGGCGGCCATTGCATCGGCATCGATCCTTACTATTTAACTTATAAAGCGGAAGATGCGGGGTACCATTCGAAAATCATTTCCGCGGGGCGGCGCATCAACGACGGGATGGGCAAATATGTCGCCCGCAGCATCGTAAAGCTGCTGATGCGCCTGCGGAAAGATTTGTCGGATGTGAAAGTCGGTATCCTCGGCCTGGCCTACAAGGAGGATTGCCCCGATTTTCGCAACACGAAGGTCACGGATATTATCGCAGAGCTGAAGGAATATGATATCCAGCCGCTTGTCTGCGATCCGCTGGTGGAGCCGCGGCTCGTGTACGAAGAGCACGGATTGGAGTTGGCGCAGCTGTCCGATTTGCGGGATTTGAACGTGGTGGTGCTGGCCGTGCCTCACAGGGAATTTCTAAACATGGCTCGTGAGGATTACGACCGGTTGTTCGGGGCGGACAAGAGCAAGGTGTTTATCGATATTAAAGCCGTGTTCGATAAATCCGAATTCGAAGCTTCGGGTTATCATTACTGGAGCCTGTAAAGGGCCCATCTTAAAGGTTAAGGGGCAATGAACTTGAGGAAAAAGAACAAAGCACAACAAAAGCCGGTTGAAGTTCTCTCCACGCCCAAGGCGGATCGGCGGCTGCTTGCCCATGTCCCCGATCCGGAGAACATCCGCAAAGCGTCGGACCGCAGAGGCATGTTGCGGTCAAAGGACGATGGGTCCGGTGAATCCGCCGATCATGGCGACAATAAGATGCCCCGTCTGCTCAGCTTGCGCTATGAGGCTGATTTTCCCGTCTCGCTGCTGCCCGTGGGAGCCGATAAGAAAGGGAAAAAGGCGGGCGCAAAGTCCAAAATAAACGGCATGGCCGCGGACATTTCTTCAACGGGGATTCTGGTGGAGCTGGAATCGGAGATGGCCGAAGCATGCCGTGAAGGCGATGTGTTCGAGCTGCGCTTCAACATTCCGCCGGGGACGATGCCGGAGGGTTTTGAGTCGAAGGTGAAAATAAAAGCATCGGTCGTTCGCAGGTTTACCCGTGATACGCCGGACGGGGAGAAGCCAATGGCGGCGCTTGCTTTTGAAAGCAACCTTTACAATTACTTTCAGAAACGGCGTTGGGGCTATTCCGTGTATACGGCCAGCGGCTTGCTGTTTGTCGCCATGACGATTATTTTGCTGATGCGCGCCGAAAGCATCATCTATTTCAAATACAATATCCTGCTTTATTTATACAGTCTAACGGCGGCCGTATTTTTGCTGACGCGGTATTTTTTTGGGGCTTTGTACCGCAACGTGCCGGTCAATCCGGATTATACGCCGGGCGTGACGATCATTATCCCTTGTTTTAACGAAGAGCAATGGATTCAGCGCACCGTGCTCAGCTGCATCAATCAGGAGTATCCGATCGACAAGCTGGAAGTGATCGTTGTGGACGACCGTTCGACCGACAGATCGGTGGAGCGGATCAACGAGATCGTCGAGCGCCTGCATAAGGAAGCGGAGCGGTTTGACATTCGGAATCGCCTCAGGCTGGTTGTCTTGCCGGAGAACGGAGGCAAGCGGGTCGCTTTGGTCAAAGGCGTGGAGATGGCCAAACATGATTTGGTCGTGTTCGTGGATTCGGACAGCTTTTTGGAGCCGGACGCCATCCTTCACCTCGTGCAGCCGTTTCAAGATCCGAAAATGGGCGGGGTGGCCGGCCGGACGGACGTGGAAAACAAATATACGAATTCGATTACCAAGCTGCAGACGGTTCGCTATTATATCGCGTTTCGCATCATGAAAGCGGCGGAATCCTGGTTCGACAGCGTTACCTGTCTATCCGGTCCGCTGTCATGTTATCGGAAAGAGCTGGTGCTCAAATACGCGGACGCCTGGTTGAATCAGAAATTTCTTGGCCAGCCGGCCACGTTCGGCGATGACCGCAGCATGACCAACTTCATACTTCGCTCCCATCGGACGGGGTACCAGGACAACGCGATTTGTTCCACTATCGTGCCGTCCAAGCTGGACGTCTTCCTGAAGCAGCAGATGCGCTGGAAGCGCTCCTGGCTGCGGGAGTCGCTGCGCGCCGGGACGTTCATCTGGCGTAAAGAACCGTTCATGGCGCTGTTTTTTTACATAGGCCTGATCGTTCCGATCGCCGCTCCGATCGTTGTGTTGTACAATCTCGTGTATGTGCCGCTCGTTTACGGCGTTTTTCCGGGCACATTTTTGATGGGACTTATATTGATGGCTTTATTGATGAGCTTTGCGCATCTGTTGTTCCGTAAAAGCAAACTTTGGATTTTCGGCTTGGTATTCTGTGTTTTTTACGAACTGGTGCTGCTTTGGCAAATGCCGGTCGCCTGGGTCACGTTCTGGAAATCCACCTGGGGTACGCGGGAAACGCCGCAGGATGTTGAGGCCAGAGCCAAAAAAGAAAGCCGCAAAGCGAACAAACGGAGAAGATCACTTTTTAAAAATCTTTTTAATGATTCCCACAAGGACAAGGGTTTATACAGTGAGGTTGACTGACTATGGGAAAAAACAAGCCGCGCAAGGCGCTTGATGTCGGACGCAAAGAGCGGAACAAAGCGGTCAAATCGGCCGTTCAATTTGTGGTGCTGGCTATGGTGCTGGTGCTGTTGGTGCATGCCGTGGCGGGAATCCACCGTTACCGGGAGCCGGACAAAGCGGCCTGGCAGCAAACGCGGGGATTTATCGCCTTGTCCTATTATGGAGTGGATCGAACCGGAACGCGCGGTCTGATCGCCAAAAGCCGTCTGGACGAGCAACTGCAAATTTTGCGGCAAAACGGGTATGTCACGGTTTCGCAGCAGGATATTCTTGATTTTTACGAGCACGGCAAGCCGCTGCCCCAAAGGGCAGTGTATCTAAGCTTTGAGGACGGACGCAGCGATTCCGCCTTGTTCGCCCAGCCCCTGCTGGAAAAATACAATTATATAGCGACGATGCTTTCCTACGCCGACCGGCTGGACGTCGTGGACCCGAAATTTCTGGCGGGACCGGAGCTGCTTAAGCTGACGCGCAAAGGGTATTGGGAATTGGGGAGCAACGGTTACCGTTTGACCTATATCAATATTTTTGACAAGGACGGGCGGTACGTTGGAACGCAAACCGAGCAGCAGTTTAAGAATAAAGACGAGGCGCGTTACTATACGCACTATTTGATGGACTTCATCCGCGACGCCGATAAGGTGCCTTTGGAGAACCGCCGGGAAATGGAAACGCGCATTAACCAAGACTACCGGCTTATGGAGCAGATTTATCGGGATAAGCTGGGATTCGTTCCGAACGTGTACATGATCATGCACGCCAATTCGCTGCACAACGGAATGAATCCTTTGGTGGAAAACGTGAATTCCCAGAATATCGAACGGCTGTTTAAAATGCACTTTAACCGCGAAGGGCAAGCCTTTAATGACAGCGGCGGCGATTTGTACGATTTGACGCGGCTGCAGCCTTCCCCCGGCTGGTATCGCAACCATTTGTTGATGAGAATCGCGGGGGACACCGGGGAATCTTACGATTTCTATCAAGGCGACAAGAAGCGGGCCGATCATTGGCAATTGCTTGGCGGGGCCGCTGAATTCAGGGGCAACCGCATCATCCTGACCTCCCCGGAAAGCGGTAAAGGCCTGCTTTATCTTAAAGGGAGCGACGGCTATCAAAATGTGAAGGTATCGCTGCAGATTGCGGGGAACATTATCGGCTCGCAATCGGTATATTTGCGGTACGACCGCAAGGCCGATGCTTACGTAAAGGTGGTCGTGGAAGACAACCTGCTTCGCGTCGTGCAAAAAGAGCCCGGACAAACGGAGGAAAAGACGTTGATTTCCCGGGACCTCGGCAGTTTAAAAGGCGTATCGGAGCAGACGGCGATTGGGCGCAAGCTGGAGGTGGCGGTCGCCGGCAGCGGGTTGACCCTGCAGGTCGACGGGGCGGCCGCCGCGCCGGAAATCCAAATCGCGTCTGCGCTTGCCGCAGGCGGTTTGGCTTTGGAAGCTTCGGCAAGCGAGGAGCATAGCCAAGACCCGGTGTACGACGGTGTGTTTGACGATGTGATTGTTTCCGAGGCAGGGCAAAGCGGCACGGATGAGCCGCCGGGCAAAGTGCTGTTCTCGAACGGATACACCCCGCTGCAAAAGGCGGTCAACGGCGTTAAATGGACGTTTGACGCACTGGTTGATTGGGCGGTTGAAACCTTTTAAATGAAGAAACCAGAGGGCCTTTCTTATCGAAAGGCCCCGTTTCTATGCGGCGACGACATCCGCTGTCCGCAGCCGGTGTATCGCCATGGCTGAAAATACGGAAATATAAACCGCGTTGATGAACACGAACAGTCCGTTTTCCGGCCCTGTTAGCCCATTTTGGTCCAATACGCCCATGCCGGTTGTCAACAAGCTAAACGGGAAAAAGAACCTCATGTTTAGGATATACAGACCGAGACCGAGCATGGAGCAGCATATGCTGATGCCGACGGGAAGGGCGAAGCTGCGTATCCTGAAGGAGAAGAAAAGCTGCATGGACGCGATCGAAATCGCGGCGATCCAGCCGCGCAAAGCCCATCCGGCCAGTTCCGCGGGAAGATCCGCAAGCGGCAGCGAGAGAAGGAGGCCCGCGAGTATATATAAGGCGGTAAACAAAGTTTGAACGCCAAAAATCAAAACCGCAACGGCGGACAGTTTGCCGAAGTAAATGCTGGCGGCGGAGACAGGGGCGGTATGCACCAGGTTCCAATTCCGGTTGACATGCTCCAGCCTGCACATATACGCGCAGCAAATGGCGATGAGAACGGGAAAGAAAAATTCGCCGTAAAATAGGCTGACTTGAGTCCACAAGCTATACCATGCTTGGTCTAGAATCTCCTGATTGGAATAGTAGTTGAAGCAACCGATGGACAAGCTGAGTACGGGCAACACGATCATCGTTATCCAGATACGTCCTCGGCGCAGTTTGAGCCATTCGGCGCCAATGCTTCGGATCATGGGAAACCTCCTTATATTTCTTGGCGGGATGCGTGAAGGCATCCGGCCGTATAGAATATCGCAATCATCAGCAGAGCGGCCACCCCGTTTCCGGCTTGCGCGGGCAACACGAAATAGCGGCTGGTTTCCGCCAAGGCGTTATAAGACATGCCGATAGGAGACATTTCCGTATAGTAGGACCAGACGAATAACTTGCGAATGGACGCGGGAAAGAAACTGGCCGTAACCCCTAAAAAGCCGCCGGCCATGCCGAGCGTCAGCGCAAAGGTCTGGTTTTTGAACGTGAGGGAAATCCATTGCTGCAGCGCGGTGACGGCAAGGTTTGTCAGGAGCGTGCCGGCCAGAAGGCGGACCAACAGCACGAGCGGCAGCGGATCCGGGAAATTTTTAAATACCCCGAAAGCCGACAAGGCGCCTATCTGGAAAGCGGCTCCGCAGAGCAGCAGCGTATTGGCGCAAATCCACTTGGCCAAGTAGATGCGGTTACGGCTGACGTTGGTTGCCATCAGCATCTTCCACGTCGTTCCCTTATGTTCCATATCGCAGAGGCGGGAAACGACCACGGCCGAAATGATGGGAAGAAAAAGTCCGTTCAGCGTGGAAAGCATCAATAGGACGTATTCCCATCCGACGTTTTCGGGATGGCGGGCAAGCGTGTAGCTGGTGATCATGAAGATCCACAGTACTTCGGCCGCCAAAAAAATCGCAATCATCCATCCGATTTTTTTGCGGCGCAGCTTAAAAAACTCTAAAGTCAGTTCCTTCATTACAGACTGCGCTCCTTTCCCGTCAGCTCCAGAAAAATATCTTCCAGGCTTTTTTTTCGCTCCTCGATTCTGAACACGTCGAGTCCGCTGTCGACCAACAAGCGGTTGACCTGCGCGGTTAAAGTATCGTCAAGATGGTCGAACAGCAGGCGCGGACCCCTGGAAGAGGCTTGAAAGCCGTGTTTTAAGAGCAAGCGTTCCGCCGCTTGGTTGTCGGAAGTTTTTAAGGAGATGGAGACTTTCGTTTTGGCCTGGAGCTGCCCCATGGTCCCTTGGAACAGCAGTTGGCCGTTGCTGATAATTCCCACCGAGCTGGCGATTTGCTCGATTTCCGAAAGCAGGTGGCTGGATAACATTATGGTCATTCCATAACGCGCGGGCAGCGATTTGATCAGTTCCCTGATTTCCAAAATTCCCGCAGGATCGAGTCCATTGGTAGGCTCGTCGAGGATGAGCAGCCTTGGAAAGGCAAGCAGCGCCATGGCGATTCCCAGCCGCTGCTTCATGCCGAGCGAGTAATGGTCGACCCGCTTGTCTTTTTGTTTTTCCAGCCGGACGATACGCAAAACCTCGTATAAATTTTTGGCCGGCGCATCGTGCAGACGCTGCATGATTTTCAGGTTCTCCCAGCCCGTCAAATGACCGTAATAAGATGGCGATTCAATCAATGAGCCGATCTGTTTGAGGATGGACCTGCGATCTTTGGCCAGTTCGCGGCCGAAAACTCTCACCTCGCCTTCCGTCGGCTTGATCAGGCCAAGCAGCATTTTGAGAGAGGTTGATTTTCCCGCACCGTTCGGCCCGAGGAAACCGAAAATTTCCCCTTCCGGAACGGCAAGATTAACTTTGTTTACCCGATAGACCCCATTGTACATTTTGGACAAGTTATGCGTTGCGATCAGCGCCCGGGAATTCATTGTTCATTCAACTCCGTTTTTATGTTGTTTTCTTTTCACTTTATAGTCCGTACCTTTCGCGGGGCTTACGGCAACCTTACGACAACCTTAAATCGCGCGATTCCGGGGGGGGCGAAGCCCGTCTACCATGTATAATGAGAACGGGTGAGAATGCATGGAAAATTTAAAAGACAAAAAAATACTCATTGTGGACGATGAGCCGGAAATACGCGTGATGATCGAACGTTTTTTGCGCAAGGAAGGTTATTTTCGCATATACCGGGCGGAGAGCTGCGCTGCGGCGCTAGCCATATGCCGGACGGACAAGCCGGATATCGCCATCCTGGACGTGATGCTTCCGGATGGGGACGGCTTTGGTCTGTTAAGCGCAATCCGTACGTTTTCCGAGATGCCCGTATTGATGTTGTCCGCCCGGGGGGAAGACGAGGATCGGCTGCTGGGGCTGGGGCTCGGAGCGGACGATTATTTGGTTAAACCGTTTTTGCCGCGCGAGTTGCTTTTGCGTTTGCAGGCCATTTTGAAACGGACTTTTGCTTCCGCTGCGCCGGAACGTTTGCCCGCGTTTTGTCTGGGGGATATTGAGATTGATCTGGAAAGTGCTGCTGTAAGGCGCAATCAAGAGGAATTGCCGTTAACGGCCAAGGAGCGCATGCTTCTATTGAAGCTTTACGAGAACGAAGGCCGGATCGTCACGTCGGATGCCATTTGCCAGGCGGTATGGGGAGATGACAGCTTTAGTTACGAAAACACGCTGATGGTGCACATTCGCCGCATCCGGGAAAAAATTGAAGCCGATCCGTCGCGTCCGCGGCATCTGCTCACGGTCAGGGGATTGGGGTATAAGCTACAGGTGAAGGAGGCGCCGTAATGCAGGGAGTCATGACGATGCTTAGGCGGTTTATCGGCGCTACCATGCTGCTTTCCCTCTTGCTTATGGCCTTTAATCTGGTGCTGCTAAGCACGATCGTATTTAGCGAAAATAAACAGCGGAACCCGGAGTCGGTGGTTAAGGAAGTAGCGGAACAACTGGAGGTTCACCCGGATCGTTATCGGCTTGCCGCCCCGGCGGCGAAGCTGCTGGATGAACATGAAGCTTGGGCCATGCTGCTCGATTCAAAAGGGGAAGTCGTCTGGGAATACCGGTTGCCTAAACAGCTTCCGCGCACGTACAGCATCGTGGATGTAGCCAAGTTTTCGCGCCATTATCTGCTGGATTACCCGGTATTCGTCTGGGAGAAAGGCGCCGGGCTGCTTGTAGTGGGGTATCCGCAAAATACCTATGCAAAATACCAAGTCAGCTATTTCAAAGATTGGATTCAATCGCTGCCGCTCCGGCTTGTCCTTTTGCTGGTATGTAATCTGGTTTTGTTTATCGTGTTGTCGGTCTGCTTGGGCGCGTGGTGCATGCGAAGCATAAAGCCGCTGGTCAACGGGATCTACGGACTGACAAAGCAAGAGCCGATCCAGGTTAAAGCCAAAAGTATTTTCCGAGATTTGGCGGACAGTATCAATGCCGCATCCAGAATGCTGCGGGAACAGAACAGGGCGCTTAAAGCGAAGGATGAAGCGCGTTCCAATTGGATCGCCGGGATTTCGCACGATGTCCGTACCCCGTTGTCGATGATCCTGGGTTATGCCAGCGATTTGGAGGAGCACCCGGATTTGCCCTTGGAACAGCGGCAGCAAGCGGGAATCATTCGCCGGCAAGGCGAGAAGCTGCGTTCCCTGATCCATGACTTGAACCTGGTCTCCATGCTGGAATATGAAATGCAGCCTTTGAGCATCAAAGAGCTACGTGTGTCCGCGGTCGTCAGACAGGCAGCTTCCGACTTTCTCAATCAGGGGTTGGATACGGACAGGTATGCTATTGAGCTGCAATTGAATGACGAGAAAATAAAGGTGCGGGCGGATGAAAAGCTGCTGTTGCGCGCCGTATCGAATTTAGTACAAAATAGTATCATCCATAATCCGCAAGGCTGCCGGATCGTCTTACGTACGGCAAGTGATCCGGAACGCTCCAGGTGCCTCTTGATCGTATCGGATGATGGCCAAGGGACGGAGCGTTCCGAACTGCCGGACTTGCTGAAGCTGCCGTATTCGTCAACCCGCAAGCGTTCAAGGAAACACGGCCATGGGCTAGGCTTGCCGATGGTTGCGCGGATTGCAACGGCGCATGGCGGCAGACTTCTGCTTGCAAGCGATCTAAACGAAGGATTTCAGGCAACGCTAGAGCTTCCGTATTTCGTACTAGGGGGACAAGCGGACTGATTTTAATTAAAAGAAGAGGAGTCGCGCCTTTTGTTTAAGAGCCTGTTTATACGAAAATCGTCATTATTCATTGTGGCCGTCGCTATGATCGTCATTGTATGCGGGGGGATCTATTACATCTATATAAACAGAGCGGAAGGCCGGGTAAATGCCATTCAGGAGAACGTTGGCCGGCCCGCCGATTTGTCTGCTTGGATCGTAGATTGGCAGCAGGATTCCGGAGAGGAAGACTACGGCGTGTTAGGTTCCCGCTTATCAGAACTGCAGATGTTTGCGGCTTATTTCGATGCGTCGGGGCATCTTTATTTAGCGGATACGTTTCGGGATAGCTTGGCGAATGACGCCTCCCTTCGCCAGGCCGATGGCGGGCTGTTTTTGACGATCGTCAATGACCTGAGGAGCGAAGATGGCTCGGTCGTGCAAAAGGACTCCGATCTGACGAAACGTTTAACCCAAAGCGGGGAAGCCCGCCGGGAGCATATCCGGGAAATTTTGAACCTGGTCGATCAGCTTGATCTGGATGGCGTGGAAATTGATTACGAGAAAATCAAGGACGGCGATTGGAACGGTGTGGTCGCTTTTTACAACGAATTGTATCAGGAACTGCTTCAGAACGGACGTAAATTGCGGGTTGTACTGGAGCCGGGTGCGCCGCTAAAAAGGTTGAAGCTGCCGAAGGGGCCCGAATATGTGGTGATGGCTTACAATTTGTATGGCTCGCACAGCGGTCCCGGACCTAAAGCGGACAAAAAGTTCATTAAAGAGCTTGTCGGCAAAACGGCGTCTATCCCGGGAAACAAGCGTCTGGCCCTAGCTACGGGGGGATTTGCCTGGAATGAAAAAGGAGAGGTTGCGGCGGTCACCGAGAAGGAAGCCGACGGGCTTTCCGAATTGAGTAAAGACGGAGTGGAGCGCGACAAAGCCAGCGGAAGCCTTCATTTTAAATATACGGACGCTGACGGAGGCGAGACGACCGTTTGGTATGCTGACGGCGTAACTTTGCGCAGTTGGATTGTGACGGCGCGCGAAGCCGGGTGCCATCGTATCGCCATTTGGAGGTTGGGCGGATTGAGTCAACGAACTTTAAAGATGTTGGCGGAAATCGATTGAAGCTGGAGCAGCCGGACAGCGCATTCGGCAACGGACGGGGCAAAACGATACGTTTCCGATGCGCCGCCAAACCGGCTTTGCCAAACTAGTTTTACCAAACCGGCTCAAGATGTTTAATCTTCTCCGTTTGGTTGACTCTGGCATCCCCAGGGTATTTCGGTTCCTTAGGAACGATTTCCCGGTTGTCTTTGGCTGCTGGATGCGGTATATTAATAAACGTCGCTGCAAGAGAGGTTTTCCTAATAAGGAGGCCGCAATTCGCTTGGAAATATTTGATTTAAAAAAACTCTTGCATTGATGAATTAAACGTGATATATTATAAGAGTTGCTGCTGCGAACGAGATATTGAGGCGGCAATGAAAAAGAAGTTGATCTTTGAAAACTGAACAACGAGTGAGTATAAATGAGAATTAAAATTCTCGTCAGTAACTGATTGAGCTAATCGCTCTTTCGAATAAACTTGGATGATTCGTTCATTCAACCTTTATTGGAGAGTTTGATCCTGGCTCAGGACGAACGCTGGCGGCGTGCCTAATACATGCAAGTCGAGCGGACCTGATGGAGTGCTTGCACTCCTGACGGTTAGCGGCGGACGGGTGAGTAACACGTAGGCAACCTGCCCGTAAGACCGGGATAACTACCGGAAACGGTAGCTAATACCGGATAATCAAGTCTTCCGCATGGGAGGCTTGGGAAAGGCGGTTCTGAATTTATTCAGGGCTGTCACTT
>SNQW01000228.1_pt1 | contig 30311 bp, 43 predicted proteins | sample 2580511 | NCBI WGS metagenome assembly SNQW01 (sample SAMN10953775, study PRJNA522744) | food fermentation metagenome | isolation source: 8-hour incubation of native-enriched microbial consortia from nixtamalized... | place: Mexico | collected 2017-09-24 | reverse complement strand
AGCAATAGCTGACTATATAGTATGACGTATAAATAGAAAAAGTTACAAATAAAAAAAGTTACAAATAAAAAACACCCTCTCTGGATTCGCAGTCCAGAGAGGGAGTCTCTGCTTTGGTAGCGATATTACTTCACAAGAATATTTTACCATGAGCAGGGGGAGTCGTCATGCAAATGTCGTTTTTGCCGAAAATTGACCGAAAGGCTACACAAAAGAGAGTTGAGGAAGCATTGGAGACGGCGCGTATTTATAAGCAGATCGGCTTTGTTCGTCGGGAGATGAAGAGCACGCCTGCCTATGAAGCAAGGTATCATGGTGCGACGAACAAAACGACTGATATGGCAGCCGAATGTGCTGTCTGGAATGTAGATAAGGAAAGAGAGATTGAAGCGCTATGTGAGCGGGTGGAGAAGGCTGTGAGTCGTTTGAATAAGAAGGAACGGGAGATTATCGAGAAGCGCTATCTGGAAGACGAGAGCTTTGATTATATTGTGGCTGGTGAGGTTGGGCTGAGTGAAAGGACGTATACCCGGACGAAGGCCAGAGCATTTTATAAGCTCGCGTTTATGTTGAAGCTGGAAGTGTTGTCTGAGGAGAGAGATCCAGTACTGGTGTGAGGAGAAGAAAAGATGATAGGATATCGACGAGATAGGCCGTTCGTAGAGGAACGGTCTTTTAAAGTTAGAGAGGAAATAGTCATTTGGTGTCGAATTTTTATGATTATATGAAAAAAGGAGTAGGATTATGGAACCTAATGAAAATGTTTTTCAAATACTTTATACAATCGCTATTTATATTATTTCTTTAGCATCTATTATTTTTTTAATTTTGCAGGCCAAAAAAAGAAATCCAAACCTTTTTAATGATATAAAAAACATATTATATACGTACTCGTTTAAAACATTTTTAGATATGTATAAAAATTCAATTCTAATGCGAGCTTATTTAGGAATATTGATTCTTTATACTCTACTTGTTTCTTTTCAAGAAGCGATTTTGAGATTTGATAGCTATTTAACTATATTTGCGGTGACGATATTAACAACTATAGCTGCATTCATTGTGGTATCTTTTCTTATTTCGTTTTTAATAAATGTAGCTAACTCATTTACGGATTATATATATAATAGCTCACTTAATAACAGATTAACATTTTCTGTCTATACCCTTGTTTTTATAAGTATAGCCTTGTTCATATTATCTGAACCAAAAAACTACTTACTATATGCTTGCTATATCTCTTTGTTGATAAGCCATTTAATAATAGTTATTCAATTGGTGGAAATTAGTATAAATCCCTTAGAATCTTTAGGAAGAGTTAGTAGTAACCATATAAAATCTTCAGTAGTTAATATTAGCTCTATAAAACTTTTAGGTGTAAATAATTGCTTGAAAGAGATTAAAAAAGAGAATCTACAAAAAAGCAAGTTTAAGGTATTATTTATATTTTTTATCCTTTTATTTTTAAATTTATATTTTGAAGTAATAACTGTATCTAATATATCACCTTCAGCTTTTAACAAAGATGACTACTTTTCACTTTTTTATTATACTTTGGTAACCTTTAGTACTGTTGGTTATGGTGACGTATTGCCACAAACTTCTTTTGGAATGGTGCAAGCATCAATCATAATCTTTTCTTGCATGTTTTTTCTAACAATTTTTATTGGTAATTTACTTGGTATAAGTACAAATAATGATTAGACTCAATCAAATGATAAATAGTTTTTTGGCGTGAAAATGGCGTAATTTTGGCGTGAGATTGGCACGTTATTTGGTGGTAGGGGTGTTATGATGATAGTGTCAGAAGATAAGCGAAGGGGCCGTTCCGAGGGAACGGTCCTTTTTGATTTATATATACTACTTTGTTGTTATAGGAATAAGGCTAATTCATTAAGGATATTCTACTTAGGAACCCCGAAATATGCTGTTTTTGATGGAGGTAATATTGGATATTATTACAATAGGGAGGACGATTATGGGTGTGTTAAGTGGAAATCCACAGCAAGAGCCAATGCATTACGGTGAGGTATTTGGAGTATGGAGCTATTTAATGGGAGCACAAGGAATGTTGGCTGGTTATCAAACATTCATTAATCATACGGGTGATAAGGATTTAAGAAAATTCCTAGAAGACACGATTCAGAATGTTATCAAGCCTGAAATCGAACAAACACAAACACTGCTTAAAAATAATGGTGTTGCATTGCCACCTGCTCCTCCAGAACGTCCTGGAGCATCATTAGAAAATATTCCGGCAGGCGCGCGTTTTACCGATCCGGAAATTGCAGCTTCTGTCTCTAAAGACATTGCAACTGGCCTTGTTGCTTGTAGCCAAGTGATGGGCCAATCCATTCGAGAAGATATTGCTCTTATGTTTGGACAGTTTCACATAAAAAAAGCACAATATGGGGCTACATTGCTAAGGATAAACAAGGAAAAAGGATGGTTAATCCCTCCTCCACTCCAAGTCCAAGCTGGAGAGCCTGTTCATAGCTAAAACGAAAAAAGCTTGATGTCAAAGACCGTTCCGGGGGAGCGGTCTTTTTGTTAGCAGGAGGTATCTTTCTCTTTGTTGAATTAGTAGATAGGAAAGGGGTGATATATATGCCTAGATTTAAAGTTAAGGTCAAAATGACAAACGGCGATACAGAAAACTTTGAAGTTGAAAGAGAAAATTACCACGAGTTGGTTGGAGAAATCCAAGGTGATGTAAAACGGTGGTTTGGAGTTAAGGAACGTTTCGTTAACAAATCTCAAATAGTAAGCGTGGAAATTGAAGAGATTGACGAAACGGTAACTGATGAGGATTAAGAACCTCGCGCTCATGGTTTTTATGCATAAATAAATTTTCAGTCACTCTCTAGAGTGGCTTTTTTGTTGTCCATTTTCGTTATTGTTTATCCAAAAAACGTACAATATCGAGCAGTATTTGTGATGGTATTTATAAAACTATCTTTAAATATGGAAAATTTTCGTCATTGAATTATTAATATTTACTAATTATGTTATTTATTGTATGGTGATTTTGTGGTTATTTTACATAATGGAATGGGGGAATTATTGTGAAAAAACTTTTAAAGGTTTTGGGGACTGCATCATTGGTGACAATGCTCTTGGCCACACCTGCATTTGCTGGTGATCTTAGTGTGAGGAGTGAGAGAGAGCCGAATAATTGGATTACTGAAGCGGCTGGATTTGACGACATAGCTGTTGGTTACATGAATGATGAGCTTGATCAGGATTTTTGGAAAGTGGATGCTTATCGGGATGGACAACTTGCTTTGGTTTTACCAACATCAGGGACGGGTAATCGTCTTTCGTTTGAACTTTTAAACGAAAATGGAGTTCAATTAAAGCAGGATATTTCAGACTGGAATAAGCCAGCTTCAATTACTTATCAAGTAAAAAAAGGCGAAAAATACTATGTAAAAGTGAGTCCAATTGAAGTTAAAGAAAGAGATGCAAAGTACACAATTGTTAGGTTCTATTCTTTTTATAACTAGGATTAATGGCTGATTCTAGGGAAGAGATTTAAGAATAGTAATCAAATAATATATTTTAGTACCTTCATGGTATAAAACTTTTTCTTGTGTATATTGACGATATACATAGACAAAGTATCACCTCTCACTCTTCGACAAGGATAAGGAAAAACCTTCCTAATGTAGAATGAGCGTGTGGGGGTGATGCTATGGATGATAATGTGCTTTGGTTTGCGATTGGCTTTGTGATTATGATTATCGTAGCTACGTCTGTCTTTGTGATTAAATTTCTGAAACGATAATAAGGTTAGTAAAGAAAGTCACTCTTCGGAGTGGCTTTTTCTTTTGCGTAAGGTTACAAACGAGCCAGTGAATACTGAACGATTCAATGATTTTAGGGGGCAGGTCAAATTGACCCTACCTATAAAAGTTGGTCATAGGCTTACTTTTATTTCCATGCGTTTGCCCCTGGTGTCAGCTACGCTGGTACCACCACTTATAATGATATATACAACCGTTCGTTATATTTTTTCAAAGAACAGGATACATTAGTAAAAAAGAAAAGGAAAGGCGAACGATGGAATTAATTCGCAAACAAACCTATTGCATCGTAACCAATCCAATGAAGATGATGAATGAGTTAAACCAAATAGCAGATGAATGTAAGGAAAATGGATTGGAAGTTGGAAGAGGCAGTCTCGGAATGGTCACTTTAAAATTTCCTGAAGGAGAAGTTCATTACGTTCCAGATGAAGGAAGAATTACTGAAATGGTTTTTTCATATTAAAAGACTTTTTGGTGTTAAATAAGAATGAGGAACATTCAAAAAGGTTCCGGGAGCGGCGAAACAGATAATATGGTTATTGTTGGAATATGCCCCTCAACAATGGAAATAATATACCTTGTTGGGGTGGCATCTAATGGGTGATGCTAAACGTGTTCCGGACGTGAAGCGGGGTATGGACACAAAGCAATGGAACGAGCAGAGCGTGTTTTGCTCTGCCGTCCATTCACAAAACAAATAACTCAACCCATTATTTTACATTATTTATTTTTGGGTGAAAATGTGATATGTTAGGGGCAGATAAACGAGATTTTCACCAAAACATTATGTACGATTTTATGCATTTAAACTGTTGCAATCAAAAATGAAACACACAATGAAATCAGGCTTTTTTATGAATGTATAAAATCCTGCATAAACACTAGCTAACCAAGCCGCTTAAATGCAGGAGAATAAAGGTTATTAACATAATTCAGGTTATCGGACATACAAGTTATATGCATATTAGGTCGCTCATTCGAGCGGCCTTTTCTATTGGAAAAAATCAACTTCAGGTGGTGGTGATGATGTAGTGGCAAGAGCAAGAAGTCCAGACAGAGACAGAGCATTTGAAATGTGGTGTAACAGCGATGGAAAAATGAAATTAAAGGATATCGCTGAAACGCTCGGAGTGTCCGATTCCAAAATTCGTAAGTGGAAATCAATGGACAAATGGGATGAGCAATTAAATGGAACGCTCCATAATACGAAAGGGAGCGCTCCACATGAGAAAAGGGAACGCTCCAATAAGGGGGGTGCTCCAAAAGGAAACCAAAATGCGAAGGGAAATCGAGGCGGACCGCCCCTAGGTAGTAAAAATGCTACTGGGCATGGAGCGCCTCATTTTAATTCCAATGCAGTTACACATGGTCTTTACTGGAATGTTACTCGTGAACATCTTTCGGAAGAAGACCAACAATTATTTGATTTAGCTGCAGAGATTAGTGGCCTGGACAACGAGCTACAAGTTGCTAGATTCAAATTAGCCCGTTTGATACGCGAACAACAACTCAGAAATATGCAAGGAACAGAGGTTACTAAAGAAGGTTTCACAGTTGTTTATAAGCTTACTGATGATTTTTACGAGGGGGCTATTGATAAAGTTTTAAGTATCATAGCGAAACTTGAAAGAGATATCGAGCGAAAGCAACTTGAACAAGAGAAGCTCCAAATAGAAAAAGAGCGACTTGAGGTATATCGACAGCAAAACGCTCCATCTAAAGCAAATGAAGCTACTGAGAACTGGGTAGATTCGCTTCATCAAATTGCCGCTCGCCGCCGCAAGCTAAAAGAAGGTGGCGACAATGAGTAACCAACCGTATAACGTATTGGTTGATATTATCGATGTGTACTGGGATGACCCAGTAGCATTCGCAGAGGATATGCTCGACTTTTATCCGGATGAATGGCAACGAAATGTACTAATGGACTTAGCTAATCATCCGAAAGTGAGCGTCCGCTCTGGTCAAGGTGTCGGGAAGACTGGCCTTGAGGCAGTAGCTTGCATATGGTTTCTTTGTTGTCGACCAAATCCAAAGGTTGTATGTACTGCACCATCAAAGGAGCAGCTTTTCACCGTTTTGTGGGCGGAGATAGCGAAGTGGCTTGAATCCTCCAAGGTGAAAAATCTTTTGAAATGGACAAAAACTCGTGTCTATATGATGGGTCATGAGGAACGATGGTTTGCTACAGCTCGTACCGCTACACGCCCAGAGAACATGCAGGGTTTTCATGAAGATTACATGCTGTTCATCGTAGATGAGGCGTCAGGGGTAGCCGATCCGATTATGGAAGCTATTCTCGGTACATTAACCGGTGCTGAAAATAAGCTTCTTTTATGTGGAAACCCAACGAAAACAAGTGGTACTTTCTACGATTCGCATAACCGTGACCGTGAGCTCTATAAAACACATAAAGTATCAAGCCTGGACAGCCCGCGAACAAGCAAAGAAAATATCGCCATGCTAAAGCGGAAGTATAACGAAGGAAGCGACGTTTGGCGTGTGCGTGTGCTTGGGGAATTTCCGAAGGCAGAAGCAAATGCGTTTATCCCGCTTGAATTTGCGGAGGAAGCGAAGGCTTCCGGGATAGAACCAACCGGAGATACGTTGCATATTGGGGTAGACGTAGCCCGTTATGGTGATGATGAAACGGTCATTGCTCCACGTATTGGCGGAAAGGTATTCGAATTACAGTGTTATCACAAACAAGGGACCACGGTAACCACTGGCTGGGTGTTGGCCACCGCACGCGAGTACATGAAAATGTATCCTCAAATTCGAAAAGTATTTATTAAAGTCGATGATAGCGGAGTTGGTGGCGGTGTAACTGATGAATTAGAAGAAGCTGTCTATGAGCAGAAACTTCCGTATACGATTGTCCCAATTAACAACGGTTCAACGGCAGATGACAATGAACACTATGAGAGCAAGGGTACAGAGTGTTGGGGTATCCTTCGTGAGGAGTTAGAAAGCTCGTTTTCCAAGAAAATGCGTGGTGAATCGGTTGATATCGAACTTCCAGACGATGAAAAGCTAATTAAACAGCTAACATCAAGGAGGTATCGAATGACGTCTAAAGGTCGAATTATGCTTGAGCGTAAGGAAGATATGAAACGACGCGGCCTTGAATCTCCGGACCGTGCCGATGCTGTAGTATTATCGTTTGCTACTGTTGAGGAAACAGGATTTTACGTCATCGATCGTCCGATATAGGAGGGGTGTTATGTTCCAGAAAGTATGGGGCTGGATTAAAGGCTTATTCAGCCGTAGGAAAGGAGGGAGTGTAGAAGTGGGGGCTAAATGGGATGAAAAGACCGAAACCTTAGCTAAAGATGAATGGGGCAAGCTGAAAAAGATTCTATCTGAGCACCGTGTTTTATTAAATGAAGTGGAAAAAGCACAGGAATATCACGACGGGGAATTCAAGATACTGAGTCGCAAGCCAAAGAGGAAGGATGACCCCAATCATCGTTTGGCGCCGAACTATGCCAGCTTAATCATCGGTATGAAGTCAAGCTATATGCTTGGTATTCCTATCGCGTATGATGTTCCAAAAGGGATTCTCAAGCAGAAAAAGCGAAATGAAGATATCTCGGAAGAAGTATTCGAACAATACAAAGAAGAATTTTTGGAAGTGATTGAGGAAAATGACGATCATGCTGTAACAATGGAAGCCATGAACGACGGACTGATTGCCGGTGCTGCAACGGTCCTTTTTTATTTCGATAGTAATTGGGACATCAAGTACCAGGTATACACGTTTAACGAATGCATTCCCGTTGTTGAAGGCAGGGAATTAAAACAAGCAATCCGCACCTATAAAAACGAAGATAGTATAGAATGCATCGAAATTTATGACTCACAAGCAGTTACCTATCTTATCAAGGATGGAGAGCAATACAAGAAAGACCCGTCTAAAAAAGTGAATCCCGCAGCTCATCATCTTCCTGTTGTTCCTGCTGCTGTATTCATTAATGGTAAGAAGGCAAAGCCTCACTTCTCCCGTATCGCACAAGGCGTATCCGAGTTAGGTCCGGATGTTCGCTCCATACTGGATGAATACAGTCGTATTGTAAGTGACAATGCAAATCGTATGGATGTGTTTTGTGACCCATACCTAAAGCTTATTGGTGCGCTACCAAATCCTGACGATGTAGATGAAATGCGTCGAAAGCGTGTAATTGCGATGAAGGCCAAACATGGAGAACAGGCGGATATTGGGTACCTTGAATATTCTCAAGAAAGTGCTGGGATTGAGGCGCACGCTACTCGTATTCTTGATGACTTGTTCCAAACCACAAGTACACCAAAGATATTCAAATCGGAAGCAGTCGGCAATCTTTCTTCTGTAGCCATCAGACAACTATACACGCCGCTGGATAACGAGGCGAACGAGAAGGAAACCTGGCTAAACAAATTCATTCGTCAAAAAGTCATTGTCATTACAATGATGCTGAATGTGCGTAATGTGATAAGAGCCAACAAGGACCCGTCAACCATATTTTCTAGCGACACTCCGCCTGACATACCTATTTATGATTGGCGGTGGATGTACTGGGATGTAAAGCGTAACCTTCCACAGAATGATAAGGAACTGGCAGAAACCCTTGTAAAATATCAAGGGATATTGAGTGAACGCACTCTTCTGAAGCAGATTTCTTATGTAGAGGATATAGATGAGGAAATAGCTCAAAAACGGCAAGAAGCATTAGACCAACCAAGAGTACCGCTCAATAACATTGATGGATATCTGGATAACTTAGATGCTAAGATAGCCGGTCGGAGCATGGATGACGATGAAACGTAGGTGATGATATGGACTTCGCTACCCTTGAGAAATTAGTTATCGACCAGCGAAAGAAGCTCATTGCTTACAAAGATATACAGGTCCGCCCATTGTTACGGGCTTACGCCGAGCTACTTGAACAACTGAAATATGAGGTTGGTAGGCTCTTCATTGATACAAACGCTCAAGGTGTATGGGATTGGGAAACAATCGCACGAACACAGCGCTTGGAAGCATTGTTTTTTCAAATAGAAGCCGACTTACAGAAGCTGGCCTATACAACCGAACAGGGCTTACAAATTAGTATGAGTCGTGCCATTTCAGTTGATTATGCTTTTGCTGGCTATATCATAACGCGTGTATTAGATGGTGTTACACTTATTCCGCCTATCATCCCGCAACGTGCTATTGATGAAATACTACAGCATCCCTGGAGCGGGGATCATTTCAGTGGTCGTATATGGCACAACAAAGATTTATTGCGTACTACCTTACGCCGAGAGCTCACTCAAAGCATGGTACTTGGCGAGAGTGTACAGAAAACCACACGCCGCCTCCAGGATAAGCTTGAGACAGAAGCATACAAAGCGGAGCGATTAGTACGTAGTGAGATTATGGCAGCGGCAAACAGAGCAAATAAAGCCTATTACAAGCGATTTGATGAAGAGTACGGTGATTACAATGTACTTGAAGCCATCCGGATCATCGAAACACTCGACCGTAAAACATGCCGGAAGTGCCGTGAAATGGATGGGAGGGAAGTACCTGTTTCTGAAATAGATAGTGTCCCTGACATTGAACACGCCAACTGCCGACGGACTTATGTTCCAGTTATAAGCGGCTTTTCGCGTAATGTTCAACGAGCGGCCCGAGATGAGAATGGGAAGTATGTTCGCACAAATGCAAAGACGTTTGAGGAGTACGCACAACAATACAATGTGCCTTCAAGGTATGAGCCGACCGCAAAAGAAAAGCAACAAGCGAACGCTCGTCAGCAGTGGCAGCGGTATAAAGAACGATTGCCGGAGATTCCGGACCTACGTACCTTTGCAATGCATAAGGCGCGTAACACTAAACAGTATCAGGAATGGCAAGAGCTATATCGAGAGGTGGGCAAGAAAATAAAGGGATAGTGCTTTAAAGGAGGGGGAACAGACATGAGACTGCCAGATTCGATTAAGGTTGGTGATTTCATCTACAGAATCACCGAAGAAAGCAAACAACTTATGGATGCCCGTGGGTTGTGGGGCGAATGCCAGTACATGCAGCAAGAAATCTTTATAAATGCGTCATTAAATGATGAAAGAAAGAAGCTTGTCTTTTGTCATGAAATGGTTCACGCCATGCTCCATGAACATGGTAGAGACGATTATAACGATGAAGAATTTATTAAACAACTTGGTGTTATGATTTATCGCTTACTAAGAGATAATGATTTCAGTTTTATGAAACGAAGTGGCCTTGCCTCTGTTGGTGTACCTAAATCTGCCTCACCATCAAGGCAAGAGATTGATAGATAGTAAAGGGAGGAAATGAGAAATGCCAAAGAAAAAACGACTGTATATGCCAATTCATTTGCAATTATTTGGAGGTGACCCACCGCCGAGTGACCCACCTGCCGATCCGCCACCAAGTGACCCGCCAACACCGCCAGAGACGTTTAGCGCTGAACAGGTGGAGGCGGCACGGAATGCTGCGGTAAAAGATGCAAAAGTATCCATGTACCAATCATTAGGTGTTACATCATTTAAAGACCTGCAAGAGCGTGTAGGCGCTCAAGATAAGTTGTTCGAAGAGCTTGGCGTCAAGTCCGTTGACGAAATCAAGGACCTTCTACAAACAGCGGAGGGCAAGGCACAGACTGATGCCACATTAAAAACAGAGAATCAACAACTGAATAGCCGTGTGAAAGATTTGGAGATCGAAAATGCATTTATCAAGAGTGCCACAGAGCACAAACCGCATGACTACGATCTCCTTTTTGCTGCCATCAAACCACACTTGACCACAGACCCAGACACTGGAGCGGTCGATAACATGGCAGAAGCGATTAAGAAAGTAAAAGAGGAGAAGCCGTTTTTATTTGCTGCTGAAGGAGGTGATAACAGAAATCCACCGCCAACACCACCACCGCCACCGGGACAAGGAAATCCACCAGGGTCTTTAAAAGGCGTAGACCTGGGCAAAAGTATCGCGCAGCAGCGCAACCAACAAGGAGGGAAATAAGGTATGAATCTGAACAGACGAGAAACAGTTTATAGCTCTGGCAAGGAATACCTATATACTACTGCTGGAGCAATTATGGACGCAGTAACGCTTGATGCAACCAAGTTTAATGGACAAGTCAAAGCGGGTACTGCTCTATCCATTCAAGCAAATGGTAAGGCAAAACCTTGGGAAGATGCCGATACAGGTCGAGCTATTATTCTGGACCGTACAGAAAGAGTAAATGGTCAAGATATCTCATCTACTTGCTTAATCGCTGGCATTGTTCGAGAGTCGAAATGCACCGGCCTAACAGATGCGTTCAAAGAAAAAACTAAAAACATTGACTACTTGTAAGGAGGACATTGAACATGGGGATTCTTTCAATTGATGAATTTAAGCGTGAGGCGTTGCTTGGTTATATCCAAGAACGTCAGTATCCTGTGATAGATGCGTTGATTCCATATATGCCGAAAGATGAGCAGGCATTTGACCTTGATTTTGCCTATGACATGATCGGAACAGCTAAAAACCCAGCGGCGGCCATTCGTCCATTTGGTGCAGTTGCTCCGCTTCGTGAAGGAGGGGAAATCAAACGAGTTGTACAAGAAGTAGCAAAACTTCAACATGCTCGTCGTATCGATGAACGTGACCAAATTCGTTTTATGAATCCGCGAAGCGATGCAGAACGTTCCCAAACAATCAAAAAGGTGTACGACATCGTGGATGACCTTGTACAAGGCACAAATCGCATGGAAGCATTTATGCGTGCTGCAGCTGTCTATGTTGGTAGATTGGTATATAAACAAAACAATATGCCTCTGGATATTGATTTTGGAATTCCGGCAACAAATAAAGTGGCTTTGACAGGTACAGACCTATTTGGCGACCATGCAAATGCGAAACCGCTTGAAGTACTTATTGAGTACGCCCGTATGTTTGCAGATAAAAATGGTGGCCTAATGCCAGCCGCTATTCACGTATCTCGGGATGTTCTTTGGGATATTACCAAGTGTAAAAACACGATTGATAACATTAAGGGAATTAATCAGGGTGCAGTAACCATTGATGAAGTAAATCAATTCTTGAATCGCTTCGGTCTGCCTAGTCTTGCATTAGATGATTACACGGTTTACTTTGAAGAAACGGATACAACCGAACGTTTACTTCCTGTTCGCCGTGTTGCTTTTATCGGAGTACAGAACGCACCAGCCGTCGGCTCATTGGTTGAAGGACCTACTGCCAAAAACAAATTTCAGCCTGGACGATACATTGACCCGAGAACAGATGATGACACGGAAAACGAAACGATTGAAGTAGGCGAAGCAGTGTTCCCGGCACTTAAATATCCATCCGCAATTTTCCATTTGGACGTATAGGAGGGCTATTATGACAAAACAAAATACGAAAACCATTCAGGCGCTGATTAACATCCGCTACGACGGAAAAAATCATGCGCCTTCTTCTGTTTTCGAAGTAGATGAAAAGACTGCTAACGAGTTGATTGAGAAAGAACAAGCAGTGGAGGTGGAAGCAGTCAATGAGAAGCCTCGTACTCGAAACAGAAGCCACGACCCTGTTTCCTAATCTCACTGGAATGGATAACTTAGGCGCCGCGCTATTACAGGCGTCTATTTTTGTCCTTTCTTCCTGCTCAGAACCGATTCCTGAACCTACGCCAGATGATGTGAAACTGGTTGTTTGCCTGCTTGTTCAAGTCATGCAGCCAGTAACCAGTATTAAAAGTGTAGAGCGCTCCGACTTCAAACAAACGTTCGATACAAAGGACACGCGCTGGCCTATGGTTGAGCGGATGCTGAAGAAATACGGATACGATACAGGGGAGCCGGAAGAGAGTGTGGTGAGGTTCTATTGATCAATGGCTTAATAAACGGGATGGACCCATATGATTACACACTCTTTCAACGTGCCAGAATTGAGCGCTGGATAAAAGGTGACGAAAAGTATAATCCAAAGCAAAGGCTTGAAAAAATCGCTGAGGATGTTCCATGTGGTGTCGGTAACAAAACAGGAATAGCAACGGCTATACGTGATGGAGTAGGAAACGTTGAGGTGCAACAGCTCTACATCATGCATACTCGCTTCCCGGACATTAAGGCAGGAGATATCATCACTATAACGGGTGGCGGTGTACTGTTTGGTAAGTACCGTGCCGCTACCCCGTATCCTGTAATGGACGAGAATGGTATCCATCACTATGAAGTTACGTTAGAGGTGACAAACGACGCATAACCCATCAGAAATATTTTCCACTACCTCCGTATTTTTGATAGAATAGCTAAAAAGGGGGAAATAATGGTATGAAAAAAGTGTGGATTGCTCTTATTCTTGTTTTTGGGTTACTGCCAGGCGTAGCTTCAGCTCAGTTTTCGGTAGAAGAAACAAAGATCAAAAGTGTATATTATGATCCAGACTATCGAGCCTACTATATGGTAACGGCAGAAGATAAGTATGGTTCTACTTGGGATTTATGGCTTATTGATTCAAAGAAAGAAGATCCGAAATTAACAAAATCCTTGAATCAATCTTTCCTCAATCAAAAAGTTGAAGTGCTATATGAAGATTACGACACCACTGACTATACTCAGTGGGAATTACTTGATTACACCCTAACAAATTAAACAAGAGGGAGGCTGTATATACAGTCTCCTTTTTCTATTGCCTGAAATGAGGTGGATACATGGCAGACGGTTTTGTTATTGAAGGACTAGACCGACTACACCGCCAGATGCTTACATTCGTGAAGAACAAATTCCCTCGCGCAATAGAGGCATGGTGTGAAGGGCTTGCTATGCGTTTGATGGAGCGAGTTGCAGACTTGGCTCCTGTTCGTGAAGATCCAGGGGGCGGACGCCTGCGAAACTCATATATCACTGCCTCAATGGGTCAATCAGATGAAGATGCGTATTTCGAGAGAGTTGGCCATGGCGGGGACGTAGCTGTCCTTGTTGGTTCGAACGTAGAATATGCTGACTACGTGAACACCGGGCATAAACTACGGAATGGAGCGTGGTGGGAAGGGTATCATTACTTCGACGACGCCTGGGATGAATTCGAGGCAGAGGCGGCAAATTGGTTAGCCGATCGATTGGAGGAATTATTCAGTGAGTCAGGTCTTAGCTAAATACGACTTGAATGGGGCCTTAAAGTATTTTCAAGATAAGACGGGGATTCCCGGCTTTGACCATCAACAAGCGCAAAACGCCAAGCGGCCATATTTCTACTTTGAACCTCCTCGCCCCGGAAAGGCGATAGCCGCCAGCGGTTTCTTTCAGCACCGTGTTACTTTACACGGTGTTTTGTTTTGCCCTCCAGAGGAGGAAGCCAACAACCAAAACGAGATGCAGGACGTTATGGCTGCGCTTGACCACTGGATTGTAGCCGACCGCTTCCGAATACAGTGCGCGGATGAGAATTATAACGCTTATCCCGCTTGGATGGAGGAAGTGCAGCTCAGTTATCAGAGGGTAGATGTGGATGTGATTGCTTTTCAGTTACGCGGAGAGCGTTTTGTTAACTATCCGCAAGAGGAACAGACATTGACCACTAAGGTTTATAACAACAATGCCATTGAAGGAGGTGGGAGTGTATGGCAAAGAGAGAGGAAGTAGAAGAGACGGCGGTACAAGAACAAAACACAGCGGAAGTTTCAGTAAAAGAAGAAAAACCAACGACCAAAGAGCAAAATGCAAAGCTATTACAGGCCGTAGCAGCCTCATACAAGCGCGAGGAATTAATCAGGCATGCTGAGTCCGCGTTAGGTGTTCCTAGCTATGTAGCAGCAGGAGCGTTGACGGAGGACGAGTATACGGTGTCCGAGGCAAAAAAAGCGATTGAGGCATTCAAGGGAAAGGAAGTGAAGTAGTTTGAAACCATTTGTTGAAGGAAGACATGAAGCACAATCAGGCGTCTTCTCTCGTTTTGATATGGTAGTGCAAAATGCCGTGGCTGAAGGAGCCCGAGGTATTATCGCCATGCCGTTTAAGTCTGATTGGGGGCCAACAAAAGAGTTTGTAGAGCTCACAGCTTTTTCAGATTCAAAAGAAATATTTGGAGAAGGGCAAACAGCCCGCCTGCTCCGTGTAGCCTTCTGGGGCAACCCACTGGCTGTTAAAGCCTATCGTATCGCTTCAAGTAAACTAGCAAAAGCAAAGCTTGCCCTCGACACAATCGAGATTGAAGCGCTCTATGCGGGTACACGCGGGAACAAGTTTCAAGTAACTATCCGTCCAACGCTTGCGGACCCTGCTAAGAAAGAACTAATTCTGACAGAAGATGCGCTTCAACTAGAATCCATCATCTTCGGTAGCATTGCCGAGCTGATAGAGATAGCAAATGACAGCGCCTATATTCGCGTGAAGAAAACAGGCGAAGAAATGCCAGCAGATGCAAGCGGCCAAGCGCTTACAGGCGGTCATTCCGGTGAAGATGTGACAACTACGGAATACTCTGAGTTTCTGAATGCGCTGGCTGCTGAATATGCAAACCGCTTTGTTTTGGATGGTGTAAAAGACGAGGCTATCAAACAGATGTGCATCCAATACGAAAAGGAACAGCGACAAACAGGGAAGCTCATTAAGTTTGATACTGGTGGTATGAATGCTCTTACCATCGACTATTACGGTGTATCTAACGTAAAACAGTGGGCTAAAAAAGATGGGATTAAATACGAGGCAGAAGAAGTTGCGGTATATGCAAGTGCAGCCGCCGCATCTTGCCCATTGAATGAATCGCTGGCACAGAAGGTCACGCCGTTTGATGAAGTGCAGAAGCTTGATAATGTGGCATTAAATAAGGCTATCAAGGAAGGGAACCTTTGCTTCATTCAGGAAGGCCGAACAGTGAAGTTTTCTACCCCAGTGAATACCATGACGACGATCAAGAACCTGGACTCTGTTATTACACTGGATCCGGAAGCGGATGTAGATGCGGTTATCCGCACGCTACAGAAGATTAAAATCATTGAGGCAGCGGACTATATCTTTGAAGCGCAAGACAAGCTGTTCCAGAAGCCAATTGGTAAAGCAAATACGGAAGCAAGACGACTTGCGACAGCACAGGAGATGAAGGATAAATTGCTCGCTCCGTTGGCTGCACAGGAAGTCATTGAGCTTGGTTCATTCGATTGTTATCCAAATCCGGATTATCACGGAGCGACACCAAAGAAAAACGCTTATAAGGACGAACAATACTATATCACCACGTTTACACTGATTGACGCGGCTGAAAAAATTTACAACCAAAACAAGGCTTCATAGGAGGTGGAAATAGGTGAGCATTTATGATAAGGACTTACCACAATTAGACCCGCGTACCGTTCCACGAGGAAAATACGGACATATCTATGATGAAGATGGCGAATTTATGGATAATGTCATCTCCTTTGAGGGAGATGTAGATTGGGATAAAGCCAAAGTTAAACGTGCAAACGCAACATTAGCAGGGCATCGACAGATGGGCGGAGAAGGAAAAGGGAAAATGAAATTTTATCCTACAAACTTCGAATTCTTAAAAAAGTTAGCTATGGACCCAGACGCTACTTACACACTGATTGGTGAGCTTGCCGACCCGGATCAGTATGCAGGAAGATCGAACGGAAGAGTTATATATAAGGGTGTTAATTTCGACAAAGCTCCGGGTATTGGTTTCGAAGTTGATCAGCTGATCGAAAAAGAGTTGCCTTTCACATTCGATGATTGGGAGTGGCTATAGGTCACTCCTTTTCTTATTACCATCTAAAACTAAGGAGGAACATATATCATGGCAGAAAAAATTCAATTTGTTTCATTAGAGGACATACTTTCAGAAGACTTGAGTGTTGTGACAGAAAAGATTCCTATTCAACTTATCAACGGAAAATACATCGAACTTGAAATCAAATCAATTACGCAAGAAGAGGAAGTGAAAATTAGAAAGCGTTGTACGAAGTACGAGGGAAGTAAAAAGGGGGTACGCACCCCAGTTCTTGACGAAGTATTGTATAGCTCATTAATGATCGCAGCAGCTACAGACGTAGACTGGAAAAAGTTTGCGGAAAAAGTAGGAGCCCAGGTTCCAGCGCCAGAGTTTATCATTCCAAAACTTTTTAGTATGGGCGGGATTGTAAGGGCAACTCAGGGAATCACACGCCTTTCAGGTATTGATGAAGATATGGAAGATTTGATAGAAGCAGCAAAAAACTAATTAAAAGTGATGAGGATGCATCCTGGTGGCATGTTTTTTTTCAAGAAAAAGGGACTGACCCTGATGATTGGATCGAGCTACGGCCACGTAAAAAGGCACTCCTCATTGCTTCAATGGATATGGAATTAGAAAGGAGGGATAAAGAGGCAAACAGATAGTAGCTTGCAGCTACATTGCGTTTATTGGTATAATGAATGCGAGCAATAAACAATGAATATACTAAAAAAGACCGCTCGGTGCTGGTAACACCAAACGGTCATGCACAATAGACGTCCCCGACAAGGGCGTGGCTCATACGATGGATAAAGCAAGAGATAGGTCCCCTGGTCTTCCAAACTCAAGGGGGCCTATTTCTTTTGACTAAACGACAGTATAGCTACGATTAATGTGCCGAATGCAATCATCAACATCAATGCTTCGAATACTGTCATAAGCTTCACCCCCTTTCTTACAGGGAGTGAGCCGTAGACCGCCCTTGAGAGAGCCGTATCAAGTTGTGCAATGACAAAATTATACCATATTCAAGCACTTTTGGATGAGAGTGCTTTCTATTTTGGAAAAACACCTTCCTACTCCCAAAAATTAATGTAAAATGTGAGGAAAAGGGGGAGATTGGATGGCGCTTTTTGGTAAGAAAGATAAACAAGGGGAAGTACAGCAAGAGCTTGATATGTTGGTTACAACTATTGATGATATCGGAAGGCCGTATGAAGTCATAGGATTGGTAACGGCCAAAGCCCTAAAAGTAACAGAAGTTGACCCTGAAGTTGTTGCCCAGGCCCTTGTTTCTAAAGCTCAGTTAATGGGAGCAGATGCAATTGTCGGATTTCGATATGATGTCCGTATCAACTCGATTAACTGGACAGACCAAATCGGATATGGTACAGCAGTCAAATTCAAATAGTTATTATCAGCAAAGTCACTCAAATTGAGTGGCTTTTTGTTTTGCGCTTAAAAGCGAGGTGAGAAAATGACCGAGAAGAGCTTAGGAGCAAGGATTAGTCTTGCGGATCGTATGACATCTCCCATGATGAAAATTGTTGGAGTCATAACAAGAACACAAAATGTTGCTCAAAAATTGAATCAGAGTACACAGAAAATAGGACAAACTATGAGTTCTGCCGCAAATCAGGCAGCAAGTGGAATGTCTCGTATGAGCATTGCGGCAAATACCACGGCCAATAGCGCTACAAAAGTCGGGAGTGCAGCAAGAAAAGCAGCTGACGCCGCAGAACGTTCTGGAAGTGCCGCAGAAAAGGCAGCTCAAAAGTGGAAGAAGCTTGGCGAACAATACGGTACTACAAGCAAAAAAGCCACAATGATGATGAGTAACCTTGACCATGCATCGGGTGCGCTCCAAAATACCGGAGCTGTAGGACTGGCAATGGGCGGAGGAATCGCATATGGAATGACCAATGCGGTCAAAACGGTTTCTCAGTTTGATGATTCTATGTCATCCGTAAGAGCGAAGACTGGGGCAACAGGTGAAGGGTTTGAATCACTGCGAAACAAAGCGCTTGAACTGGGACGAACCACAGTTTTCACAAGTTCGCAGTCGGCTGATGCGATGGACAAGCTCGCTATGGCTGGATGGTCAACAGATAAAATCCTGGCTGGAACGGGGCATATGCTTAACTTAGCATCTGCCGGGGCAATGGATTTAGCTACAACAGCGGATATCGCATCCGATATCATGACAGCCTTTCAGATTGGGGCAGGTGAATCTGGACGAGTAGCGGACGTATTGGCCAAAGCCGCCACTAGCGCGAACACAAGTGTGCAAGGGCTTGGATATACGATGAAATATACAGCTCCTATCGCTCAAACATTTGGTATGTCGCTTGAAGAAACAACAGCGATTGGTGCTAAGATGGCCGATGCCGGTATCAAAAGTGAAATGGCTGGTACCGCCATGCGGGCTGGTCTTACACGCCTTGCTGCGCCGCCAAAACCAGCCGCAGATATGCTAGATCATCTAGGTATTCAAACGAATATCAAAGGGAAGATGCGACCCATATTTGACATATTGACTGATATTGAGGCTAAATTCAAAACAATGTCTCAAGCAGAACGGATAGATGCTGCGAAGGATCTGTTTGGTCAAGAAGCAATGAGTGGGTGGCTATCCATTTTAACATCAGGAACCAATAATCTAAAGCAATATAATGAACAGTTGATGAATAGTGGTGGGGCATCCGCTGAAATGGCTCGTATTATGAATGATAATATCGGCGGTGCGTTCCGCGAGCTTAATTCAGCGGTCGAGGGTGCAGTTATTTCCATAGGTGATCAATTAAAGGAACCTGTACGGAAAGTTGCTGAGTTTCTAACTTCTCTAATTGGTAAGTTCAACTCTCTAGATCCGACAACAAAAAAGATTATTGCTTTTGTTACTGCGATATCATCTGCATTCCTATTACTTACAGGACCATTGCTAGTTTTATTAGCTTTGATCCCTAGCATATCAGCAGGTTTCGGCGCCATTGCTGGTCTTTTCGGAATGACCGGGACTGCTCTTCTAGGCACAATCGCTCCTTTTCTCCTGGTTATCGGGGCAATTACAGCAGTTGGAATTGCGTTCGTTGTACTTTACAAAAAATCAGAAACGTTTCGTAATGGAGTAAACAAGATAAAAGATACATTTGTCGCTGTGTTTCATTCCATTATGAATACGGTCAACAGAGGAAAAACGATTATCTCTGGTATTTTTGATTTGTTCAAAGGAGACAGCGGAGGAATAACTAAACTGATTGGAGCTGGAGTAGGCACGGAAATGATTGGCAAAATCACTTCCGTAGTAGCGAAAATTAAATCTGTATTTCAAAGTGTAGTTACATTCTTTGTCCAGGTATTCAATCGAATCACCGGGTACTTCCAAAGTATATGGCCGTTAATTAAAAAACTTTTCAATGATATCCGAGCATTCGTCGCCTTTATTTGGCCTGCTATTGCTGGTTACATCTCAATTCAATGGGAGATTATAAAAAATGTAGTAATTGTAGCTGCTACGACTATATGGAGCGTGATTAAGACCGCATTTTTCACAGCGTGGGAAATAGTGAAAACAGTAATGCAATACATCTGGAACATAATCAATATTGTTTTCACTGTGATAGGCGGCATTGTAAAAGCCGGTCTTCAGGTTCTTACTGGAGACTTTAGTGGCGCTTGGGAAACGATTAAGCAAATGTCAGTTTCTGTGTTCGAACAAGTAAAAAAGACAATTGCTGACTTTATAACAGGGGCTATCAATATCGGAAAAACGTTTCTACAGAACATAGCACAGGGCTTCTTAGACAACATGTCAACCGTACTAGAAGCAGCTAAAAGTGTATGGGAAAGAATAAAAAGTGTCTTTACTGGTGAGCAAATCAATGTTTCTCCTAATGTCCAATATAATCAACCGGCTGGACCACCAATTCCACCAGGATACCGCGCGTATGCGAGCGGGGGTTTAATTGACCGCCCTCATCTGGGTTTAGTAGGTGAAGCGGGGCCGGAAATGATTGTACCGCTCTCAGCTTCACGGCGTGGCCGTGGGCTTGAGTTATGGCAGCAGGCAGGGCAAATGCTAGGAGCCATCCCGTATGCGAATGGCGGCCTTGTTGGGGCACGCAATGTTCCCGAACGTCAAAAACCTTCTAAACCACCATCAGGAATGAGAGGGCCGGGAGGAAAAGGGAACGGTGGTCGTGGTGCTGGGCCAATGCAGAATACCATTCACATTTCTATTACTGGTGATCAAGTTGCAGCCATGGGCGAAGATAAAGGATATATGCGAAAAGTTGTTAGGGAAATGGCAGAAGAATTTTTAGAGGAAATTATGGAGGCCGCTGACAATTATACAATTGATAATCTTGGTACCATGATGGAATAAAGAGGGAGGAAGTAAATATGTCTGAAAATATAAATCCGTTGTTTTATGGCTCTTATTCAAAAGAAAAAGTATTGGAAGGTGGGGCCGTCGTATCTGTAACAATTTCTTTTGAGAAAGTGACCCCACAAAATGGATTTTCGATAAATGCAACTGCTCAAATTTTAGCAGAGAAAATTATTGAAGAATGGTTATTTTCCTGTGACCCATCCAATAAGAGCCTGAGCAACAGGACCTGATAACCACACGGTTGATAACCTCGGTACTATGATGGAGTAAGGGGGAGAAAGAGTTGATGGATAAGAAAATACCTTGCTACTTGCCGCTTTCAAAAAGAAGAAGTGTACAAGGCATCAAGGGGATGGTAAGTAAACCGATTATATACGTTTCTACAGACACTTTACAGATAGGAGACTACATCTCTGTTCCGTATGGCACACCTGAAACAAGTGAGAATGGAGCAATTGAACAAAACTTCCTTCTATGTGTTGTATTATGCAGACATTTAAACGCCCATTCAAATACTCTCGAATATATTATACGGCCACTTACCGATGAGGAAGCAGCCGATTATTACAAGCTTAAAACCGGATTCGATAAGTGGCCAGGAACTACAGAAGAATGGGAAGTATTCTGCAAAGGTTTATATGAGTAGCCTTAATAATTGTCAAAATGCTGTATGCCATGATATCGGTGCATCATCAAACAGGAGTCACATTCCGGGTGACTTCCGTAGTCGGAGCATTCACCATCCAATTCCCTTTCAGGAGGATGGGCTCCTTTTACTAAAGCGTACACAATAGTATGCCTGACATTTTCTTCGATGAGATTGCAGTATGTGTGATGTGTTTTTGTCTTTTTCATAATTTCCACCTCCTTTCCAATTACACTACTTCGATAAGGAAGATAGAAATCCTACGGTTCGTAAAGGAGTGAAGGAGAAAACTATATGATTTATATCATCTGTAAAAAAGGAAAATTAACATTCCCAGTCACTCCTGAAGTCATCGGACCGGAGGGCGGGGATGCACTGTATGACGATGTAGAGGTATTAAAACAGGGAACCATACCATTCTTTAAAGGGACCAGCTTAAAAACTTATAGCTGGTCTTCTCATTTTCCATTGAAACCAACGTCGTATACGGAACCAACTGCGATTAACGTTCTGACCGGAACGCTAAACCCGCCGAAAGAAATCGCTCAACTGCTGGCAACGCTACGGGATACTGCGGAAGTCATTACACTTTACATTACCGAACTAAACATTGAACAAAAGGTGCAAATTCGTTCCTTTACACCACGACAGGTGAAGCCAGGAGATATTGATTATTCCATTACGATGGTGGAGTATCGGGAGGTTAAGCTGGCCATAAAGCCACAACAACAGACAGGGGCAAATAATACGGCACAGGCAGTGAAGAAAGTAGCAAAAGCGGCAAAGGCAGCCAAAAGTAATCAGGGGCGTTCACCAGCGAAGAAACCAGCAAAGAAGTCACCGCCACCACCATCAAAGAAAACACCCAAGAAGACGCCGTACAAGAAAACAACGAAGGCGAATAAGCCCTATACACCCAAACGACCTGCTCCACCACCGCCGCCGAATCTCCCTAAGTACATTCCGGGAGGGAGGTCGCGTGAAGATTGATTGAACTTACCGTTAATGGCCAAGACGTCACTGAGGCAATTGTTCCACCTATCACCTTGGAAGACGATATAACGACGGGTCCCGTATCTGTTGATATTACCTTAGTGCGAGTAGCTAACTTGAAAGTCGATAATGGGAATGTTGTAGTGCTGAAGATTAACCAAAAACTATGGTTCTTGGGCTTTGTGTTCGAATGGAAGAATACAAGCGATTCGAAAAAGACGATTCGAGCATACGATCCGATTAAATATTTCTTGAAGGATACAGATGATTTCTCGTTCCTTAAAAAAACGCCTACTCAGGTGATCAACTATTTATGTAACACGTATGGCGTAAAGAAAGGAACGATCGTGAATATCCCGATTTTCTTTCCTACTCTGTACTTTCAGGGAAATAAAAACCTGTATGAAATCATCTTAACGGTTCTTTTTGAAGCAAAGAAACGAAACGGAAAGAAATATTGGGTGCGATTTGATAACGGCCTGCAGGTGTTTGAAAAAGTGCCTCCACAGAAAGTTATTATTCTCGGTTCCGGTCTTGAATCCTCAGAGTATGGCGAATCCATCGAGGAAATGTATAACCGCATTCGTATTGTAAATCGAGAGAAGAAAATATCTGTTATTGCTGAAGATAAAGGCAGCCAAAAGAAATACGGGATGATGACTACGCTAGAGGAATTCGACGCCAAGACGAAAGCAGAAGCATTGGCCTATGCCAAAAAGAAACTGGCAGAGACAAACAAGGTAGCCAAGACCATGAGTATTAGCCATGTTCACGGACTACAGGAACAGCGTTTTTGGTCTGGCGATTATATTTATATTTCCGATCCGACCGTAACGATTGCGGCTAATGGATACTACTTTAAAAAGGTATCCTATGAAATCCATCTTACCTATGTTCGATTATCCGGGGAGCTCACCTATACTGACGACTTGCCAGTGATTGAATACGAGCCGCCAGAGGAGAAGAAAAGCAGCAGCAAGAGCACAAGTAAAGGGAAACAAACGAACACAGGAAAAGGCTACAACTCGAAGGCCGCTAGAGAGGCTAAGAAGAAAGCGAAAGAACTTGGTTTAACCATTACCTCTTCTCGCCGTAGTGCCAAGAAAAACGAACAAGTAGGCGGCTCGAAAACAAGCTACCACCTGAAAGGACAAGCCTACGATGTAGCAGGACCAAAAGCGAAGATGAACCAGTTCGCTGCTTGGGCGCGAAGCAGTGGGCTATTCCGTAAGGTGCTCTGGCAAGTCAAAGGGCATTACGATCATGTCCATGTCGATTGGGACTAATTAGGAGGGAAAGGGATGAAAGATACAGCGGAACGATTTGCTCAAAAGTTTAAACCTCCACAGGCGAAACACGGCGTGAAAATCGCTACGGTTATCACCGATAAACCAAAGGTAACGATTCAGCTTTCTGGGAGTGAACAGGCGTTGACGCTGGATTTCTTTATCACGCCAGACGCAGCTGTCTACAAAGCAGGCGAGCAGATGCTTGCATGGCCCGTTTTAGGCGCTACTGTCACCGAAGCTCCGTATGTGCTTCTTCCACTCAATGACGGCGCATTTACGGCGGTCTACAGCGCTTCTGGGCAGACCTTTACAGTTGATGCGAATGGGGCGGTTATCGAGCAGAAAGATGTGAAAATGCCACCTGTCGAGGACGGTAAGACGGTAGTTATGATACCAAATCGTTTTCCTGAACCGCTGTGGGTTGTGACATGCGTATATCCGTAGACATATCCGCTTCCTTGAGAGGCGGTTTTTATTTTAATAGAGAGAAGGTGATGACATGGGATTGCTTCCAGAAATCGACCTTGAGCAAGCCGCACAACAAATATCAATGGAAGAGCCGGAAAATCCAACAGGGTACCTGACTCCCTTATTTGATTTTGAAAAAGGGGAGTTTGTGACAGACCGAAACGGCAGGATAGTGGAGGATGACGGACTGAGAGGCATGCAGACGATCATCAATAAAGCACACTATACTGCACGATGTGCTTATGATATCTATTCCGAAGATTACGGAACGGATGAATTTGATTCCCTTGTGGACCCTGCTCCTGAAGATGTACGGCAAATCCGGATTAAAGAGGCCATTCGGGATTGCTTGATTTATGACGATCGGATTGTCGAGGTCGGGGAAATCGACCTTCAAAGGACATCAGATGGATATATGGCCATCTATGAAGTAGAAACCATATTCGGTACGTTTCCAGTAAGGAGGGCGGTCAAATGAATCCTCCTTGGATCGAAGAGGAAAGCGAAGATATTTTACAACGGATGCTTTATGACGTTCCAGATTATCGAGATAAACGTGAGGGGGGCATTATATTCGATTTCCTCGCTACTGTCGCAAATGAACGTATTCGTTCTAGGAAAGAGAACCTGGAACTGATGGAAATGCATTTTACTGATACAGCAACTGGCGAGGACCTTGACCGCGTGATTGAATCACGCAGCCCTCTGAAACGCGGTGAAGCCAAACCAGCAAAAGGACCGGTTCGAGTCATTGGTATTCCAGGCACGAAGCTTCCGGCTAGTACCTTGTACATGAGTATTATGCCGGACGAGCAAAGTGGATTAGTTGAATTTGAACAGCTAGAAGATGCCGTTATCGGAGAAGACGGAACTGTAATAGTGGAAGTGGAAGCCATGCTTGGCGGTCAGGTTGGAAATATCCCGGCTGGTACTATCGCTATTTCTGAACCGATTCCTGGAATTGCAGATGTTGAAAATCTAGAAGATTTTAAAGACGGTATCGATGAAGAAGACGATGACAGTTTCCGCGAACGTTATCATACTTGGGCGCAGAGCGACGCAAGCAGCGGGAACATCGACCACTATGTTAAATGGGCGTTCGAAGTTCCAGGCGGTGGCGTAGGCGGTGTGCAAGTCATTCCGTTATGGAGCGGTCGTGGTACCGTGAAAGTGATTCTAATTGATACGGATGGGAAACCAGCAGGTCCAGATGTTATTCAGCGGGTACAAGAGTATATCGCCCCTATCCAAGAGGAAGGGGAAGGTCAGGCACCGATCGGCGCCACAGTAACTGTTGTACCGGCAGAAGAAACAGCGTTGAATGTATCAGCCAAGCTTGTTCTTACTGGAACACGGAGTATCGAAGCTATTACAACCGAGTTGTCAAGTAAGTTATCCGAATTTCTGACGAAAGAAGCACGAGCAAATTGGAACCGTAGAGCACAGTCATATTACATCAGCGCAGGGCGGGTCGGTTCACTAATTTGGGGAATAGAAGGTGTAAAAGACTATCTTGAATTAGCAGTAAACGGGGATGCCAGTTCTGTCGAAATTGAGGGCGGAAAAGTAGCCGTTCTTGGGACGGTGACTTTCTATGAATGAGCGGGCGGAAAGAGCATTAACTTCTCTTCCTCGTTACTATCAGAGTAGCGCTATAACAACAGAAACCATCAGTGCTGCTATGAAGGAGTTCGACTTTGATGAACGGGAAAGAGACGATATCTTTGCGCAGTTTATCTTAGAAACAGCCACTTGGTCTTTAGAACGGTGGGAAAAGGAATTCGGTGTACAGACTGTAGCGGGTGACTCAATCGAAATGCGACGAGCGCGAATCAAAGCGAAGATAGTAACTCGTTCTTCGATGACTATAAAACGAATACGTGACCTTATTAATGTGTTTGTGGCATCCAAAAGCGCAAAGGTCTATCGGATCAAAGATGAATATGCCTTTGAAGCACAAATACCCATTGATGAACTAGAATGGCTCCCTGAGATTGTAGCAGCTGTAGAAAAAGCAAAGCCTGCACACCTTGAATTTCTTCTCGCACCTTCAACAGGTGAAGTCATAGAAATTCAGGAACGTGTGGCAGTTAACATCCGACGCTACCATAAAGTTCATGAGTTTCGTGTCGGTATGAAACCAATGAAATATCAAAGTGAGGAAGTGTTATAAATGGATAAGGCCTATCTCGAACGAGTAGCGGCCGACTTATATACTCGTGCATCTACTATCATTTTAAACGGAGAACAGACACTTCCTATCCAAAATGTATGGAGGGTGGAAAATCAGGTCTTCGTTCAAGCCGCATTAATAAAGAACATAAGCGAGATTACTTCTATCAAGTTACTGGACGAACAAGGTAGTTTGATTACCGAAAGAAAAGCAAAGATTAATGTACCTGATGAACAAACATTGGCGTTTACTTTTCAATTTGAAGTAAAAGGAGGGGTAATCAATGCCGTTCGTTCCTAAGTTCGATTGGACATTTGATACTGACGTAACAGAATATGATATTCTCCGTTGGGAACGTGGTATCTATGACGCACACCTTATGTTAAGCGAACATGCAGCAGCCATAGCCTCCCTTCAAATCGATGTGAAATCAGTAAAGGATGCCTTGTTCAACAACTTCACAGATAACATCTTTACGGAGAACCTAGATACGCTGACTGATGTTCAAGTTATCAGCGGCTGGTATGACGAGGTAAATAAAAGGCTGGTGGTATAGATGCAAAGGGTATATAAAGTCAGTGGTCGCTCGATGGAGCCGACGCTTCGGAACGGACAGATTGTCGAAGTGATGGACGGATACCAGGACGGCGATATCGTTGTTGCTGAATACGAAGGACGCTATATTATAAAACGGTTGGTCGGAGATATGCTGAAGGGGGATAACCGGAAGCTGTCTGCCGACTTTTTTGTTGCCAATGTACGTATTCTTGGCCGGGCAGAAATCCGGACAAAAAGGGAACTGGAAGAAATGGGGCTAGACCTTGATAGTCTCTATGTAAAAAAGGTATACGCAGCAACCATTACCTACACGTCATATGATATGGTCAGTCCTTATAACCCTGTATTAAATAAATATCAGCATTACGATTCAGGTAGTATTCGAATCGTTGGTAAGACCGTCGTTTTTGATAACTTTACGACATATAATACAGAGATGACCATATCAGATGACTTTCTGAAATGTTATATGAGGGGCTACTCAAGTAGCGGGGGCTTTACCAATAATTCTATAGATATTACGTCTATATCTACGAGAGAAGAAATTATCATAAATGGGTACCGTCACAGAAAGGTCAGAATCAACGGGAGTATAGATTTATCAACAGAGTTTTTGGGAAAGCGATTAGAAGTATGGATAGAATATTACCGTTCTTCTGGCAGTGGAGTAGCCGAAATCGTACCAATGCCTGATACGATCATTACTCCTACACAGTTTAACACACCGCCTAACCTGACACTTTCAACGAACGGAAATATAACCTTATCCGCAGGGAATTGCACCTTATCTGGAACAGTAAGCGACCCGGATGGAAATACAGTGACCATTAGTGTGACTATAGCGGGTATTACAAAACAAACAACGGTTGCTGGTTCCGGAGGATGGACGCTCTCTTGGCCTGTAACGGATTTACCACAGGGGCAGTATTCAAACATCACTATTACCGCGAATGACGGACAAGGCGGCACCGCTACGGCAACATACACAGGTATCATTACCATTGATAAGACAAAGCCGTCCATTGCCATATCAGGCGTTTCTGAAGGTCAAACGTATACATCAGTCACCCCTGTATTTTCCGCAACGGATACGGGCGGCGCAGGCTTGCAGAGCTGCACCGCAACATTGAATGGGAATGTCTTTACCTCTGGCACTACCATTACAACTGCAGGAAGCTATACGCTTGTTGTAACAGCCAAAGACAATGCGGGAAACGTAAGTACACAAACCGTTTCTTTTCTAGTGAATAGCAACCCTACAATAACGATAACTACAGCGGATAATCAGTCACTTACTGATGGGAAAAGCTTCAGCATCACAGGCAACGCAACGGATGCGAACAGCGGAGATGTATTAACGGTCAAATATAAAATTGATAACGGCACAGTCCGTAATATCGCATCAGGCGTCGCCAGTGGCACGCCTCTTTCTTTTACCAAAAGCCTGACCTTTAGCAATAAACGATTACACGATGGAGCTACGGAAGTTACAGGCGATTTAGCTGAAAATGTGGACCACATACTCACCGTATGGGCTGAGGATGATAAAGGCGGAAAGTCAACGGAAGTCACTCGTAAATTTCGTGTCATTCATAACCGCCCGCCCGTCATCTCCGGTACGAATGAAGATTTGGGCACCATTCAGGCGATACCATCGAAAACCTACGCCGTAACGGATGCAGAAAACGATACATTCACCGTTACCGAGAAAATCAATGGTAAGGTGATTCGTTCTTTTAACGGCGTAGCCGGACAGGAAAACACCATTACCATTCCACATGACATGTGGATACGGCTACAACCAGGAACGCAGCACACCCTATCTGTTGAAGCAACTGACAGTAAAGGGATGACGTCAGTACGTACCTATACGTTTGTCCGGCAGGAAACCAAACTCGAATTCAAGCTAAAGAATCCATTTGTCACAGACATTGCTGCCAAGCGGATTCTTGTCACTCTTGATGCGGTGGTACCAAACGGAGCGACAATGAAAGTTGAAGCGTGTAATAACGCCTTTGATGCCTCCCCTACCTGGGAGGATGTAACGAATCATGTTCGTTTTAATCGCGGATTCCTCTTTACCAATACAGAGAAGACAGCAGAACAATGGGGTGTGGACATACGGTTTGTATTTAAAAAAGGGACAGCGACCAGCCAAGTTATTGTGAATGGATTCGGGGGTGCGTTCGATTGATCATCATCAATGAAAAGCCATTATCGCAAATCGAGAAAGAGCGTGAGGAAGAAAAAGCACCATTGGTTACGATGGGACAAGATTTAGCCGCTTTGAAACTTAGCAACGCACAAAAGGATGCAATCATACAACAGCTTGAGCAAGACCTTGCTCGTGAGATACAGCGGAACAAAGATAATGGTTTTGCCATTATGGAGCTGTACGAAGCGCTTGACGCGATGCAAAATGGAGGACAATAACATGTCAGTTGCAAAAGTCTATGTAAATGCCATAAAAGACGGTGATATTCAAATCACCGATGTTCCAGCAAGTATTCAAGACAAAGTAAAGGAGCTACTGAAAGAAGATGAGGGATAAACTCGCTCGCCTCTTCTTATCGGTTGCTCTTTTTCTTTTGAAAAGAGGTGATACGATGTTTCCACGTATTGCAGTCATTTATGTAACGTTCATTATCGATGGGGAAATCAGTTATGCAGATGTCCCGGCTACATTGAAGCCAGAAGTCAAACGTCAATTAGAACTATTAGGCTGCGGTCATCTGGCTACAGAAACCGCATAAGCGCTTCTCGATAAAGAGAGGCGTTTTTATTTTGGAAGCCGCGGCTCTCAAAATACCCCAAAGTAGGTATATCGCTTGAAAGTAGAATACAGTACATTAAAGGTGCCCGTTGTAAAAAGAAACAAAAAATTTTCTTCTCGTTGATGGAACGCCGTGTGCCATGAAAGTGGCCCGCACGGTGTAGGCCCGAACGAAAACCCATAATATAGATAAGGGTATAAGTCGGGAATAGCGGAAAGAAAATCAATGATTTTACTCTAGACAGTTTTTTTGGTGGTTCAGAGTACGGTAATGCTATAAATTTCTCCTTCACGATACCTCAAGGAGCTACAGAGGTAAAACCTCAATTATCTATAGATGGAGGAGCGACATGGCAAGACCCAGAGATTTTCGTTATTTGGGAATTTACCTATAATGGTGTTCCTAGAAATATGATACGTATTGGAAAATTAACAAGTGGACAGACGTATCAATTTAAGCTTGTTATTACTGGTGGGGAATATGAAGGAGAATCTAATATCGTAACAGCTACCAGATAGCCATC
>SNQW01000227.1_pt1 | contig 30529 bp, 27 predicted proteins | sample 2580511 | NCBI WGS metagenome assembly SNQW01 (sample SAMN10953775, study PRJNA522744) | food fermentation metagenome | isolation source: 8-hour incubation of native-enriched microbial consortia from nixtamalized... | place: Mexico | collected 2017-09-24 | reverse complement strand
TGCTCTTGAACATATTTTACTGCTTGCTTTTTAAATTCCTCATTGTATCGTTGACGCTCTCCCACGACGGACACCTCTTTCTTCGTTAAGTCCTATTTTCCACATCACTTAACGTCGTGTCCACTTTTTATTCTAGCTCTAAAAATGTCTCTATTTCGGCGATACTTCCCATATGGAGTGCAATAGAGGTAATTTATGTCCTTATTTCCCCCTGTCGCCAGAAAATGTCCGCGTTCTGGGACCATGTATAGGAAAATAAAGACCAAAAATGCCGCTAATGGGGGTGAACAGGCCTAGCTTAGGAAAATAAGTACATATTGTGCCGCTATTTTGAAGCCCGATGCTCGATTGCCGGTAACGCTTCAGCAGCCGGCAAGCCCTTCAAGCTGTTGTTCTCCCCCCACTCGCACATCAGATTTAACAGCGGGAGGAGAGAACGGCCGCGTTCCGTTAAAGAATATTCAACTTTTGGCGGCACTTGGGGAAATTCCTCGCGCTGGATCAGGCCGTCGGCCTCCATCTCTTTTAACATAACGCTCAGCGTTTTAAAGGAAATCGTCCCAATACCGCGCTTCAGTTCATTATGCCGCATCACCTTGTTTTCGGCCAGCCAGTACAAGATGATCATTTTATATTTACCGCCGATTACGGACAACGTGTATCCAAAGCCGGTGTCTTTTAGCGCCACGCCGGATGGAACACAGGTTTCGCGCATCAATTACACTCTCCTTCAGGTAAAACTTCCGCCCTAGCTTCGCCTTTGATGTTAAGGCGGTGGATGTTCGTTCGTACGGCACGCGCCCCTAGCCTCGCCCGAGTGCCGGGAGTACTCCGGAGTGCGCGGAGCACCCGGAAGTGCACGGAGCACCCGGGAGTGCATGTGAGCATCCGGGAGTGCACGAGAGCACCCGGGAGTGCGCGGAGCACCCGGGAGTGCACGGAGCACCCGGGAGTGCACGGAAGCACCCGGGAGCGCGGGAGTACACGTGAGTGCGCCGGAGCCCCGCGCAAACGCCCGCTTACCGCCCCGTGCAACCTCCGCTCACCGCATTGCGCGCGCCAGCTCCGTGAAGATGACGCCAAGCGCGTAGGCGCCGGCATCCGGGTACCCGAGGCTGCGCTCCCCAACGGCGCCGGCCCGCCCCATGCGGGCGACGATCGTCTCCGTGCGCTTCGCCCCCTCCGCGGCCGCTTCCGCCGCCTTGGCCGCCGCGCTCTTCAGATCGTCGCCGGCCGCCGCGCTCCGCGCCCACGAGTCCGCGAACGGAACCAGCGCGTCGATCAGCGTCTTGTCGCCGACGACCGCACCGCGGCCGAAGGAGCGCTCGCCCGTGGCCTGGATGCCCTCCACGGCCGCCTGCATCATCGCCGCGAACTCCGCGGCCGAGAGCGCCGTGCGGTCGCCGGCGTATCTGCCGGCCGCACGGAACGCCGAGCCCCAGATCGGGCCGGATGCGCCGCCGCAATGCTCCATAATGACCAGCGAGCAGGCCTCCAGGAAGCCGCCGATCGTGCCCGCGTGATGCTCGATAATCTCCGGCCACTCCCGCTTCAATTGCTTGAAGCCTTTGGCCACGCTCATGCCGAAATCACCGTCGCCGGCATGCGCATCAAGCTCGCAGAACGCGACTTCATTTTCAATAATAATCTCGCTCATTTTATCCGTCAGATAAATGATATTGCGCAGCGTAAACGCGTCGTTCCCCACCTCTGCATCCGCCGGATCGGTCTCGCAGCGGAAAGACGGCTCGCGCTGTTCCGCCCCGTCCGTCTCCGCTTCGAGCGGCAGCGGTGCGAACGGACCGCGCACCTGCAGCGCCGGCGTATCGCATTCCGCTTCCAGATACCGCTTCAACTCCTCGTCCAGCCTCATAAGCGTGACCGAAGCGCCGGCCATATCGATGCTGGTCATATAGTTGCCCGCAAACAATTTAAAAATCGACTGGCCCCGGCCGCGGATCTCGCGCACGACCGCGTTCGCCAGCACATAAAGCTCCTGCAGCGGCGAAGCGCCAAATCCGTTCACGAGCACCGCCAGCTCCTCCTTGCCGGAACCGCCATCCAGGTTCATGTCGCGGTACAAGTCGTCAACCATCTTGCGCGCCAATTCGTCCGCCGAAGCGATTTTCTCGCGGCGAATGCCCGGCTCCCCGTGAATGCCGACGCCGTATTCGATCTCATCCTCCCCGAGCTCAAAAGTCGGCGTGCCCTTGGCCGGCACCGTACATGAGGTCAAGGCGAAGCCGATGGTGCGCGTGCGTTCGATCGCCTTTTGCGCGGCCGCCTTCACTTCGGCCAGCTCCAGGCCCGCTTCAGCGGCGGCGCCGGCGATTTTGTGCACCAGTACCGTCCCGGCCACGCCGCGGCGGCCGACCGTATACAGGCTGTCCTCCACCGCGATATCGTCGTCCACCTTCACATAATCGACCTGGATGCCGTCTTCAGCCGCGAGATGAGCCGCATTTTTGAAATTCATCATATCGCCGCTGTAATTTTTGATGATCAGCAGCACGCCCTTGCTCCCCGCGGAAGCTTTGATCGCCTGATAAACCTGAATCTGCGACGGGGAAGCAAACACATCGCCGCAAACCGCCACATCGAGCATCCCCCGCCCGACGAATCCGGCATGGGCCGGTTCATGGCCGCTGCCCCCGCCGCTGATCAAAGTGACTTTGTCCTGGTTCCGTTGTTTTTGCTTCACGATTTTGTACTTGCTGTCGAATTCCAGTTCGGGATGGGCAAGCGTGAGACCCCGCCCCATTTCCCGAACCAGCGTTTCCGGCTTGTTAATGATCTTCTTCACGTTTCAATCACCCTTTATGCTTGATTTTCTACCGCTACTAAAATGATCAATGAACGACTGAAATAATGGAAAAAGCTGTGGGCCTCGCTTCATTATACAATATAAGGTGACCTCTCAAAAGTTATCCTCAAACGACGCCTCCGCCACGGTAAACACGGCCCCGTCAAATTTGTAACGCAGCCGGATCGACACCGGGAATTCGGCCGGCGACACCTGGATCGGCACCGACGCGTACAGGGTGTTTCCTTCCACAGAATAGCGGACGATGTTGCCGAGTGCGGGCTGATCCAGCCAAAATCCGGCGTCCTCTTCCTGGTATTCGAACGTGCGCGTTTCGCCGGCCAGCGTAAACCGGTACGTTCGCTTCCCCTCTTCCGCCGTCATGTCCGCAGTTAGCTCGGTTTCGGCCACTAACACCGGATCCGCCGCGGATACATCCGTTAAATTGCGTCTGAGCAGCTTCAGCTCCGATTCGTGAACCCCGGTGCCGTATCCGGTCGTCAAGATCACGGCCAGCACCTGTTCTCCGTCCCCTGCCGGCAGCATCGCCGCTTGCGGATAATAGGATTCATTGCTGACATTACTCCAATCGTCGAACGTTTTTTCCGCAGCCCCATACCGGACATGAATCGGCCGGATCATCCCCTTATCCCTGTGCAAAATTCCCGTTATCTTCAGACCGAGCTCCGCATCCTCCTTCATCACAACGTTTTTCCCCTCGCCGGGACCTGTTGCGGCGCCTTCACCGTCCCGCGTCCCGGTTTCATCCGTACTTACTTGCTCGATGCGCGAGATTTTTTGCGTATCGGCGCGGATGTAAACGTCAATCGTTTCTTGATAAACCGTGGGAATCGAATCCCGCAGCCCCAAACGGAGAGAGTACACGGTTTGCGCATCCGCGGCACTGATCGAATCGATGTACACTTCATACACCCAAGGACTGGACACGTCATAGCGTTCCAGCGCCTGTTTGACCTCCGGATTTTCCCAAATGTCCGGCGTCGGGCCGCCCCAAACGCCAAGCTGCCGCTGCAAAAGCGCTTTGGCCAGCGTCACGAGCGTGCGGTCGCTGCCCTGCTTGACCGCGTTTTCCTCGGAATTCCACCAGTCAAAATCCCCGCCTGCCCCAGGCTCAAAACCGGAGCGGAACGTCCCTCCTCCCTGAGTAACTGGACCCGGGCCATTGTCGGACGGGACGGCCGTAGGCTCCGCCCTGCTGCCGAACCAGATGCCGCCGCCCAGCACCAGGAGCAGCGCCGGAACGATCACCACGACCGCTTGAATCCATGCTTTCCGGGAGCGTTTCTGTAACGCCGATGGCAGCCGCCGCTCGACCCGCTCCATCATATCGGGCCCAAAACGCCGCTGTTTAAAAGGCGGTCTGGCCAACCTTTGATCCCATTCCGGCTTCCATTCATGCATGATCGTTCACTCCTTTCCATGCGGCGGCAAGCTTTTTTTGGCCCGGTGAATCCTCGACTTTACCGTACCCGGCGAAAGGCCCGTAATTGCGGATATTTCATCCATGGACAACTGGTGGTGCACGCTTAGCACCAGCGGGTCGCGAAACTTGCCGGGCAGCTTCAAAACTTGCCGCCACAATTCGTCCGCCGCTTCCCGCTCCAAATATTGCGATTCGGCGGATGGCGAAGACGGAGCCGACGCTGTCCCGCCCAGCCCTTCGTCCGGCGAACGTTCGCCAAGCAGCACCGCTTTGCGCAAAAATGCCCGTCTTTGATAGGATAAAGCGGTATTGCGCGCGATTTTCAGCAACCAAGTTTTGACGGAAGCCTCCCCGCGAAAAGAGGCATAATGTTGATAAGCTTTAATAAACACATCCTGCGCGACATCGTCCGCCGTATGCGTATTCCTGGTGATGACGTAAGCGTAGTTCCAAACGTCTTCCCCGTACGATTCCATCAGCATCCGAAGGCCCGATACGCTCATCTCCGCAAGATGCTCTAGCTGCATCTCCCTCAAGCTGTTCTCCTCCCCTTTACCCATACAGACTCCTCTAGGGCGGTGGAAGTTCCCGAACTGGCACAAAAATTACGCTTTCCGCTTAAACTCGGCCAATTGTTCCGGCAAAATCAAATTCCGTTCCAGGATCAGCAGCAATTGCTCCACCATTTCCTCCGGAGTGTAAGGCATTGACTGGACCATCCACCATTCCATCAGACCGGCAACCGCCACCGCCAGAAACTGGACGAGAATCTCCGGTTTGATCCCCGAGCCGATACCGCAGTTTTTGATGATCTCTTCAATTCCCCGCTCCATCATCGCCTGCATCCGGTTGCGGAATACGGGAACCCCTTTGCTCGTCATGAGCGTGGAATAGATGGAGGCGTTGTGCTGCAAAAATTGAAACGTTCGCAGCAATAAAGCTTTTGCCGACACCTCATTTAGCTCTCCGTCGGGCAGACAGGTTTCATACAATAGCTGCAAATACGTTTCGATGCATTGATCAAGCAGGGCATATTTATCCGTAAAATGGAGATAGACCGTCCCCCGGTTTACGTCGGCCCTGTCTGCGATTTCCTGAATCGTGATCTTTTCAAAGCTTTTTTCCCCCATCAGCATGACAAAAGCTTCCATAATGGCCTGCCTCGTTTTTGCGATTCGTCTGTCCATCACTCTCTTTGCTCCTCTTATTAGACATTTCCGATAGCATTTGTTGAATACTCAACAGAATCAAAAATATTACCGATTGCTGCGGTATTTCTACGGATGTTAAGGTAATTGTAATCAACAAATGTTATTTTTTCAACAAATGTTCATTCATTTTGAAGGTGAGGAGAGAAATATGAGAGTACTGGTTTACGGAGCCGGCGTTTTAGGAAGTTATTTGGCCCATGTTCTTGTGCGCGGGGGCAATCAGGTCACCGTACTGGCGAGAGGGAAACGGGCGGAGGAATTAGAGCGGGATGGCCTCATCATTCGCCATTACTTTCAGCGGAAAACGACGGTGGATCAGGTGCGCGTCATTCGGACGCTGGAAGCGGCCGATATTTACGACCTCATTTTTGTCGTCATGAAATATTCGGATTTTCCGGCGGTCCTGCCGATTTTGGCCGATAACCGGAGCAGCAACATCATCATCGTTGGCAATAACACGGACGCCCGAGACATGCAAAATTACCTGAAAGAGCATAGCAATACGTCCAAAAGTATCGCCTTCGGATTCCAAATTAGCGCCGGAACCAGAGAAAACGGCAAAACCGTCTGTATCCGCGGCGGCGGCGGGCAGATGGTGCTTGGCGGCTTGGACGGTCCGATCCCCTTTAAGGCCGACCTTGACCTGGCGTTTGCGAATGTGAAATACAAACTAATCTATCACGATAACATCGACGCTTGGCTGAAAAACCATATCGTCCCCATTCTGGCGCTCACTTACGCCGTAACCATCCATGAGCGCCGGATGAAGAAGATCGCCGGGGACGGCAAGCTGCTGCGGCAGATCGTCGCGGCCATGGACGAAGGCTTTCGCGTGCTGGAAGCCCAGGGTTATCCCCTGGTGCCGGCCGGGCAAGCTTCATTTATTCGTAAACACCCCACGCTGTTGCGCCTGCTTTTAAAAATTTATCACCTGCTGCCGGCCAGCCGGCTGGTCGATGGTTCGGCCTACGAAATTGCCGCTTTAAGCAGCGTATTCCGCGTGTGGAAGAACAGGTCCAACGTCTCTACTCCCAACTGGGATATCCTCGAAGAGCAATTTCTCGCGAAAGGTCCTTTTTAAATTTAGCTATTTTCCATTGATAATCGCCATAAAGTTAGCTAAAATAAATGCATAAATTAGCTAATCCGAGGTGAGCCTGATGCGCGTTTCTTCCACCGATATGCAGAACAATTTCGGGAAGTATTTAAAGTTTGCGGAGGCGGGTGAGGAAATCATCGTGACGAAGAACGGCAAGGATGTGGCCAAATTGACGGCGTTTGCCGGGGAGGATGACGACCCCTTCCTTAAGGAGGAAGCGGCCAGATACGAAAGCGGCGATTGGGTGACCTACGAAGAGTTCCTTGAGCTGACCGAGACGTCGGAACAGCTCTTTGAGCTCATCGACGGCATCGTGTACAATCTTGCCTCTCCTTCGTACAAGCACCAACACGCGGTAAATGAACTGCATGGTACGTTTTATCTTTGGTTTAAAGGAAAACCTTGTACACCGCTGACATCCCCTTTTGACATTACGCTGAAAAAGTCAAAAACGAATATTTGTGTCGTACAGCCGGATTTGGTCGTCATTTGCGGCAAAGATCAAATCAACGAACGCGGCAAAAATATGGGCACGCCGGAACTGGCCGTCGAGGTGCTGTCTCCTTCCACGCGAAGCAAAGATTTGATCCGGAAGCTCGACTTATACCGGAAATGCGGCGTGAAGGAATACTGGATCGTCGATCCGATGAAGGAGCAAGTGACGGTGTTCACTCTGACTGACGGCGAAATCGCGGATGTAGCCTATTACTCGAAATCCGGCGACCCGTACGCGCTCTCGCAGCTTTACGAGGGCTTGCGCGTATCGATGCAGGATCTGTTCGCGTAATCCCCGGCTCATGTCAACAAAAAAAGCAGGCGCCCCTAGGCCCCTGCTTTTTTGTCCAAATAGGTTTCCGTCGTTTTCATGCCCTCTTTGCGTTTTTTGGCATATTCCGCCGTTGCGGTGAACAGTACATCGGAGGATGAATTAAGCGCCGTTTCGAAAGAGTCCTGCAATACGCCGATAATGAAGCCTACACCAACGACCTGCATCGCAATATCGTTCGAAATACCAAACAAGCTGCAGGCCAAAGGTACGAGAAGCAGCGATCCGCCGGCCACGCCGGAGGCGCCTGCGGCAGCTATTGCCGACAGTACGCTGAGGATCAGCGCCGTGCCAAAATCCACTTGAATGCCCAACGTGTGAACAGCCGCAAGCGTTAAAACGGAGATCGTCACCGCCGCCCCCGCCATATTAATCGTCGCTCCCAAGGGAATGGATACCGAATACGTGTCTTTATCCAGCCCTAATTTTTCGCATAAACGCATATTGACCGGAATGTTGGCCGCGGAACTTCTCGTGAAGAATGCCGTTATCCCGCTTTCCTTCAAGCAGCTGAACACAAGCGGGTACGGATTTCTGCGGATGTTCAGATACACGATCAGCGGATTCACCACAAGCGCCATAAACAACATGCATCCAATCAGTACGAGAAGCAGCTTCCCGTAATCAAGCAAGGACGAAATACCGTTTGCGGTGATAGTGTCAAACACAAGTCCCATGATCCCGAACGGCGCCAATTGAATGACCCATCTGACGATTTGCGATACGGCGTCCGAAAATTGGGTGAGCAGGTTTTTCGTTTGATCGCCGGCGCCTTTTAGCGCTACGCCAAGCAGGACCGCCCATGCCAAAATGCCGATATAGTTAGCGTTGATCAGGGCTTTTACCGGGTTGTCCACCACCTGGAACAGCAAATCCTTCAGCACTTCGACAATGCTGCCGGGTGGAGTCAGGTCCCCGCTGCCCGTAGCAAGCGACAAGCTTACCGGAAAAATGAAACTTACCACAACCGCAATCAATCCTGCCAAAAAAGTGCTTATTCCATAAAGGACGAGGATCGATTTCATGTTCGTTTGGCTGCCCTTCTTATGGTTCGCAATAGCGGCCATGACCAAGAGCAAAACCAATACGGGAGCTACCGCCTTTAAGGCGGATACGAATAAGGTGCCGAAAATAGCAATCCCCGTTGCCTTGGGAACGGACAGGGCCAATACAATCCCAACGATAATTCCCAGAAAAATTCGTTTTACGAGACTCATTTGATTCCATTTGAGCACTATTGTTTTCATTTTCTCCTCCGGATACCAATCTGACAAAATATAGCCGAGCACTACCGCGACGCTGTAGCGAGACATAGCGTTAGTTTATCACGTAAATTGGCGGTTGTGCGCGGGAAAAATTATCTATTTTGTTAATTTTACAAAATTTTCAATTCATGGCACCTACTGCGAAACCATTTGCCCTGACGTCATTCGTATGGGCATCCTATAAAGTGAAAGAAGGAGTAACCCGCCCGGGGAAACAATGAAAAGGCTGGCCCGTTTGAAAAACCCGAGCGGAACATAAAGGAAAAAAATGTCGCTATTTCGGCGACATCACCCATTTTGAGAGAAATAGAGGAAATTTATGTCGCTATTTTTTAAAAACGCAGGAGGGTGACCACTTTTTGCACCATTAGTTGGAATAAGGCCATAAAAATCCGTTATTGGTGATGAACTTGCTCGCTTACGGAAAATAAGACCATAAAATTCCGCTATTTTTATGAGGGGGTTCCTTAGCCAGCCCGATTACTTACCGCCTAAGGCCCCCTCTACCATGTAATTCGCCAAGTCGATATCGATATCCAATCCAAGAACCAGCTTGGCCAGTTGAAACCCGATATACGGACCCATCGTTAGTCCCGATGCTCCCAAGCCATTGGCCACGTAAATGCCTGACCAGCCGGGCAAAGCGCCGATCACGGGGAGAAAGCCCGGAGTGAACGGGCGAAAACCGACCCTCGCCTCCATAAAGCCGCCTTCCGCGAGCCCGGGAGCATGCTCCAGCCCTTTATTTAAAACCTCCTGCAGACCGCCCGCCGTAACGCGCGTGTCGAAGCCTTGCGGATCGTTCTCATGGGTGGCGCCGATCACAATCCGCTGGCCGTCGAAGGCCAATATATACTGATCGCCGGGCGGCATAACGACGGGCCAAGGCCCCGTGTCCGCATCCGGCAATGCCAAATGAACGATCTGCGCTTTCTGACAGGTCGCTTTAAAATCTACGCCTAGCGGCTTCAACAGCGGATTGGCCCATGCTCCTGCACAAACTAGAACCGCGTCGGATTCGATCGTTTGATCCTCAACTTGGACCCCGGTGGCGGTTGAACCGGCGAATCGGATCGCGGCGTCTCCGTTCAGCTGCGTGGCGCCAAATCCGATCGCGGCGCGCAGCAGCGCATCCCGCAGAGCGCGTCCGTCGACGCGGGCAGCCCCGCTAATATGCAGAGCGGCATAGTCGTCCGCCAGCGAAGGAAACAACCGCTTCACTTCACCGGGATTCAGCCGCGTGATCTCGCCGATTTCCGGGGCATCCTGCCGGCGTTTGACAGCCAGCTTTTCCAGTTGGACAAGCTTTTCAATCTCCTTATGTAAACGAAGCGCCCCCACCCGGGCATAACCGGTTTCGGTCTCCCCGCCCTGTTCCAGCTCTGCGATCAAAGAGGGGTAAAACCGCGCGCCCTCCTTGGCCAGCCGATACCAGGCTTGGTTGCGCCGCTGCGATATCCACGGGCAAATGATTCCGGCAGCGGCAGCGGTCGCTTGTCCCGGGTCTTTCCGGTCGACAATGATCACTTCCGCTCCCCTTTTAGCCAATTGATAGGCCGTTGAAGCGCCTAAAATTCCCGCGCCGATGACAATAAACTTTTGCATGGTTCAGCATCCTTTTTTGTCTTAATTCATGTTGTATTTTTCCTTACGCTGGCTGACCGCAAACAAGACAAACGATAAAATCTGCAAAAGTAACATAGGAATTGCCAGCCAGAGGAAAAAAAGCGATACGATCGGCGCCAAAAGCATCACAACGGCTTCCACGCTCCGAACGTAATTAAACGGAACCAGTCTTGAATGGCCTTCCATCAATAAAGAAATGATGGCGGCCACCAGCATCATACTAAATAGAAGTGAAACATAGGCGGCGGTCACGGCCATTCGGCTTAACGCGGTGTCCTGCACCAGGAACGCAGCCAAGTAAAAAAATGCAACCACGCCCACGGCAAACATGAAAATAATCGGTTTCAGCGGGATGAACAGTTTGGAGACCGTCTCGACTACATCCGTAGGCATCGTTAATGGAGACAGTTTTTCCTTGACTCTGTCAAGACGATCGATCTCCTTTTGGACAATGGATAGCAGAGTGGTAAGGACAAAAGCATCTTCCTCCGTATAATAATCCCTTAGAACTTGGCGGGCCTCCCCTGTAAAACACGAGCTCGCTTCCCCTAACTTTATGTACAAATGCTGCTTGGCCTGCGAATCTTCCGGTTTGTTGATCGCCTGGGCGATCGCGGCTTCAACCCCGGCGTACAAGTCCATCCGCCTTTGAATCAGCGACAACTTAGCCCGATTGCTCTCTTCCATCATCCCCTTAAATTCTTTATAAAGCCACACAAGGGCCATAAATGCAACAACCATAGCCAATGCCCAAACGGGAGTATGCTGTAAATAATCTATTAATTTGTCCAACACGAACCAAACACCTCATAATCAGAGTTCTTCTGTCACATTAGCCATTATACTATAATCTGGAAACCTGTCGAACTGAACTTTTTTGGTCGCGGAAAAAATAAAATAGGGCAACTCAGAACTGAGTCGCCTTGGAACTATCATTTCGGCTATCTATTTATTTCAGCTTCTTTACCGTGACGGCGACCTTCTCAAGCTGCGCCTGGCTCAAGGCATGATCCGGCGAGCTCAGCGTGACGAAACGGATGAAGGCAAGAAGGTAACCTTGGCAGGCGGGGCTTCGGCATCATTACATCAAGCACCATCACATCCGGACGGAACGTATCGACGCGGTCCAGCGCCTCCTGTCCGTCCGCCGCCGTTTCCACCGTATATCCCTCTCTCCTGAGCGCATAAGCAACGGCGTCGGAAATGCTCGCTTCATCGTCAACGACTAACACCTCGGTCATGGGAATACTCCTTTATTCTCTTTAGACTTCCTTCTCCCCGCTTGTCTCATACAACTCCGGGGCGTAGAACCATTTTGAATTGCTCTTACATATGTATGTCCAAGCCGCTGGCTACGATGGAGAACTCGTTTAAACCTGTTTCCGGGGACTCCAACAGTAAACAGAGTTCGAATAGGCCGGTTTCCAGCAGATAAACTTCTTCGTACAGACACAAACTTCGAACCGGGTCAGCATCGCAACGGAGCGAATTCACCTCCAAAAAAGTGAGGCGCGTCTCCTTTTCCTTAAAGCATTCCTGGATTACGATCTCGACGCGGCGATCCGCAGATGAAGTCATCCTTATCAGCTTCGCATCATGAAATCTGATTTTTTCTTTCAAACCTCTAACCGGCATAGGCAGACTTGGCTTTATCGCCTCATAGTTGACTCTATAGTCCTTGCAGCGCCTTTCCCATTCTTCATCCCAGCTTCGTTTCCACTCATCGATCAAAGCGGCCAAATCCGGCGCGGGCAACCTCGTCTTCATGATGCTCCCATCTTCAACCGCAGCTTGCAACGGACCGGACAAATATTTGAGCATATATGGCTTGATCAGTAAGAACATTTGATAGGCCTCTTCCTCGAAATCCCTGCCGTTCTCCAAATACCAAGCCTTATCTTCTTCCAAATCCTGTTCCGTTTCCGGATAAAAGAAATAACCGCGCACCTGCATCTGCTCATACATTTCTTTGGTAAAGTATTTCAATGATAATCCTCCTTGCCAACTCCCTTTTCCCTAAAGGCAGGGGATTCTTGGGAGCAGCCAGCTAGCGCCAATTTGTATCCAAGTTACTCCATCTTATTATCACTGCTTTATATCCCTTCTTTATATTAACATTCTAAGAATGTTAATCCGAATTTTCCATCTAATTTCCTATCTTAGAGCAACATCTACTGGCAAAGGAAGGTTCCTATTAAGATCGTTCGGTGACAATAACCACGCCTTATAACACACCGTTCATTCCACCAAATATCCGGCCAAGAACATTAGAATATATCATGATAAAAGATAATATCAGGGCTATTGGAAGAATGACCAAAATGTTCATTTTCTTTTTCGGAATAGTAAACAACAAAACAACGATCATAATTAAATATATTCCCATAAGCAATGGTATTAAATAATAATGCTGGTGAATAGGCAAGTAAGCGTTGCGCAATTCAAACCCTTCCGACAGCAATATTGTGATTGGAAGCGCGGAAATAATATTAGCGAACAATCCGTTTCCACGCGCATACCACATCAAATAAGCACAAACAGGAGAGACCACCGCGCAAATCCCCCAAAAAACAATGGCTTTTTGCGGAATAAAATGCAGCACCAGCGTTGTGTAAACATAATAAACCGTAAGCATCGCCCCAAAAAAGGCGAACACTCTTACAGCGGCTAATTTTGGCGAATCGCTGAAAACCGATAAAAGTGCTGCAACAAATACCCATATACCAAGACGTCCACCGAGATCGTCAAAGATCGGGTTGATATTCGGACTATCCACAAGTTTTGCTGCTAAGCCCAAAATAACCCCGATAATAATTGCGTATATTATTGATAAAATTTTTTGTTTTCTATTTGATTTGTTCGCAGCTCTAATCTGATTTAATTGGTTATAAATTTCTATAATACTCTCCGCCTTTCAAGCCCTGACAAGATCAAAACCTACCGTTCTTAATAATCCGGCAGGCGTCCATGATCATGCCATTAACCGTACATTTTATTGTCCGGAAATACCGGAACCCCCCCCCCAACTTTTCGCCCAAAGCACAAAGCTTCCTTGACCGCGTCCAAATATAAGAGCGTGTTTAGCGATTAAGCCCAGTCATCTCAAGTGGACCGGGCTGTGATATCATTTTTCGATAAATCATTTTAAGTTTATATTTACTTAGCAGTTTCCTGATACCAAAAAAGCGCATAGACGTTCAGAACAAGTTCAACATCCGGTGACGTATAAGAGGAACAACGGTAAAACAAACAGTGCGCACCAATAGAAAATCGGTACGCATTGTACAGAGTTATTCAACCCAGCGAATCACGTCATCTGCTTCTCTTCTTGTCTTAGGACGCGGAGCTTTGACACGGTATCCGAACGCAGCCATCACGCTGATTCCGTAGTGATCGTTTTCCAGCAGCCCTGCTTCGCGTAAAATGGCGTTCACGCTGTCTATATCGAAGCCTTCGATCGGACAAGAGTCAATGCCGATGAGAGCGGCGCTGGTCATCATGTTGCCGAGAGCAATATAGGTTTGCTTTGAAGCCCAATCAAACAGCGCGCGTTCCGACTCCATCAGCTTGAAATCCTCTTCCTGGAACGACCGGTAACGGCCCATCATGTTTTTGACATTATCCGCCGGAATTTGTTTGACCCCGGTCATTTGCCGCCAGAAGTAATCGGAATCGTATCTTACATCCTTGCGGGCTAAAATCAACACAAAATGGCTGGCGGTAAGCAGTTGGCCCTGTGCCCCCCAGCTCACGGCACGCAGCTTCTCGCGCAAATCCGGATTCTGGACAACGACAAACTTCCAGGGCTCGAGTCCAACCGAGCTTGGAGAGAGCCGGGCCGTTTCCAGAATGAAATTAAAATCTTCAGCGGAAATTTTCTTTGTCGGATCAAACTCTTTGGTGGCATGTCTAAATTCGAAGGCTGCCAATATATCTTCTTTTTTTACGCTATGGTTCACAGAATCCAACTCCTTTAATATAAATTGGCAATAGTTTATTTATCCTCCAATTACTGGTCGTTTGACAACAAAAATATATCACCTTCACATTTGGTAGTCAATTGATTCGTGCGGGCTTTTTCAGGATAAATATGACTTTCTTAAATATTGGATGACGGAAAAGTTCCAAATGGCTATACGGGATAGACTTGAACTTGCTGAACCCTTCGCGTGGAAGGACTATATGCCGCTCCCGCCACGTTACGTATAAGGAAGAGAGGGAAAGCCCACGAAATGCAAAAGTGCAGGCGGTTTTTGTCGAACCCCCTCAATATGGGCAGTTCAAATGCAAAAGTGCAGTTCATTTCCGGTCAAAAGTTACTTTTTTATCGTATAGCCCTAAATGAGATGTACTTTTGCACTTCAACCGCTCTAAAATGGTAATTTAGGGAAAATAGAATACACTTTTGCAGTTGACTCCATCAAGCCGTCCTTCTTCCCATTGTCTTCCCATAAAAAACGAACATCTGCCAAAGCTCGTACGGCGTTCAGCACAACTCCCGGAGCTGATTCATAAAGCCGCCGGCCGCACCGAAAGTTGAGTTATAAATCCTTGCGGACAAAACGGCGCAGCCCCATCCAAAAGAGCACGGCTGTATAAAGCACCGCGTATATTAAAAAGGCTGTCGAAGGAACTTCGCCGATACCGAACGGTCCAGTATCACCCACCGGGATAAGTCCGCTGATTTCCTCGAAGCTGAACAGCACCGCCTGCATTTTCCGCAGCAGCGCGTCGGCCGGCATAATCAGCTGCAGAACTCCGGCCACATTATTCAAGGTTTGCAATGGTTCAGGCTTCAGGTCGATGGATCCGGCGATTTTACCGATCATGCCGCCAAGCCAGCCTGCCCCGTAGAGCATCGTCATCACCACACCGTTTGCAACGGAGGACAGGTAGCCGGAACCGAACATGGACACGGTTACGAGCAAAGGAACAACCGAGGCAAAAAGCAGGAAAGCCTGAACCAGTACAACCGGGTCACGTGGAATTGCGGCATGGATATCGGTAATCCACAAAATCAAGCTATATAAAATCAAGGCATAAAGCACGCCCAGAGAAACGTAACCGAGCCAGCGGCCCGTATACCATTTCCACCTCGGAATCGGCCGCGGCAGCATCGCCTGCATCACCCCCTGCTCGGCCTCGCCGGCAATCGCGGAAAATGAACTGAAAATAGCCAAAAAAGCGAGCACAAAGCCGGCGAAGAAAAAACCGAGCAACAGAATGAACATCCCGGTCGTAAATTGCTGGATTAGTTCTTCGTTATTATTGGCGCTTATGGTTCCCCTGTCCCCGATGGCTCCAGCAATAAACCAAAATCCGATCAGAAACACGGCTGTCATCAAAAATGTCAGCAGCAGGACACGTTTGCGCAGCAGCTCCTTCCAGGTCATCGTCCAAATTATTCTCATTCCTGTTCCCCCCTGTGATTGAGCCCGGCAACAGCTTCCATGAACCACTCCTCCAGCCGTTCACGGACTCTGGCGACTTCATACAGCGTCATTCCTTGACCGATCAGCAGCGTATTAATCCAGCCCGCCTGCTCCTCGTTCTCCAGCTCCGCTTCAAGCCACACGGTATCACCCGCACTTCCTGCGCCGGTCAGGCCGGCTTCGCCTTTTTCATCGGCAGCTGCCCGAAAGCTGAAGCCTGTCGTTTCATGAAGCCAAGACAGCAAAAAAGGCGAAAATCCGCCGACTTTAAAACGCCAGCAGACTCGCTTCTGAAGTACTTCGGCCACCCGTCCATGACGGAGCACCTGCCCGTTATTCAAGAGCGCCATGCGGTCGCACAGCACTTCCACATCCTCCAGCAGATGGGAGTTCAGGAAAATCGTTTTCCCCTGCTGCTTCAGTTCTTCAAGGATCGCGCGGACATGCATTCTGCCGACGGGATCCATGGCCGACGACGGCTCGTCCAGGAAAACTACCGCCGGATCGTTCACGAGAGCGCAAGCCAGTCCAAGCCGCTGCTGCATGCCTTTGGAATAATGCTTAACCCGGTCCTTCCCCCGTTTGCCCACACCCACCCTGTGCAGTAGCTCAGGGATTCTCCGGTTCGCCTCCTGCTTGTCCAAGCCGCATAGCCGCGCGTGCAGCCGGACGACCTCTTCGCCGGTCAGCCATTCCTGATACCGGTACAGCTCGGGCAAATATCCGATTTGCCGCTTCGCCTCAATTGTACCGATGGGGGCGCCCATGATGCTCGCCTCGCCGGCCGTCGGATGGATCAGTCCGACCAGCATTTTTACGAACGTGCTTTTCCCGGCACCGTTAGGACCGAGGAAGCCGAAGGCTTCCCCTTTTCCTACAGTGATGGTGACATTCCGGCAGCCGCGTCCGTTGCTGTATTCCTTGGTCAACCCGTTAGCGTCGATGGCCGCCTCGGTCATGCCTCCACCAGCTCCTTCAATTTGTTCATGAAATCAGTTTCCGTTGCGTAGGCAGAGCCACCGTCAAAATGGAACAACTGTCCGTCTTTAATCCAGACGGCCGTACGGTCTGTCATGCTGCTGTACTCGCGTTCTTCAACAAGCACCTTGGTGCCGCCAATCGTGAGTTCATCGGTTTTGGCGCTTTTATCAACGATATACGGCATTGGAATCGATCCGGAAAGGATGCTGCTCTGCTGCAGCTGGTTTTTCAGACCGGCTGGCAAAATCGGAAGCTGCAGAACCGCCTCTAGAGCTTCTTCCACATCAACGGACGGGTCCACCGTAATTTCCGGCGCCTGCATCTGTGCCAGGGACGCCCAGTGCTCCTGATCCGTATTCAAATCGTAAGTTACACTTTCATGAAGGGTTAAGGTGATCGCTTTTCCGTCAATCGATTCCGGCAGCAGCTTCGTTGCACCCACTCGCTGCATGGCCCGATTCACTTCTTCAACATTCATCTTCATTGTGATTTCGTTTGAAGGGCTGATGTAGACTTTCTCTTCGCCGCCTGTCAGATCAGAGGGCAAAAGCTGATACCCCAGCCGGGAAGCCGCCTGCTCACGGGTAAATTCCCCTTGAACGGTTCCTCCCTTGGTTATAAACTGCCCGAATGTATTGTCCTTGCTGAGCGTTTCGCCCGGAACGAGCTGATTAAACAGGCTTTCAAGCGTATCGCCGTCAACCGTTGCGATCTCCTGCACGCGGAATTGGTTCAAAATCGCCGCGAGCGCGTTATTGCCCATAGGGGTGGCAAGAACGGCGCTGAAGATAACGGCTGCCGCTGCGGCCGCTATCCACTTGCGGTTGCGGCTTGCCCGGCGGCGGGAGGCTGTTGCCGGAGCCGGAGCTTCAGTAGTCGGCTGAGACGCCTCATTGGAAGCTGCGGCTGAAACCGCCGGCCCCGGAAGAGCATCGGCTAACTGCAGACCGTTCTGCTTGCTCTGCGTGGCCCATGTCTCCCATTTATCGTTTACCGGCTCCGTTGCCAGTTTCGTTTGCAGCCGTTCCCAGGCTTCGCGCGTTCTTTTATCCTCTCCAGAATTATGCGGATGGGTCGTCATATTTTTTCAATCCTTTCCGATGGTTAGTCCTGCCGGGCCATGGCCTTGGTGGCAGTCTGCTGCAGCTTGCGTGTCGCTCGTTGCAGCAGACTGCCGATCAGCGGCGGCCTGACATTAAGCTCCTGCGCGATCTCCGCGTAGCTGTAGCCCGAATAGCGGAGAAGCAGCGCCTGGCGGTCCCGCTCGGGAAGGCTGTCCAGCCAGGCCCTTACTTCATCCTGATCCATTTGGCGCATAAGCGCCTCTTCTCCGGATTCCGGAGCAGCCTCCCCCTCGTACATCATTTCCTGCTTGTTTTGCAGCTTTCTCTCTCTTGCTTTTTTCTCCAGGTAATCGTATCCGATTCTTGTCAGTACGCGGTGCAGCCATGCCCCCAAGGCTTCCGGGTTGTCCGGCGGGTTCCTGTACAGTCTGAGGAATACCTCCTGCGCCAAATCGTCGGCGGCGGCTTCATCACGCACGAGGGCGGTCAATTTTCGGTGTACGGTTGGATAATGCGCAAAAAATATGTTACGGAATGCCGAGGATTCCGGAATACTCATTTTGTGTTTGCCTCCTTTCAGCTGCAGCTATTAGAAAGACGAACCCTTTTTTAATTTTGTAGCAGGATTCAGAAGAATTTTTTCGGATTAATCATTTTTTAGATTATATAGCAGAGCTTTGTCCACTTGTACCGGTAAAATTGCCTACCCAAATACATTACGGCCGCTGTCTCAAAAGTAGCTAATTTCATAGAAAAAGGGCAATCCCCGAGCCATTTTCTATGGCTCTTATGAGACTACCCTGTTACCAATAAGGTTTTCAATTATTGCTTACTGACTTTTCTTTACTTCGTTATTCTTCTCTATATAGGTCCAAGTATAATATGCAGCTCTAAATAAGAGAGGAACGAGTAATGCCAGGGGCCTGAATTGTTGAGGTAAATAAATTATAAGGAGTATTCCAGCTATTTACTATTTCCTTTATTTTACCGTACTTCTCATTTCAGGGAGCGTAATTTTCAATTTTTTGACGCCGGTGAGATAGGAGTAAGCTTCTATACAGATTTGAATATGCTTAATCTGCATTATACAATTGATGAGGGTTTATCCTAAATCTCTGTTAGGGTTTACTTTGAAACCGAACCGGCCAGCCTGCGTAACAAACTGGTAAAGGTTCTTTAAGGAGGATGAACGGTATGATTATGACCACAACATCAACGATTGAAGGTTATCCTGTAAGACAGTATCTAGGTATCGTAACCGGCGAAGTAATTATGGGCGCCAACGTGTTCAGAGATTTTCTCGCCTCGATTACGGACGTTGTCGGAGGTCGCTCGGGCGCTTACGAAGGCAAGCTGCAGGAAGCGAGAGAGACCGCACTCGAAGAAATGAGACAACAGGCTTCGCGTTTGGGAGCAACGGGCATTATTGGGATAGACATCGATTATGAAGTTGTCCGCGAAGGAATGCTTATGGTTTCCGTTAGCGGAACAGCAGTGCTTGTGTAACGATGGGGTTTGAGCAGCCGGTCATGGTAAATGGCCGGCTTGTTTCCGTTCTAAATATTTCGCAAGATGTTCCTGATCCTGATTTCTCTCCCTTAATAGCTTGAAAAATGGTTGCTCATCCAGCGGCTCAAGCTTAACATAAGGACAAAAAATGCCGCTATTTCGGCCATACCCCCGTTTTGAGCAAAATAGTGGCAAATGATGTCGTTATTTACTCGAATCACAATAAATTCCGGCGTTCTGAACTATTTATGGGAAAATAAGGACAAAAAATGCCGCTAATGGTGATCAACATGCCAGGCTCCGGACAATAAGATCATAAAATGCCGCTATTTTTATAGCAGGGAGATCAGCCAGCGGATTGCCTCGAAAAAAACGAAAAGCAAACCGCACCATACGACCTGCAGTTTGCTTTTAAGCAGTTTATATTAGCGTTATTTCATCGCCGCAACGATCTCTTCACTCGTCCGCACCTTGCCGAGCCGCGGGAAAATGTACTTGCACACATATTCGTGCTCCTCCCGCGTCGATGCCGTCATGGCATCTTCGGCGAAAATCTGCTGGTAGCCGTGCTGGAACGCCTCTCTGGCCGTGGTGTCCACGCCGATCGAGGTGGAGATCCCGCACAGCACGATCGTTTCGATGCCCCGGCGGCGCAGCTGCAGATCCAGGTCCGTACCGTAAAACGCGCCCCACTGCCGTTTGGTCACAAGGTGCGCGTTTTTCACGCCGGCCAGTTCGGGTACGATCCGGTCCCAGCCTTCGGGATATTGCACGGAGTTCAAACCCATATCCGTCTGCGGCTTCAACGCATCTTTGCCGTCCGCGAACGACACCCTGACCAGCACGACGAAACCGCCCTTCTCCGCAAACGCCTGCGCCAGCTTGCCGGCGTTTTGAATCACCTGCCCGCTCGTATAAGGGGCGCTCTGACGCCCGGCATGGGCAATGCCCTCCTGCAGATCGATTACCACCAGCGCCGTTTTCTCAACATGAATTTCCGTCACTTTTGCATCTGCCATACTAATTTCCACACTCCTGTCTTTTGCTTATTTCGGGACACCCGTTATTTCGGGCCGGTCCATGGCCCGGTATACTTTAAAATATACCCAAACCGCGTTGATCAACAACAAAGCGCTCGTTGCGATGAATACGTATTCGGCGCCCAGCCAGGCCGCGATCTGGCCGCCCAACACCGAGCCGGCGAACACGCCCAGGTATCCGGCCGCCATGCTGAACCCGAACACCCGGCCCGTCAGGGCATCCGGTGTGATTTTTTTGATCAGCGTATTAACCGACGGGCTCAGCCCCGCCGCCGCGATCCCCAGCAAAAACCGCAGCCCCGTCAGCTGCCAGGGGTTCGTGACGAAGGCTTGGGGGATGAACAGGATGCCGGCCGCAATCAACGCCGCCAGGATCACTTTGTGCGCCCCTACCCGGTCGGATAGCTTGCCGAGACGCGGCGCCGTCAAAACATTGGCCAGACCCGAAGCCGAAAAAGCGATCCCGGCCATCAGCGCCACATGGCTGGATGTTTGGGAAATCTGCTCAATGTACACCGTGATGATCGGCTCGACCGAATACAAAGCCACGCTTAAGATGAAAAAGGTGACGAACAAGGTCAGGGTCAAGATTTTTTCGGGAATCCCGCTCCAAATTTCTTTCATTCCCGGAACCTTGCTCTCCGTCCGGACAAAATCCTCCTTGACAAACAACAACGTCGTCAAAAAGGCGATCAACATCAGCGCGCCGATGAGAAAAAAGTCGTTTTGCATCCCGAAGTTTTCACCGATAAATCCGCCGATCGTCGGCCCTAACAGCGAACCCGCGATATTGGCCGTAGACAGCGTTCCCAAGGCAAACCCGGCGTGCTCCTTATCCGTCTGGGTGGCGATCAGCGTCGTACAGGCAGTGCTGTAACCCGTGATCACCCCCTGCAGCAGGCGAAGTCCGATCAGCACGTACACATTTGGCGCAAATCCCATACAGCCGATCACGATCGCCATGCCCAGGCTGGCCCGCAGCAGCATCGGCTTGCGTCCGTATTTGTCGGCGGCCAGCCCCCAGATTGGCGAAAAAATCGCCGACACGATAAACGTAATCCCAAAAGCAAGCCCGGAGAATCGCGCGATTTCCCCGGCATCTCCGACGCCAAGCTGCTTGATGTACAGCGGCAAAACCGGCGCGAGCTGGCTCAAGCCAATCCCCGTCACGAACATGCCGAACCAGCACACAAGCAAATTTCTTTTCCAAATCGGCATAATGCAAAGCCTTCTTTCCGCTCGATAACCTGATGACCCGCACACGTGATCCCGTATACGTGAAATGAACAATATTGCAGGATTATTCTACCCAAAGAATTCGCCTTTTTCCATGCACAATCTTATAATCCATGGACGATTTTGCCGTGATATTCCGAAGGGCTGATCCCCTCCATCCGCTTAAAAATCCGGCTGAAGTAGAATTCATCCGCAAACCCGAGCTCGCGGGCGACGTCCTTCACTTTTTTGTCCTCCCCGGCAAGCAGCTCCTTGGCTTTATCCACCTTGATTTTGTTGAAATACTCGATCACCGAATATCCCGTCGTGCTCTTGAACGCCCGCGAAAGGTAATATGTGGACAGATGAACCAGTTCGGCCAATTCCCCCAAAGTCACCCGCTGTCCGATATGCAGATGCATGTATTCGATCACTTTTTCAATTTTCAAGCTGACCGCGTGATTTTCGTTTTGCTTCTGCCGATGTTGGGAAATTTCGAACAGCAGCTGGAGAAGATAGGCTTTCGAGATCAGCTCATACCCCGGCCGCTTCGAATCCCAGCTATCCACCAGCTTTTTGAAGGTATCCGCGATTTGATAGCCGTTTTTGAGCATCTGCACATCCTGCAGCGGCAGCGAATGGACTTCGTTCCCGACCGACCAGGCGCCGTCATCATAGCGGATGTTCGCATAGCTGAAATGCACGGTCAGGCAGCTTATCGGTTCACGGGCGTCAACCTCGATCGTATGTAAAACATCGGGACGGATGTAGCACAGCGTGCCTTCCTGCAGCGTGTGACTTCTGTTGTCCACGATAAAACGGCCTTTTCCTCCGGTCACCAGAATCAGTTCGTGGTGCTGGAGCGTCCGGGTGATCAGGCTCCGCAGTTTCCGCGGATCGTTCTGGGACCGGCTGTTGCAGTAATGGATATAGGGAAAGACGTTTTTCAGATTCATGGCTCCTCCTTGAATTGCCGCTTCGTAATAAAACTCCCGCTCCATGAGCGGTGCACGGAGGCGGGAGTGTCTTTCATGGTATTTGAACGTCTCCATATGTTGACGACGTGACGGTCCAGCCAGGGCGGTCCTCCAGCGCGCTCAGATTCGGCAGAGGCGTCTTAGGCGCCGGCGAACCGAAGAGGGCCAGCTTTAACTCGGAGATCGACCACCAGCTGCCCGCCGGCGCCGTCAGGACGATTTTCACGTATCTGGCCTTCTGTTCTTTAAGCGAGACCGCCAGACTTTGCGAATTGCCCGTGCCGCTGGCGGCCGCCTCGTTCCAATTCTCGCCGTCGGCCGATACATATACTTCGTACCCGTGTGCATAGTCGCCCCAGTTCGTGCCGGAGTTCATAAACAGTGTATCAAAGACCTGCTCGGCGCCCAAATCGATTTGCAGCCAGTCGCCGGCCGCTTGGGCATGTCCCGAAGACCAGCGGGTTAACAGATCGCCGTCGATCATGCGGTCAGCCGGTTCGGAGCTGGAGGAGGCCGTAATCGCCCAGCTTGTGCGGTCCAGGTATTGAACGCCCTTCGCGGGGTCCGGACCTTCTACAACCGTGTCCTCCAGCGGATTGACAGCGACGAGCGCTTTGGGGTATACCGTGGCGGAGCCCAATGTACCGCCTTCATTAAAGAAACGAACGGTTTTAGGCGTGTCCCCCGGATTCCAGATCTGCGCGGTGTAGACGCCGTCTTTTTCATAGACCGTTGCCGCCGGATCGTCCGCCCAAATATCCATCGTTCTTGTGCCCGTCGTTACCATGCTGTGAATAAACCAGTAGGCGTTAAACGCTTCGTTTTGCTGCATATTGCTGGTATCCCACTTGGTCAAGGCCCCTTCCGGATCGCTAATCGATTGGAACGGCCAGATGATATGCTCCCAGGTGCGTTCCGGCGTGCCGCCGAGGTCCGCGATCAGACCGGCGTACAAATCCGCCGTTTTCTGCGGGTCGCGGCCGTAATAGGTCATCCATTCCGCCGGGGGAAGCCAGTGAATGCCGTAAATATGCTCCGGATCCCCGGAAAAATACGTCCCGTACAAATAAGCGCTGCCGTAGACATGCCCTACCGTCGCATGCTTATAGCCATCCGCCCAATTGTCGCGGTCATAGTTGAACCAGTACTGCTCGGCGGCTTTTTCCTCGGTCGTAAAGCCCCAGATCCCCGCATCGCGGTAAGCGTCGTTGCCGGTTACCAAGCCCCACATGTATTCGCCGACCCAGCTGAACAGCGCTTCCCCGGCCGCTTCCTGGTTGTTGCCGCTGCGGTTGTCGGCGTAGCCGCCGGCCCAGGAGTGACCTTCATAAGGATCGAAGTTGCAAAACCAAGGGAATAACTTGTCCGTTCTCGACGGGTTGGCGTAATCGCGGATCAAAAGCTCCACCATGTCCCCGTAATCCCGCAAAAATTCCTCGTCATACGCGGCGAGAACAGCGGAGGCAAAAATATAATACCCGTACGTAAAATGATGGTCGGTTAATCCGGTATTCACGCCGAATCCGCTGCCGTACGGGAACACGGTCCCCCACGTGTCGTCATAGTGGAAATAGGTCGAATGCGCCTTCTCGTCCGGTGAATACGTGTACCAGTCGGTCAAAATCGTCCGCAGCAAGGCCAGATAATGATCTTTGCGTTCAGTATCGCCGAGCTGGTCGCTGATCAAGACCGCCAGGGCGAGCGGGTGCAGTTTTTTCCCCTGCCAATAAGGTTCATCGACCATCGCTCCGTTCGCCACATCCGCGTCCAGCTGATCGAGATAGGCGGTTAATTGCGCGCGGGAATACGACGGGTCATTAGGCTCCACAAACTGCGGAATGATGCCGTAAAACCGGTCCTGCGTCGTAAACGTATTGCCTGCGCTGACTTTCAGCAGACCGCGGATCGAAGGATACGTCAGATCGGTCAGCGGCGTGGCAGCGATCTTCCATTGATGCGGCAGCAGCGCCATCAGCGTCTCCGCAGAAAAGCCCGGCCGTTTCAGCTTGGTGATTGATTCAAAGCGGGTGGTTACGAGCGATTTTGCCTCATCATATTCGTATTCAACCCGCGTATCCGTGACGAAGGCGTACGCATGCCGGTAATAATCGCTCAGTTTCTCCGCAGACGGCAGCGCCGCCAAAGACAGATAGTTTTCGCCTTGTCCCAGCTTGATTTTGATCGTGTTTCCAAGCTTCATAAAGACCGTTCCCTCAGGAGCAAACACCCCGTAGTTGCGCACGAAGGTTTGCGGCACAGGCGCTCTGTCCTTATTGGTCACTTCGATGCCAATATGGTCGGCCGTCAGCACATCCCCGTCATTCAGCAGGATTGGCTGACCATTGTCGTCATATAGCCGGGTGATGACCGGTGATTGGAGAATGACGGCGTCCGGGTTCTCGTAGGTGTTGTACAGGAACGGCGACCCCTTCACAAACGTCGTGGTCATTTTGGCCGTCTCGTCATCGCTCATCACGACGCTCGCGGAAAAATCCCCGTAGCCGGAAATTTTCGTGACCACGGCGGCCGGATTGATGTTGGCCAGAGACAGAATCAAATCCGGATCGCCGTCGGCGTCGATCGAGCCGCCGTCCGCCGAAGCATAACCGGCCCCAGGGTTCAAAATGTTCAGGCCCTGCTTGGTGTAGCGGTTTTTCAGCGGGAGCGTGATCAGGCTGTTGCCGCCGCCCAGGTTTTCGACCAGGATCGATTGCCACCAGTCGTTGGATGGAATCGGGGCCTTGACGTCCGCGGTGCGGTATTTCGGATTTTTCGGCGCCAGCATCGTCACATCGTTGATTTCGTAGCTGCCCGCTCCGACCTGAACCGAAGAAACCGCCGGAATGTCCGGAATGTCGTAGGTTGTTTTCGGATCGCCTTCGCGGTAAGCGTACACGCCGAACTCGTACAGCGAGTATCCGTTCGTGGAGCCGCGTCCGAGCCCGGCCATTTTGACGTAACGGGCCTTCGCGTAGACCGGAATCGTCTCCGTTCCTCCCGAGCCGGTCAGCTGCCGGTACACGGTGGTCCAGCTTTGGGCGTCATCCGACACCTGGATGTCGTAAGCTCTGCCGTAGGCGGCTTCCCACTTGAACGACACGCTGCCGATTTCGCTGGATTGGCCCAGGTCCACATAAATCCATTCGTTATCGGCGTAGACGGACGACCAGCGGGTATCGCCGTTGCCGTCGGTGGCATTCTTGGCCAAGTAGTTCCGTTCTTCCATCTTGGCTTTGTCTTCGGGCGATCTGCTAGGCTCGTCGATCTCCAGCGAAGACGCCGTTACCGGCTTGCCTAGCGCCAGGTTGACGGCCTCCGGTTTAGGCGGCGGGTTGACGCCGCCGATGCCGAATACGCTGAATTCCCAAATCGATACGCCGTAAGCCTTTTGGGCGCGGTCCGTGCTGTAGACGCGGACATATCGGCCCTGCTCGGCCAGTTTATCCACTTCGGTCAGCCCGCCTTCGCCTTTGGTCGTGGCATAGACCGGCTTCCAGTGAATTTCGTCATCCGATACCTGAAGTTCAAACGACGTGGCATATGCGTTTTCCCATTTTACGGAAATCTTCGAGATGGATGCACGCTTGCCCAAATCGACGTAAATCCATTGCGGGTCCTTTTGCCATACGCTCTCCCAACGGGTATTTTCGTTGCCGTCGACCGCCATATCCGGCGTGTTGCCGCCCAGCGACGATGAACTATAGACCGGTCGGTTTAGAGAAAGTAAATAATCTCCCTCTGCGGCATAAGCCGCCGGCACGGAAAACATCGGAACGCTGCTGATCAGCAGCATGACGGTCAACGCGAAATGCACCCGGATCCTGCGAGTCTTGCGAGCCTTCCGCTTGCTTAGGAAAAATATCCTCATGTCCCCTCTCCTTCAATAATTGGTCTATGGTGCAGATGCTGATGGAACCAATCAGATCTCCGCTACTTGTCCTTTTTTTTGCGCCCTCCCCTCGCATCTCCAAAATATTTGGTTACACTCCATATTTTGGAATTTGAATAAATATACAATTGTTTTATCGTCGCACGGTATAACGATATTAATAGAAATATGTAAAAGTTCACAAAATAGGTAAAAAGGACTATCCATTTTCACTGATGATGCGAACGCAAAAAAAACAGGAGCGTCCTAACGATCATGGACTCCCCTGTTTTTTCATTTGATGGTGCAGGCGAGGCGGGAACAGCCCCTGTCTTGGATCAAATGGCATGGCCCGTTAACGAAGTTAACTTAAAAAAACGCCGCTCCGCTTCAAAGAGATTTTCCTGGTTCAAACCGGTTGATGCTTGCAAAACTGAAGCGGCCCACCCCGGCCACCGTGACCTCCACAGGATAAAACCGCGCCTTTTTACCGTTGGAAAAAAACCATTCCCGCTGATCCCGGACGACGATCAAAAGCCCCTGTTCGTCCCCTACCGGAGTGAATTCTTCGGAAGCCTCCCGCCAGTTGGGCAGTCCGGCCGCATTCAGCTCGCTTACCAACAGCAGGGTTTCCTCAGCCACGATGCCGACCTCGCTAACGCTCATCACGTCGCGAGCCGTAAACGCATGATCAATCCCGCTCGGCAAATTATGCCTGGCGATAAGCTCCACGATGTTGCCGGCCGGGTCCTCAAAATAAACGGAATGGGCGTTCCAGGAGGTGAAAAACACCTCGTTATCGCCCTCCTCCTCTATCAAAGGCACTTGGGAAGCCGCCCAGGCTTTTACTTCGGTAAATTTATTCTCCGGTACATTCAATGCGAAATGATAAAACGGCTGGTCTCCCGCAGCCGCAACTTTAAAGGTGACCAAAGTCGCCCCGGCCCGGATCGTAAAGCTGTCTTCCTCCTGTTCCGCAAGCTCGAAACCGAACCGGCCGCCATAAAACGCTTGCGTCTCCCGGAGTTTTGACGGACTGACTTCAAAGACTACGCGCTCGAAAATCATGCTCCCATCTCCTTTCCCCGGTGCAACTTCAACCTATGCTTGGCCCGCCAGGCTTTATAAGCTTTCCAGATACTCTCTGATTTGCCCCGGGGTTTTGGCGAATTTGCTGTGCAGATGGGCGAGCTTTTCCCCGTTTTTGTAGACGAGCAGGCTCGGGATGCCCCGAACTTGATTCGCTTCGGCAATCGGCTGGAACTCTTCCGCGTCCATGGCATAAAACTCTTTGTCCGGATGCTCCCCGATAATATCGCCGATAAAGCGGTCCAGGTTTTTGCAATCCGGGCACCATGTCGTATCGAATTTAATAACGGTAAATTGGTCTCTTTGAGTCAGTTGTTCGAATTGTTCGGCGGATTGTACTCTCTCCATGCGGATCCTCTCCTTTTAAGGCGAATAATGATTAAAATTTTATATATGTGTTGTCTCTATTATATACGATTCGTCCGGAATCACCTAGTTTTTGAGAGCCGGGTAACCGCGAACCGTGTTACAATGAGTCAAAAAGGAATGGAGATGCTCATCCGATGATCATCACGATTATATTGTTTGTGGCCGCGGGTTTGGCGGAAATCGGCGGAGGGTATTTGGTCTGGTTATGGCTGCGTGAATCTAGGCCTCTATGGTACGGTATTGTCGGCGGGCTTATTTTGGTGGCGTACGGCATCATTCCTACGCTGCAGAACTTTCCCTCCTTCGGGCGGGTGTATGCGGCTTATGGAGGCGTGTTTATCGCATTGGCCGTGCTTTGGGGCTGGTGGGTAGACAAAAAAACGCCCGATCTCTACGATTGGGTCGGAGCCGTGATCTGCCTCGTCGGCGTGTCGGTGATGTTGTGGGCGCCGCGCCATTGATGGCGTAATGCATACTGCCTGGAGCCACAACGGCGTAATACCATAATGGCCATAATGGCGTGATACGTAATAGCGTGAGCGTGATGGCTTGTTGCCTAATGGCTTGATGCCGTAATACCTGATCAAATTTCCACGCTGGCCGCGTTATGCATGAAAAGCGGTTTTTGCCGCACCCTAAATTTAGATTACATACCCGCATCAACATAAGGAAGGTTACCTCATGAATTTATCATCCATCGCTTCGGCCATTGCGCCGGTAAATTTAAGGAGCTGCTTAATCAGCCGGCAAGGCCGGCTGGTGTTCGAACATTACCGGGATCGGCAGACGGCCGGACAAATCGCCAAAATCAACTCCTGCACCAAAAGCTTCCTGTCCGCGCTAATCTGCATCGCCTTTGACCGGGGGCTGCTGCCTTCGGCGGATACGCCGATAAGTGAATTTTTTCCGCTGCTGCTGGACGGCGATGCCGATCCACACAAGCGGCAAATCACTCTAAGGCATCTACTGACGATGTCCGCCGGGTTCAACTGGACGGAGTTTGGCGGGCATAACTCGTTTCCGCGGATGACCCGGTCCCCGGATTGGGTGCGGTTCGTGCTTAAGCAGCCGATGTCCGACCGCCCCGGCGACCGGATGGAATACAATTCCGGCGCCTCGCAGCTGCTGGCGGCCATTTTGGTCCAAGCCGCAGGGCTGCCGGCCGCCCGCTTTGCCGAGCTGCACCTGTTCGGTTCGCTTGGCATCGAAACATACAAATGGGAGCAGGATCCGCAAGGCGTGCATACGGGCGGTTTCGGACTGTGGCTTCGCCCCGGCGACATGCTGAAGTTCGGGCAGCTTTATTTGCAAAGGGGAGTCTGGGAAGGCAAGCCGTTGATCTCGCCGGAGATGGTCTCGCAGTCCGTCAAGCCGGCGATCGGTGTCGAGGCCCCCCGCCGCGGCTGTTATGCCTGGCATTGGTGGACGGATACCTGGCTGCCGGCCGCAGGCCCGGGGGAGGACAACATCACTTCCGCTTCAGATCCCGCGCGGGATGGCGGCCGCTTCACCGCTTTCTCCTCCCCCGCTTTCGATTATTTTTACGCTCGCGGCTACGGCGGAAATTTTATTTACGTCATCCCGAGTCTGGAAACGGTCGTGGTGCTGACCGATGATAAGCGCAAAAGAGACCGGGCGCCCGCCGACGTATTCCGGCAGTTGATTGCACCGTATTTGTTATAATTCAACTTTCGCACCAGGTAATTGGCAAATCAGCGTTGATGTAACCGGGCGAAGCGGCTATCCGGATTCTGAGTTGATATGGGGGCTTACTGAGCTTACTGAGCTTAACTGCTTCCTGCTCCAGGGTTTCTTGGTCCATTGTTGAATGGAATAGCTGCAGAATGTGCAGTTACTTATACAGAAATGCTGCCGCGGCGCTTGATTAAGTGTAAAACCGGCAATTACTCCGCTATAGTTCGACAAAAAGGCAAAGAGAAGAGGAAGTAGTTGTATGAAATGCAATTAATCGAAGGATTGGGTGAATGGATATAAAGTTAGTTGTATGATTTCAGACTGTTGAGAAAGTCCATTTTTTAAAATTTGAACACAAAATTCGGGCTCAAGTCCAAAATCAGTGTTTGACAAAATAAATGATGACGTAGATGTGGGGGCTCTCCAAACAACTTTGCACGATTATCCCTATGGTTCAGGAAGTCAGGTCACCTGCTCAAACGGGATAATCGTGCAAAGAACTCCGGATTGCTAGTTTCGCTCCAGGCCACGGTCTGTTGCCAGCTTGTCTGTCAAGCCCTAATGATTAGGTTGAACCAAAATTCGAAAGTTTTATTTAAAAACTTAGTCCTAAGATCGTTTAAATCGATTTTTCTTTGCAAAGGTGAGAGTCACCACACAAAATTTTAAATTATGGAAAAGTCTAAAGACTTTCTCAACAGTCTGATGATTTGCAATTAATGTTCAGGGTAGAGCCGGTCAAGCACACTTTTGCCCGCCATCCGACCAGGCGAAATAAATAGGCTTTGGTTCTACAAAAGTTGAGTTATAAATCCTCAATGGGTTCAACGAAATAAAGAAATGCGCGGGTGCGTAAAGAAGCGCGAAAAATCTAGCTATGATGAACGTAAACAAAAGACAGCCCTCCATATTGCTACATCTCGTAGGTTAAAATGGATAGTGAAAACCAAACCATTTCAGAGCTACATAGCAAAGGAGAGCTGATACTATGCAGTCTACCACAAAATTCGTCGGTT
>SNQW01000226.1_pt1 | contig 30552 bp, 25 predicted proteins | sample 2580511 | NCBI WGS metagenome assembly SNQW01 (sample SAMN10953775, study PRJNA522744) | food fermentation metagenome | isolation source: 8-hour incubation of native-enriched microbial consortia from nixtamalized... | place: Mexico | collected 2017-09-24 | reverse complement strand
AAAGGAAAACTGTGCCACTTCTCTGCGGACATTTTCCTTTTTGAATCTAAGACCGAAACAAATCTGTAAATATATTTCATTAATTACCAAAATAGTAATTGGACCATAATTTCAACTTTTCATGTCAGGTTGTTTGCATGGCTAGTGTTGCCACAAGCGCTATTTGTTCCAAAAACGTTGATTTCAAATTGTAACGGTTGCCATGGAGCTTATTTCGCCGAAAACCGGTAATTTTTGCTTGGATTCAGGCAAATAACGGCGCTGGCAACCGTTAGAATTTCGAAAAGGTCTTTTTTCGGCAAATAGCCGCTGCTGCAACCGTTAGAGTTCCGGCCAGGCTGGCGGGCTCGGGCGTATCACGGTAACCGCGGCGGCAAGCTTAACGTGGCTGCGGGGACGGAGGCGGAAACGGTAGTCACCGCCATCGTGGGCAGCGCCGGCCTCCCGGCGACGCACGGCTTCAGCGTATCGCGGATCACCCGGACGATAAACGGAAACAGTACCGATAGATGGGTTTCCTCCGCGAAACATGTGTAGGATACGCGGAATCCGGGGATGCCGGCGGCATTCAACCGTTCGTACAGTGCTTTGGCGTCTTCGATCATATGCGGCTTTTCCAGGCTGCCGACGCCAAGATAAAGCCCGCTGGGCGGCTTCGCCTCCCCTGCCGGGGAGTCCACGGTTACCGGGGAGTCCCCGGCGAAACCATCATCTGAGGCCGGTCCCGGCCCCGCCGCTTCCCTCCATTGCCGAATCAAGTATTCCGCGACCGGCACGATACAGCGATTTTTCCACCAGATCGACGGGCTTCCGGCGGCATAATATTGAAAAGCCCGGGACCGCGTAAACAGCGTGTACAGCACCAGCCAGCCGCCCAGCGAGTGGCCGAACAACGTTTGACGGGTGCGGTTAATCGGTACCTCCCGCTCGATAAGCGGTTTTAACTCCTCTTCGATAAACGCCAGGAACTGCTCCGCTCCCCCGGTTTGCGGCCACGGTACATCAATCGGGCGCTGCGGCAGCTCCTCATGATCCGCATGGATCGTAAAATCGTAGAAACGGGCCTCCGTGTCAAACGGCTGATCCGTCTCATACCCGATGCCGACGACGGCGGAAGCTTCCAGCCGATGGGGCCCGCGCGCATGCATGCGCACCGCCTCCGCCATCGCCCCAAAACAGGCGTTGGCGTCAAGCAAATAAATCACCGGGAAGCCGCCCTCCGGGGCCGGCCCGTCCGGCTTCCACAGCATGATGCGGTAATCGCGCCCGCCGCGGCTCTTCATTTTCCATTGCTTAGCCCCGGGGATACAAAACGGCTGTTTCTCCAGCGTCTGATTCATGATGGCGCCCTCCTAACTTCTTCTTGCCCGATATAATTGGTAAACGAAATAAGGTACCCCGATGATCGAGATGACGATGCCCACGGGCAACTCCACCGGCGCAAACACCGTCCTGCCGATCAAGTCGCCGATGATGACCATCGCCATCCCGATCGCGCCGCAGGCGGGAATCACATAGCGGTAGTGGATGCCGACCAGCCGCCGGGCGATATGCGGGGCGATCAGCCCGACAAAGCCGATGCTGCCCGACACCGCTACGCAGGCACTGACAAGCCCGATGCTGCAAACGAGCAGCCACTGCCGCTCTGCTCCCGCCCGGATGCCCAAGCCGACAACGCTCGTCTCATGCAGCTGCATCACGTCGAGCACGCCCGCTTTGCGCCAAATGACCGGGATGAGCACCAGCAGCCACGGCAGCGTCGTCAGCACCTGCTCCCAGCTGGCGCCGTATATGCTGCCCGTCAGCCAGACCGTGGCCATTTCGAAATCCTGGGGATTCATCTTCAGGGATACGTACAATGTAATGGCGCCAAAGCCCGAGCCAAGCGCGATGCCAACGAGGATCAAGCGCTGCGGGTCGATGGCTCCATTCCGGCCGGAAAAGAAATAGAGCAGCGCCGCCGCGGCGAGACCGCCGATCCAGCCAAACAGCGGCATCGATAACACCGAGCCAAAACCGCCGCCATTCACCGCCCCCTGCACAAAAAACATAAACAAAACCACCGCCGTCCCCGCCGCGGCATGAATGCCCAGGATACCGGGATCGGCGAGCGGATTTCGCGTGATCCCCTGCAGCGCGGCGCCGGCTACGCCAAGCCCGCAGCCGACCAAAGCGCCGATCACGATCCGCGGCAGCCGGAATTCGAAGATGACCAGGTCGTGGTCCCGCTGCGGATCGATGCGGAGCAGCGTCCCGAAGACATCGCCAACCGACAGGTCAAACGACCCGTTTGTGAGGCCGAGGTACATCCCGCATAACGCAAGGCCGCAGCAGACGGAAAAAACCAGCCAAAACCGCGCCGAAGAATAAGGCCTACTCACTTTTTCCCCCTCCTCTCGACTTGATCAAGTAGAGGAAATAAGGCACGCCAAACAGCGCGGTAACGACGCCGACCGGCACCTCGAACGGCGGATTCAGAAAGCGGCTGAGCAAATCGCACCAAGCTAAAAACAAAGCGCCGAGCAGCGCCGCAAACGGAATCACCCTCCGGTAATCCGGTCCTACCAAAAGCCGCGTAATATGCGGCATGATCAAACCGACAAAGGCGATTTTCCCCGCGATCGCCACGGCGGCGCCGGTCATGACGACGACGCCGAGCATTGCCGCCGCTTGGATCAGCTTGACGTTCAGCCCCAATTCCGACGCCAGCTCATCCCCCAGCGCAAGCGCCGTGACCGGACGGGCCAAGAGCAGGGCGAGCAGCAGTCCGAAGATCCCGAAAGGAACGGCCAGCCACAGCATTTCCGGTGCGATATCGTGCAGCCGGGCGTTGTACCAGAAGCTGATATTTTGCGATACCTGAAAATAACTGGCCAGCGCCTGGGACACCCCGCCGAGAAAAGTGCCCAAAAGCGTGCCCAGCACCGCCATCATGACGGGCGAGGAACCGCCGGGCAGCACCCTGGACAAGCCGAACACGAGACACGCGCCAAGCGCCGAGCCGGCCAGGGAATACCCGATCATCCCCATGTTCGTCGTTCCCGGCATAAACGCCATGCATAAGGTGACCGCAAACGCCGAACCGTCCGAAATTCCCATTATGGAAGGCGAGGCCAGCGGATTTCTGGTAATTCCCTGCATCAAGGCGCCGGAAACGGCGAGCAGCGCGCCGATCAGCAGCGCGCCGAACGCGCGGGGAATCCGCGATGTCCGGACGATCTGATGATCGATGTTGCCCGCATCAAAATGAACGACCGCGTCCCATACCTTATCGCAGGTGATCGGCTTCGTTCCGTGCAGCACCGATCCCGCGAGCGTGACGGCGATGAGCAGAATGCCCAGGGCCAGGAGGCCGGCATTTCTCAGCTTGCGTATTCCCGCCGGTGTCCCGGTTCGAATATCCCCGCTCATCCGATTACTCGCCAAGCCGTTCCTGCGCCGCCTTTAGGAATTCGATCCGGCTCCACGCAGGGCCTCCTTCCGCCAGCGGATCGAGCACGTTCACGAACACCTTGCCGTTTTTCACCGCATTTACGTTTTTGACGATCGGGTCATTCAAAAATTCGTCCAGCGCCGTTTTCGTTTCCTGATTCTCATCGCTCGCGAACTGAATAAACAAATAGTCCGGATTCATCGCGGCAAACTGCTCGACCGTCACTTCTTCCTGCGCTTTGGCCGCGGCAACCTCCGCCGGCGCCTTCAAACCAAGATCCTCATACAAAATCGGATTCAAAAATACCGTTTTCGGATAAATAAACAGCTTCCCGGTACGGATCCGCACCGCCAGCACGTTTTGATCCTGGAGTTTGCCGGTCAGTTCAGCTTTGGCTTTCTCCAGATCGCTTTGATACTCCGAAATCGCCTTTTCGGCCTCGGCCTGCTTCCCCGTCAGTTCCGCCAACAGGTTCAAATTCGCTTCCCAGTCGACGGCCAAATGCGAGACGAGGACGGTCGGCGCGATTTTGCCGAGCTTCTCCGCTACCTCTGCAGGAAATTTCGTCGAGCCGAGAATAACGTCCGGTTTAAGCTTCAGAATCGTTTCGAAATTAGGCTGGATTTTCTCCCCGATCGATTCCGCCTGATCCGTCACCTCGGCAAAACGCTCCGGAAAAGCTCCGCCGAACGAAATCGCGCCTACCGGATGCACGTCCAGCACCAGGGCATCCTCCATCGACTCCATCGATCCGGTAATGACGATCCGCTCCACCTTGGCCGGAACCTGATAGGTCTGGCCCAAATATTCAAGCGTGCGCGTTCCCGTCCCGGCTGCTTGCCCATTCCCGCCGGCATTTGCATCCGCGGCCGGATTCGCCGGCGCATTCGCCGAAGCGGCATTCGCGTTCCCCGCAGCGTTTTGCCCCGCCCCCGCTTCATCGCTTTTCCCCGACCCGCACGCCGTCAGCGCCAATGTAAACAGCAGGATCAGCAAACCTGCCCAAGTCAATTTTTTCATCTCTCCGTAGACCCCTTTCCATATGCGGACAAAATCATCATCGCTTATTTATGATAATGATTATCATTGTCGATTATAAAAAGAGGACTTCCGCTTTACCATGGATTATCTTCGGAACAATTATGGACATTCTCCCGGAAACAACCGGGCAAGCTGCTCCAGCATGCGGAGATGCGCGTGCGGGGAATATTCGAGCCACGGGTCCGATGTCAGCATGCGCACCTTTTGCCGTTCAACGGCGGGGAGCGCCAACCATTCCCGGCGCTTTTGCAATCTTCCCCACGCATCGATCGTCTCGCTGTCCTGACGCACTATCATCAAAATATGACCGGGGTTGATTCGTCTTAGCTCCTCCAGGCTTACCGGCCGGTTGTAAATTTCCGTTTCCCCGGCATAAGCGGGAAGCAATTCCAAATCGCCGTACAATAGCCCGGCCATGCCGCGATTGCAGTGCAGGAACAGGCTGTCGTCCACCATCCGGATCACGGCCACCGTTCCCTGGCGGAGCGCAAGCGGCAGCAGTTCTTTCGTCCGCTTCAACTGAAAAGAATAATCGTCCAGCCATTTTCCGGCCTGCCACGTTTCGCCCAATTCCGCGGCCAGCGACGCAAACTGCTCCCGCCAGTCGAGACGGGAAACGGCAAGCAGCTTCACGGGAGCAATCAGCTCCAGCTCGGCTTGTTCTTCCGGCGAAATCGTATCGGCGGCGAGGATCAGATCGGCGGAAATTTGCCGAAGCTGCTCCAAATTGGACCGCCAGTCCTCGTTGTACCGGTAAGCGCTGAACTGCACCGGAATTTCCCCGCTGAACTCGCGGTAATAGTATTCCGTCCACTTGGGATGGAGCGGCGCCGCGTGCGGCAAAATCCCCAGCGGCACCAGATAGCCGAGCACCGGCGGGCTGTAGGCCGCCAGCTTCCGGCGGCTGCTTTGCATATAGGCGCTCGGCGATACGCCGATCTCCTGTTTGAACTTGCGGCTGAAATAAAACTCATCCGCATAGCCGATCATGTGCGCGATCTCGCGCAGCTTGGCCGGGGACTGCGCCATCAGCCGCTTCGCCTGCCGCATGCGCAGTTCCGTAACGTATTCGATCGCGCTTTTGCCGTATTTTTTCTTGTATAACTCCACGAAATATTTCGGGCTTAGCTCCGCGATCCGGGCGAGCCGCTCGATCGTGATCGGCTCGGCGTAATGCTCCTCGATGTAACGTTTAGCGTGCTCCACGGCCGCGCCAGCGTTTTCCGGCTTTGACCGGCGGTTCCGGTAAATGTGAAAAAGCATTTCCTGCAGATCGATCTGACAGCGGAAATGCCCCATCTCGTCCTCGCCATGCCATGTCCGATAGAGATCGGCGCTCATCGCCGCCAGCTGATCGTTTGGATAAACGAACATTTTTCCCGAACGCGGCAGCGCTTCGGAAGAGCGGTCTATCCGGAGGATGCTTCGCCCCTCGCTGTGACCCTTTTGCGGGCAGGCAAACACATCGAAGTAAAAGGCATACAACTCGGCCTCCCCGCTCCGCTCGGCGGCGCCAAACGTTTGCCCCGGAACCGCGATGAAAACGCTGCCCCGGTCCAACTCCGCCGGCTCCTGGTCGACGATCAGCCGCACGCTGCCCCGTACCGCCACGATCAAGACAAACGACATGGCCAGCTGCTGCCGCAAGGCCCCCCCGAGTTCGTCTTTTATGTACTCAGCGGAACGAAGCCGGAATGATAAATCACCCAGCTTGCTTAATTTCAAATCGTTTTTCGTCTGCTTCATGTTAGGACATCTCGCTTTATCGATATACTCGTTTTAAGTATATTGATAACCGTTCTCAACTTCAATCCTTAATCCTTATTCAGCTCCGCGCTGATTTTATCGATCCGGTTCGTCCAGATCCAGCCGGAGTAACCGGCCGGCAGCCGCTTTAGGTCCTCGGCCGTGTCGAAGCCGCTGGAAAAATCGCTGCCGTCTCCGCCGACCACAACGACCCTCGTATCGACCGAGTCCATCCGGTTCAGGAACTTATCCGGCCACCCCCAAATCCACGGGGCGATATTCTCGGGGATGTGCAGCTCCGTATTCCGGCAAGCGTCCGGGATGTATCCCGTCCAACCGGAAGCCTCGTACGACAGTAAACATCGCTTCAGCGTCGCCTTGGACATGGCCCGCAGGTCCGGCAGCTGCTCCTGCAGCGTGCGGATCGGCTCGTCGCCGCCATAAACGGTCAGCAAGCTCCGCTCCTCCGGGGGCCTTGTCGATAAGAAATCCGCCAGCTGCGTTCCTTCCTCCGGATCATTGCTTTTGACGTGAATGAGAAACGCTTTGCCGGGAAAATGCTCCAGCACCTCCGGCAGCGACGGCATCAGCCCGATGCCTTTGCCGCGGAAGGGGTACGTCGCCCCTTGGTCCGCCGTATACCCGTAGCCGATATCCAGCATTTTCAGCTCGGCCAGCGTATAATCCTTCGTCGTCCTTGGCGCATTGGTCCGGCAATCCAAGGTCCAATCGTGAAACACGGCAAACTGCCCGTCCTTAGTCGGCTTGACGTCAAGCTCCACCATATCCGCCCCCGCCGCAAACGCCGCTTCCATGGAAGCGATCGTATTTTCCAAAAAGGGATGCTCCGGCTCGTAAATCCGCTCCGCGGTGCAGGTGTCGCTCTCAACGCCCTCCAGCGGAAAAGTTTGCGCCAGCCCCCGGTGGGCCAGCAGTTTAGGCTCGTCGCCCCGCGAAGCCGTGAAGTGCGATGAATTGTTTATGTAAACGAAAACGAGAAAAGCAAGCAGGAGCCACGTCCTTTTTCGCCTGATGATCTTCCACAACATGTCATGACTCCTTCTCCAAAATATAGCCGCTGCCCCGGACCGCACTGATTTGGAACGTATCCCTGCCGAATTTTTTGCGGATGCGGTAGATCAGCGTGCTTAATTCGTCCATCGTGACGTCCGGCAGGCCGTCCGGGCCGTTTTGCCGGTCATACCAAACCCGCTGCTTGATCGCCGGGATCGCCACTAGACGATTGGGATGCTCATGGAGCAATTGAAGCAGCAAAAACTCCCGTTCCGACATCGAAATTTTTACGCCGCCCACGATGCATTCCCGTTTTTCCCAATGAATCACGACATCCTCGCCCTCCGTCTCTTGCCCGTGCAGCAGATCATCCGGCGGTTCGAATTCCAGTGTCTGCTCCCCCGGCGAATACGAAAAATGCAGCACGCCCGTTCCTCTTGCCAGCTTGAGGATATCGTTCGTTTCCAGCATATAGGGAGCATTCGGAATCATCCGCACCCCGTTCAGCTCCGTTCCGTGACGGCTGCCGCGGTCGTACGCCACGACCCGGTCCCCCTCTTTGCGCAGGGTCAAATGCTTGCGGGAAATGAAAATATTCGTGAACGCCAGATCCGGGGCGCTCCCGGAGGAGGCGCGGCCGATCTCCATAACGTTCTGGCATAAATTTACGCACGATCCGGGGCGGAACGGCTCCCCCCGAAGAATATAAATACAGGCGAAAGTATCCAGCCCTGCTCCCTCCATTCCATGCAACATCATCATCTTATCTTAATTTGCGGGCGGGCAACATGGCAACCCGGCTGACAATATGCTGACAGTTGACTGATGCCGTTTGCGGGCGGAAATGCCGAGCGTTTTTCCGATTGTCCCTTTTCTGTTATCATAATGGGAGATCATTGTCGAACGGAGAAAGGAAATAAACCATGAGCTTTCAACTAACGCAGCGGGTGATTAAATTGTTGTGCGGACGCATTTCTTACGAGCGCGGAGAGGCCTATTACCGGACGGGGAAAGTAACTTTTCGGAAAATCGACCACGCTTCCCGCGTCTATGCAGCGGATGTGTCGGGAACGGGCCTGTATCATGTATCGGTGCAAATCGATCAACACGGGGACGTTCACGCGGAGTGCAATTGTCCGGCTTTTTATACCTATACCAATTACTGCAAGCATATCGCGGCGGTGCTGCTGGGCGTGCACGATCTGCAGCAAAACGGCAAGCCCCCGGTGCGATCTTATCCTTCCCTGCTGCATACGGGACTTGAGGAGGACGAGCGATATGGGGAGCGCGGGGCGGGCGATGTTTTGGGCGGCACAGGAAATGACTCTCCCCAAGCGCGCCCGGTTGAAATTTCTTCCCGGGACATCTGGATCGCCCGCGACATGATGCATTTGTTCGAGGACAACGCGAAGCAGCCGCTGCGCGCCGGAACCCGCTTCGATGCAAGAACCCCGCTGCAGGCCGTTTTTACGCTGCGTCCCGTACCTTACGGGTACCGGAAGTATATGTTTGGGCTGGAGATGAAAGTCGGGGAGAAACGGCCTTATATCGTCAAAAACATCCGGGACTTTCTCGATAAAGCAGGCCGGCGCGAACCCTTCGTCTTTTCCAAGCATTTCTGCTACGATCCGGACCGCTACAGTTTTCTGCCGGCCGACGAGCAGCTGCTGCAGCAGCTCATTGAAATTAACCGCAACGAGCGGATGTACACGGAAACCTTGGGCGGTTATATGCCTGCCAAGAAATACGGGAACGGGGACCGGCTGCTGCCGATCCCGCCGTTTTTTTGGGACCGCGTGCTGACTCTGCTGACGGAAGCCCCGGCCGCCGAGCTGGAGCAGGATGGACAAACCTGGCCCCGCCTGGCGGTTTCCGATGAACCGCTGCCGCTGCAATTCGAGCTGGGCGAAGCCGGGGACAACCACTTTCATTTTGCCGTCAGCGGTCTTGACGACTGTATTATTCTGGAAGATTACGGGGTCATTCTGACTGCAGGCAAAATCATAAAAAAACCGGCGGCGGAGTGCCGGCGTCTGGCGGAAATCAAACATCTGCTGGCGACGGCCCGCAAGCAGCGGATCATCGTTCAGCCGGAGCAGATCGAGCCATTTGCGGAAAAAGTACTGCCCGGATTGGCCAAGCTCGGCAAAATCGAAATTGAGGATAACGTTGCCGGACGGATGGTCCGCACGCAGCTTAAAGCCAAGCTGTATCTGGACCGGGTGAAGGATCGCCTGCTCGCCGGACTGGAGTTCCAATACGGGGACATTATTTTTAACCCCCTGGAAGAACATGGCCCCAAGCGGGGAACCGACCTGATTTTGCTGCGGGACAGCGAAAAGGAACGGCAAATTCTCGAGCTGATGGAAGCAAGTTCGTTCGCGAAAACGGAAAGCGGCTATTTTCTGGACAACGAAGAAGCGGAATATGAGTTTCTGTACCATGTCGTGCCCGAACTTGAGAAGCTGCTTGAAATTTATGCCACCTCGGCCGTGAAGGTTAGGCTTCTGTCCGACCTGCGGCCGCCCAAAATTTCCGTGGAGCTGGACGAGCGTACGGACTGGCTGGAGTTCCGCTTTGACATGGACGGGATCAATGAATCGGAAATTCGCGGCTTGCTGCTGGCTATCGAAGAAAAAAGACGCTACTACCGCCTTCCGAACGGAGCGTTGATGCCGCTGGAAAGCGGCGAATTCCAGGAAATCGTCAAATTTATGAACGAGTTCGGCATTCGCCGGAATGAAATTAAAGGCAGCGAATTCCGTTTGCCGGTCAGCCGCGGGATTCACCTCCAGGAGCAGACGGAGCCGGGAAGCCCGATCAAGCTTGGCAAATCGCTGCGGCAGCTGCTCCATAACCTGCGGAATCCGGATCATCTGGACTTCCCGGTTCCGGCGCAGCTCTCCGGCGTTTTGCGGGATTACCAGGCATACGGTTACCAGTGGTTAAAGACGCTGGCCCATTACCGTTTCGGCGGGATCTTGGCCGACGATATGGGCCTCGGCAAAACGGTGCAATCCATCGCTTTCATCGTATCGGTGCTCCCGGAGATCGCCGCGTCCGGGCAGCCGGCTTTGATCGTCTCCCCCGCTTCCTTGATTTACAACTGGAAAAACGAACTGGAGAAGTTCGCTCCCGAAATCAAGGCGGTGATCGCCGACGGCAGCAAAGCCGAACGGGTAAGGGCGCTCAGGGAAGCGGCCGAAGCCGATGTGATCATCACCTCCTATCCCCTGCTGCGCCGGGACATCGAGCAATTTGCCGAGCTATCGTTCCATACGCTTATTTTGGACGAAGCGCAAAGCTTTAAAAACTATGCCAGCCAAACCGCGCAAGCGGTCAAAAGCCTTCAGGCGCGGCACCGGTTTGCCTTGACGGGGACGCCGATCGAAAATTCGCTGGAGGAGTTATGGTCGATTTTCAGCGCCGTGTTCCCGGAGCTTTTCCCGAGCCGCCAAGCCTTTAACGAGCTGTCCCGGGATACGATCGCAAAGCGGATTCGCCCGTTTCTGCTGCGCCGCGTAAAAACCGATGTGCTTAAGGAGCTGCCGGAAAAAATCGAGTCATTGCAGGCGACCGAACTGCTGCCTGAACAGAAGAAGCTGTACGTGGCCTATTTGGCCAAGCTGCAGCAGGAAACGTTAAAGCATTTAAACGAGGATGCCTTCCAGAAAAACCGCATCCGCATTTTGGCCGGACTCACGCGGCTGCGCCAGCTGTGCTGCCATCCCGCCCTGTTCGTCGACGGTTACGAAGGCGGCTCGGCCAAATTCGAGCAGTTGATAGAAATGGTGGAGGAGTGCCAAAGCGCCGGAAAACGCGTGCTGATCTTCTCACAGTTTACGGAGATGCTGGGGCTCATCGGCCGCGAATTGGGATACCGGGGACTGCCGTTTTTCTATCTGGACGGGAAAACCCCTGCCTCCGAGCGAGTTGAGCTTTGCACCCGGTTTAACGAGGGCGAGCGCGATCTGTTCCTGATTTCGCTGAAAGCGGGCGGCACCGGCCTAAATCTGACCGGCGCGGACACCGTCATTTTGTACGATTTGTGGTGGAACCCCGCGGTGGAGGAGCAGGCCGCCGACCGCGCCCACCGGATCGGGCAAAAAAATATCGTGCAGGTGATCCGCCTGGTGGCGCAAGGGACGGTCGAAGACAAAATGTACGAGCTTCAGCAGAAAAAAAAGAACCTCGTGGAGGAAGTGCTGAAGCCTGGCGAGGAATCGTTCTCGGCGCTCACCGAGCAGGAAATCCGGGAAATCCTGATGATATGAAAAAACCCGCCGGAGAATTCACTCCGGCGGTTTTTTCATGTGCAAATCCATGCTTTTGGCGTAAAGAGGTGAAGTAGGAACTTGGGTAGCTTATGTTGCGCAGCTTATGTTCAGTAGCTTATGTTACGCAGCTTATATTGCCGGAAATAAGAGCAATTTATGTCGCTATTTTCGAGATTTACCTCTCCTGCGAAAAATAGCGGTACTTTTGGTCCTTATTTGAAGATCAAGCTTGGAAAACAGCGCCTTTTACCCCCATCTGTGTAGAATAGCGACAAAAAAATCCTCTATTTATGCTATTCTCCCTTTTTTGTAGAATATAAGGACATTTTATCCCGTTATTTCCGCGGACTCCCGGACAACGGGACAGCCGGCCAGCGTGAGTGGCCAGTGGCCAGAGGCCAGCGACCAGCCGTCAGCGGCCAACGTCCAGAGGCTGACGGCCAACCGCTAGCGGTCAGCGGTCAGCGGCCAGCCGTCACCAGTCATCGGCCACCAGCCACCTGTCACCAGCCACCTGTCACCAGTCACCAGTCACCAGTCACCAGTCACCAGTCACCAGTCACCAGCGATTATCCTTGCCGTGCTACTGCCCGGCAACCTCAAACTCGTATAGCGAATAGCCGTATGGGGTTCCCCGCTCGATCCCGTACATTCTTACGTATCTGGCCGGCTTGGAGTCCAGCGGGATTTCGTCCACGCCCCCGTCTCCGCTTGTCGCCGTGTAGACGTCCGTCCAGTGCTCGGGATCGCCATTGTCGGTGGATACCTGGATTTTATACTGCGTCGCATAGGCATCTTCCCAGCGCAGCTTAATGCCGGTAATTTGCCGGACCGATCCCAGGTCCACGTAGATCCATTCCGGGTCGCTGCCTTCGCGGCTGGCCCATCTCGTCATTTGATTGCCGTCGACCGCTTGGGCCGGCTCAAATCCCACGCCTTCCACAGAGCTGGACACCGCCGGCTTGTTTAAGGCCAGATTGGGCGTCGAAGGCGGCACGGTCTGGGCCTCCGGTTTCCACCAGTTGCCGGAAAGAAACAGCATGTTCAGCAAATTGTAGGTGTCGCTGAAATAGTCCTCTTTCTGATGGATCATCCAATCCCACCCGGCGTTAACCCATGCCTGATTGGCGCTGGAGGCCGTTCCCGCCGAGATGAGCGGAGCGGCAAACACCGCCGTGGCGTAGTCCCCGACCGCCGAGCCGTCCAGCTTGTACCCGTTTTTGATACCTGCGGGCGATCCCCCGGTCTTGCTTTGAATCCAGGCCGCCAGCTTGTCCGTGATCGCTTTGCCCCGCGTGTCCCCGTACAAGGCGTAATCCATCACGACGCGCAGCGGAACCCGACTTGCATTATAGTAATACAGGTTGGTTTCCTTGAACTCGTCCAAATACCATTCCGGCGCCGGCTTGGGCGGATTCCCCACCACAAAATCCGAGATCAGCCCGGTGTTTGGCGAATAAGCTTCGCTGAATTGCCGGTACACATTGTATAAACTATCGATGACGTGAATCCAGGTTTCATCCTCCGTCACTTCGTAAAAAGCCCGAAGATGGCTGAACATCCAGTCCGAAGGGCGCGTGTTGAGAGCGTCTTTGGAATCCCAATCGCCCAGGTTCAAGCGGTAGGTCTTGGTCACGTAGCTGGTTTTGATGCCGTCCGTGATCATTTTTTTCGCTTCCTGCAAATAGTTGACCGGTCCGCCCGATCCCCATTGATTGTGAGCGAGAATAAGCGAGTAAGCGATGTCGAGATCGCCGTCGGTGGCCGAACCGAAATGCCCTTGCGCGGCCGGATCGTCCGCCACGACCCAGCCCATCAGGTTGGGATTGCCCGAGCTTTTGTAAGCCCTTGCCGTTTTAAACAAACCGTCGTAAATCGTCCGGGCGTCGGGATCGTAGCCGGCCATCAGCGCGGTAATGATCATCCCGTACCCTTGACCTTCGGAGGAACCTAATGCGGTAAAGCCGTCCGGATCACCCGTGATGTCTCCTTTCACGTAATACCCGCCCGGCAATGATTTTAAGTCGTGTTTGAGGTATTTCGCTTTCCAATAGTCGTAATACTCCGCCACGGCTTGGTTCATCTCCGTTTGCGTCACGTGATTCGGCTTAATAATCCCCGGGTAGCTGACCTGCTGCGGAAAAGGTTTTAATTCTCCGGCAGCGCTCGCACGCCGTTCCGGACCGAGCCATCCCGCCGAAACGAACACCGTCATGCAAATAAGCAGCAGACATAACCTTTGAAGCTTTAGAGCAGGTACTGCGGCTTTCCTTGTCAAACGCATCATCATTCCTCCTCGAATCGAAAGTGTAAATCATGGCTTACGTTTTCGGTTGTCGGATATGAATAGCAAGAATGTCCTTAAATGTATTTTATTACAATTGAACATGAAGTTAAAGCAAGACGGAAAGCGAAAATGTTTGTAATTGCGCGGATCGGGAAACGATAAATAAGGCAAACTACCATTAACAGAGTAAAACAACAAGGAGGAACAGCATGGAACAGCACAATGGACAGCACTCCCGCGACGAAGCCAAACTTCGCAATAAAATCGATCCCGCCGGCGACTCTATGGCCGAGCAAAAGAAAATGAAAAGCGGTGTGGACATCGAACCGGAAGCCGACGAATGGGTGGCCAAACCGGCGCCGTTTGCCGACACCGATTCCGCAAAACAATAAATCGCCGATAAAGATCCGCTTGGCCGCTGGCCATGGCGGATTTTTTTTAGGATATCGCCGGATTTTTTCTTACTGCTGTGGCCTTTTTTTGCGCTTGATCAGCATCGCCATGAACAGCAGCGCCGGAGCGCATATTTGAATCAGCGGGTACCACTTCAGCACAACTTCGAGGCCGACCCATATAAAATGCGAATAATTCGGAGATGTTAAAGCAGCACCAAAAATCGCTACGCCCACCGGAATGATCCATTTTTTATAAGGAACTCCGGTAACCCGGTCGCATCCCTGTACGGCGCCGATATAAAACAGAAGCAATTTGGCGCCTAGCCCGATGAACAAAACAACGACAAACAGCACATCCATCCTCTCAAACACTTCGGCCAATTCGATCAGTTGCACGGTCTGCAGCAGCGGAAAGGCTACCGCGTTCGCCAGTTTGGGGCCGAGCACCAGCACGTTGATTTGATTGACGGCCATTAGGAACACGGCAGTGCTCCCATAGGCGATCAAAAGCGCCTTGCGGGCATTTTGCTTCGTTTTCAGCCGCGAAAAAAATACCAGAAACAGCACCGGTTGAGCGAAAGGGAAAGAGATGATATTCGGGACTTCCTTCCAAACGGGCTTTAAGTCGTTTTCCAATACGGGGAGCATATTTTCAAAGTTCATTAGCCCCAGTCCCCCGATCATCGAAATGAGTGTCATATAACTTAAAACAACGAACGGAAACAAGACAAGACCGCAAAGAAACACGACCCGAAGGCCGTATCTGGCACTGCTGGCCACGATGGCGATCCCGATAAGCATAATGACCACCAGCGGGGTTCGGTTCAGCAGTACGTAAGCGGCCAATTCTCCCAAATCGCGCAAATTACGTGAGGCTTCATAAGCAAAATAAACGACGAACAAGGCGGAAAGCAGCGAACCTGCCGTTTTCCCAAAATATTTTCGGCACAATTCAAACAGATCGAGGTCGGGATCGCGGCGGTGAATGGCCCAGTACATCATTAAAAGAATGAACCCGGCAACGGCGGCGATGGCCATGGCTGCCCACGCATCTGGCCCGGCTTCACCGCCGATTTGAAACAACGTGGTGCTCCCGACCTCAAACAAAACAAATCCGCTTATAAATTCGGCAAGTCCGGATTTCTCCTGCTTCATGATTTACCTTCTTCCTGCTTCATCCGCCACCTGGGGCCGTTTTTTGGGACAACTGCTTAAACGATTTCTTCAATAAGCCGGGACGCTCGATTTTTACCGTCACATGCACTTCCAGTTCGATCTTGGAGAGTTCCTCTTCCCAGTGATCCTTCAGCTGTCTCCAGGCTTTAGGATCTTTCCGATGAATCTTTCCGGCAAATCCCGGCAAATCCACGCGCATTTTTTGCGCGGCTTCCCAACCCGTATTAACCGTATCGATAATCGTAACGCCAACTTCCCGCTCGAGCGCCTGTATCGTCTTTGGACTAAAGGGATCGCCCTCGCACATATATTCCATCAAATCTCCGCTGGCTTGAATGTTGACCTTCATTTTGTAATGATCCCCCGCCTTTACGGGCGTTATATTCGTTTTCGCTGTAATAATACGCAGGGAACCCTTAGAATCGGTCCGCGGACAAGTAAACGACAGAGTACTGCCCTTTACCTGATCGGTAAGCCAGGCAATGCCGTAACTCTGCGCCCGGTTCAGCCATCCCGCCAGCCGATCGCCTTTGAATACTCCCAGCCGCACGATTTTCATTTTAACGGGAGGAGAGGTGGTTTTGTTGATATCCAGGGATTCCAAAGGCTTTTCGCTGCCTTCCGGAACGCTTACAACCGGAACGCCGGCCGCCCGCGAGTCGGACGAAATTTTTTGCGCCAGTTGAAACAAGTTAATGACTGGAAAATAGGAAGAATTGTTTTGCTGCTTGCGCATAATATCCGCCAGGGCGCTGCCCGGAATTTTCTCCGGAGGCACCATATTTCTCAAAATATCCGAAGCCTTGCGATCCGTTACGGCAACCAGCACAGTTTCACGCGCTTCGACATTGCGGAAGTATAAATCTAAAATTTGGTTTATCCCCGTTTCCGCCGCCTCTTTGCCAATGACCGTAATTTCTGTATGACCGAAGTAAAGCCGGCGCGGGTTCTCCACATACCCTAAAGCGGCCGCTTCCCGAATCGTCTTGCCTTTCGTCGTAAACACGGACACGCTGGGCTGGGAGCCGCCGCCGCCGGTGCCCCCTCCCTGGCTTGCCCCCGTGGCGGAGGGAACGACAATCTGATAGGATATTTCCCAATCGTTTCCGGACCGGTCAAACCCCGTGGCTACGGTGATGCCTAGCTCATTCAGTTCTGTACGATTCCAGCATCCGGTTGCAGTAAGACATAGGACCGCTGCAGCGCAGCACAACAAAAACATCCGCATATTGACGCTCATTCCCCTACTTTTTAATCAGCCCGTCGTTCGGTACGGAGCCTTGTCTTGTTTTGTTGTCTTCATTGATGTACGCCGGACGCTGCTTCATCTTCGGCCAGGGCGCCCGAATAAAGACATCCTTCATATTTGCAAAGCTTAAAGGGGCGATCGGCAATAAATAAGGGACCCCAAACGATCTTAAGGAGACCAGGTGCATCAGGAGCGGGATCAGGCCGGCCAAAATGCCGTACAATCCAAACGTTCCGGCCAAGAGCATTAATCCGAAGCGGATTAGTCTGACCGCGGACGACATGCCGAACGTAGGGATGACAAAATTGGAGATGGCCGTAAACGACACGATGATGACCATCGCGGCGGATACCAAACCGGCTTGCACCGCAGCTTGCCCCAATACAAGCGCGCCGACGATCGAAATCGCCGACCCGACCACCCGCGGCATACGAACCCCGGCTTCGCGGATGACTTCAAACGTGATTTCCATCAGCAAGGCCTCAAACAGGGCCGGCAAGGGCGTGCCTTCACGCTGCGCCGCCAGACTGATCAGCATCGTGGTCGGCAGCATTTCCGGATGAAAGGTGGTCACGGCGATATATAAGGAAGGAAGCAGCATGGCGACTAAAAAGGAAAGCAGGCGGATCCAACGCAAAAAGGTCGAAATATCGTAACGTTGATAATAATCTTCGCTGGACAGGAAAAACTTGAAAAACGTGACCGGGCAAATCAGCACAAACGGACTCCCGTCCACCAGAATGACAACTTGTCCCTCCAATAAACTTCCCGCCGCGGCGTCGGGACGCTCCGTGTTCATGATTGTCGGAAACGGGGTGAACACTTTGTCCTGAATAAATTCTTCGATATAGCCGCCTTCCAAAATACTGTCCGTATGAATGGCATCAAGGCGGTTAAATACCTCTTGAAGCACAGCGGGATTGGCAACTCCCTCGATATAAGCGACGACAACCTCCGTTTGCGTATACGTCCCCACCGTTCTGCTTTCGAAACGCAAATCGGGGGACCTGATTTTTCGTCTCAGCAAAGCCATATTCGTGGACATCTCCTCGGTAAATCCTTCCTTTGGCCCGCGAATGACGGTCTGGGTCGAAGGCTCTTCGACCGATCTGCGCGGTCCCCCCGATATGGGGGCAACGATGGCGCCTTCCGTCCCGTCGATAATGATCGCGGCCGAACCGGTCAATAAGGAGGAGATCAGATCGCTGCCGCTGGTAATCCGCTTTACGTTTCCGGTACTGATTTGTTCGGTGATCGGCCGGTGCTGATAGTCCCGATCCGCAGCAAAAAAACGCTTGTCCAAATCGTCGATCAATTCGCTTAAAAGCATTTGATCAATAAGCCCGCCAACATAACAGATAGCGATGTCCTCTCCTTCCGGACCGCGGTTTTGCAGCCGGCGAATGACGACGTCGGAGCTGCCCCCCATTTTTGAGCGGAGATAAGCAAGCGTACCGGATAATGAGCCGCCCAAGCCATCGCTTAATCTTTGACCCATTTCCCGATCCGCAGGGGCCGTGGCTCTCCCCCGGCTTCCTTTTCGTAGATTTCGGCCTAGTTTCCTCATAACGCGCCTCCAACCCGTGAACTAACAGTAATATGGCCTATATCCATAATTTGTATTCGATTCAAGGAAAGCCAAAAAGAGCGGGGCACAAAGGTCATTCCTTTGCGCCCCGCTCTTGTCAATAATGTTTTTTTAGTTTTCGCTTGCCCGCTCAAGTTTATCGTTCAATGGTTTCGAGGTTGCCCTAGCTTGCCCGCTCCGCGCCGCCGCCATGACCAGCAAATAAATGACCATGAACATGCCCATAAACCCGGCGGAATACCGGTACATTACGGCGTAATCCGTAGCGGAAGCGATCGCTCCCAGAATAACCGATCCGATCGCAACGCCGAAATCGGTGGAATTGTAAAACATGCTGTTGGCCGCACCGTATTGCTCGGGCGAGCTGCTTCGGATCATCCAGGCCTGTAGCGTCGGCTGAATCGCGCCAAAGCCAAGCCCGTACAGCAATGCCGACAAAATCAGCATGCCCAGCGACGTTGTGAACGATAGGATCACCATGCTGGCGATCACCGACACGGCGGCGGGCAAAAGAACGGCGGCATGTCCCCTGCTGTCGAAGATGCGGCCGGAGATCGGGCGGATAATGACGATCGTAAAGGCGTTAAACAGGAAAAACAGGCCAACCTGGGACAAATGGACAAACTCTCCGTAAAGCGCGATAAAGCTGAGCAACCCGCTGTAGGTAATCGCCAATACAACATTTAAAAAAGCGGGGAACAAGAGCTTGCGGTTGAAGCCGCGGGTTATCTTGCCTTCGCCTTCCTTTCGGCCGCCGGACGCCTCCTCTTGATTAACCTTGCCCGCTGCTTGGCCGCGGGATGCGGGCGGCAGCGCCCGGGTCAGCAGCAAAAGCGGAATCATGATCACCACCGCTGCCGAACCGGCCAGCGTCAATGTGCCGAATCCAAACAGCCCCATCACGTTAAGTCCGATCATCGGGCCAACCGACATCGCCAAGCTGGTGGACAAACCGAAATACCCGATGCCTTCCCCCATCCGCCGGACCGGTATGATTTGCGAAACGAGCGTCGGCAGAATCGTGCTGGCGATCCCGAAGCCGACCCCGTATCCGGCCCTGACGATCAGCAGCCCCCCGACGGAACCGGCCAGGCTGTTCAGCGCAGTCGTGGCCGCCGCAATGGCCAGGCCGATGAACAACAAGCTGTTCGAAGACATTCTTTTTAACAATGCCGCCGCCAAAAAGCGCGTAACGATGGCGGAAGCCGCAAACACGCTGGTCACCAGACTGACCTGCAAATCTGTGGCGGCCAATTCGTTTTTGACGTAAGCCGAAAATGAAGACAGCAGCATATGCAAATTTAAAAACAGCAAAAAAGTAGAGATCGTTAACGAAATAAACGACCTCGTCCACAATGGCTCGGATTGAATTGATGCTTTCATCTCTGATTTCTCCCACTCTCTATCTGATTGTGCTCCAGCTGCCTGGAAATGTGCGCGTTGACCCGCTCCAGCAAATTCAGCAGCATGAGGTACTCCTCTTCGGACATGCAGCGCTTCACCTCTTCCGTGACCCCTTGCTCCAGCGCGATTGTTTCCCGGATTAACGCCCTGCCGCGCTCCGTACTGAACACCGCAAAGGATCGGCGGTCCTGCTTTCCGGTCTGCTTGTAGATTAAGCCCTTGCTTTCCAATAAATCGAGGATGCGCGTGGTCGTAGGCTTGTCTTTGCCGCAGCGGTCGGCGATTTCTTTTTGAATCAAACCCTCGGATTGGTCAATCTGATTAAGCACGGACCACTGCTCCGGGGTAATGTCGTACTCCTTCAAACGATGCTGCAGCAATGACGCGATTTTCCGGTAGGTCACGCCCATAATGAAGCCGACCGCCAAGTCGGCCCCGCGTTGATCTGCCTCCATCCGCAATACTTCCCTTTCCGCAAATTAGTTGTTATAACAATTATATTATAGCTAACTTTTTTTGTCAAAGCCGCCGGCAGATTTTTTCCGCTGCATAGGTCATTATCCTTTCCTTTCGGACATAGCCGCGAATACACTGCCAGTAAAACGCCGCAAAGGGGAATTTAATCCATGAAACCAGGCCGGCATCCGCGCCATGTAATCAGCAAATGGAAAAAAAACAAAGCGCTCCTGGAAAACAAAAAACTAAGGCCCTTCCTGCCGGAGATGCGCAAGTTCAGCCGGGCCAACCTGCTTAACATGCTTAAGAAGCACAAAATGGTTTACGTCAAACCGGTTAACGGCTCCCTGGGAAGAGGAGTGATGAGAGTGGAGTTGAAACCGGCGGCAAGCGCCGTCCCGTACCGGTACCAGCTCGAAACCAAGGCCCGTTCCTTCAAAACTTTCGACGAACTTTATGTGTCTATCCAACAGCATAAACGAAAGGGGGACTACCTCGTTCAACAAGGCATTCACCTGCTCACCTACCAAAACCGCACGTTTGATCTGCGGGTCATGGTCCAAAAAACGCCGCAAAAAGTCTGGAAAACAACCGGTTACATCGGCAGGCTGGCCCACCCTAAAAAAATCGTCACCAACTATCATAGCGACGGCACGCCAATGCCTGTGGAAAAACTGCTTTCCCCACATATGAAAGGCCCCAAAATCAAGGCATATTGCACAGACTTGCAAGACCTTGGCGAAGACGTCGCCAACCACCTTCATAAGGTTTTTCCCGGGATCCGCGAAATCGGCGCGGATATTGCCGTCGACCAAAAGCTGCGTCCCTGGATCCTCGAAGTCAATACATCGCCGGACCCGTATATATTCAGGAAGTTAAAGGACAAAAACATATTCCGCACGGTCATCCGCTATTCCCGTGCGAACGGAAGAGTTCAGCGCAAATAGCTCTAATCCAAAAACGCGGAGGATTGCCGCATGATGCCTGCAGCAATCCTCCGCCCGTGTTTTCAGGATACATACCGGTTATAAATCTTCATCAGGTTCGCGGCCGTCTGGTTCCAGCCGAACTTGCTTACCGCATCGCGTCTGGCCTGTTTGGACATTTTTGCAGCCGCTTCCGGATGTTTCGCCAACTGTAAAATCCACTTGGCATGCTCCCGGGGGTCCGAATAGGGCTTTACCAAATAACCGTTGTGGCCATGGCCTACGATTTCCCCGATGCCCCCGATATTGGAGGCTACGACAGGCAGCCCGGAGGCCATCGCCTCTACATTGACGAGGCCGAACGCTTCGTGCTCTTGGGAAGGACAAGCAAAGCAGTCGGCCTGACGGAAATAACGGTCGATCTGCCGATGCGGAACCTTCCCCACAAAGCGGACGGGCACCCGATGCTTGCCGGCCAACCGGCGCAGCTCCCGCAAATACCCGGCTTTCCCCCCTCCGACGACCATCAGGCTCGCTCCGGCGCATTCCCGCCGCACCAGTTCGATGGCTTTGATCAGAACGGGGACTCCTTTGCGGGGGATGACCCTTCCGGCAAACAGCACCCGGAATTGACCCGGAGCGACTGTTCGCCGGGCCGGCGGTTTAAAACGCTCGGTATCGACTCCCAGGTGCACCGTATATATTTTGCCCGCCAACCGGGCAAAGCGCTCCGACAATTTCGCTTTCAGCGAATCGCTGTTGGCGACGATGAGATCGGGTTTGGCCATGCTGGCGGCCACCGCGGACGTATTTCTCACAAAAGTTAATGAATGAAGGAACAGGGAGACCGGCGTGCGCGGAAAAGCGGCTTTGATTTTGGCCGCGTAATGGGGCCGGTTGTCGACCTGAATCAGGTCATAGTTCCTGCCTTTTAAATAATTCAGCACGGAAACGATATATCGGTTCGGACTGCCCGAAGGCACGCGGACGATCGTTAATTTGCCGGTGCGGCTCACCGGCGGCAAACCTTTCGACTTTCTGCTGAGGATCGTAACGGTATGGCGGTCGGCCAGCTCTTTGGCGATCGCCAGCATGCAAATTTCCACCGATCCGTTCCCCGGAACCGGAATCTGCTCGGGCGCAACCATTAAAATGTTCATTTTATCCTCCTTACGCATAGGATCAGATGGCTTATTCACCATATGCGTCCGGAGCTCTGGTTGCTGCGGGGCAAAGGCCGAATTTAGAGTTCTATCATTTGACCATTTGAAAAAACGAACGAAGCGTCTTCACCCACGCGTTTTGCGCCCTTTTGCCCTTGCCGCACCGTTCCTGAATGATCTTGTCGTCTATATGCCAAGCTTCGTAAAGCTTGCTTTTTGTTTCATGAAATTGTTTCAGTTCCCGCTCCCTGCGGTAAAATTCATCGAAACTCATGCGTATGACCTCCTTACGGCTTCCCGTTTGATTCTAGCTGTTTAAACTGCTCTCATTATCCGCTTTAAAAGCAGGAAGAAAAAGTGTACACTATTGCCAAAGCACTTCCCCTTTTAGGGAAACAAGCGGGACATGTCCGGGAATTACGGTTCTTTGTACTTGCAAGCATCAAGATAATATCCGCTGTGGAGGCGATCGCATATGTTAACGGCAGAACGTTATGTAACTTTGCTTAATCATTTTTCCGGTCCGGAATCGACGGAAACGCGGGAAGTGGAGGTGGCTCTGGAGGATTTGACGGAGCTGTTTCACTGCACCGAGCGAAACGTCAAGCTGATTGTCCGCAAGCTGCAGGAAGAAGAGCTGATCGAGTGGCATCCCGGCCGGGGCCGGGGCCACCGTTCCCGGCTCGTTTTCCGCACCGGCCGGGCCGCTTTTCTTCTGCAGCTGGCGCAAACTTTGGCGCAAAAGGGGGAATACCGGGAGGCGTTTGAGTTCCTCAATCAGCGCGAAGAGGATAAGCCGGTGGTGGAGCAGTTTATTTTATGGTTGAACGAGCAATTCGGGGTAGAACAACTCGCCGCCGGCCAAAGCTGCAGGGACATTTTTCGTCTGCCCGTATACAAGAAGCCGATGACGCTGGACCCGGCCAACCTGTTTTACGGGTTCGACTCGCATTTGGTCCGGCAATTGTTCGACCGGCTGGTTCAATTCGACGGAACGCTTGGCGAAGTCGTGCCGATGATCGCGCACCATTGGGAGCATAACGAAAACGGTGACGAATGGACGTTCCACCTGCGTAAAGGCGTCCGTTTTCACCACGGCAAAGAGCTGACCGCGGAAGACGTCATGTTTACCTTCGGCCGCCTGAAAGACGGTTCGGCCAACCTCTGGCTGTTGGCTACCGTGGAACGCATGGAGGCGCCTGACCCGAGAACGGTCAAATTTTTCCTGACCCAGCCGAACTGGCTGTTCCCCCGCCTCCTCTGTTCATCCTGCGCTTCCCTTCTTCCCTCCGACCTGCTCGGCCGGGATGAGCAAGCTTTTTGGACGCAGCCGAGCGGCACGGGCCCTTTTCGCCTGACGCACTGGAGCGACAGCCGGATGGAGCTGGAGGTGAACCCGGCGTATTTTCTCGGCAGAGCTTATCTGGACGGCGTGACCCTCGTGTTCCTGCCCGACAACATCCCGAATTCCTCCAGAATCAAGTGGGAGCAGATTATCGGAGGCGATACCCGCATTCCCGATCGTGCCGGAACGGATTGGGAACGGATCGAGAAGCTTTGCAAAGGATGCAGCCTGATCAACTGGAACCGCAACAAAAAGGGGCCCCAGCAGTCGCTGGCTTTCCGCCAGGCGGTCAATCTGATCATCGACCGTCCCGGCATGCTCGCGCATACCAGAAAACCGGGATACCCGGCCCGCAGTTTCCGCCCTACCGAAGATGCCGCGCTTGGCATCCACCGCCACGATCCCGCGGCGGCCCGGCAGCTGCTGGAGGAGTCCGGATACGACGGTGCCCCAATTCGTCTTGTCGCCAATTATCTGGACCGCGATGAAGCGGAATGGATCCGGTGGCAATGCGCCACGATCGGAATTCCTGTGGAAATCCGCTATGCGGATAAATCGAATATGGCCAACACGGCCGATCTTTCCCAGGAAGCAGACTGCGTTTTGTCCTGCCTTGTTTTCGCCGAAGATGAAGTTTGCGAGTTGGAATGCTATTTGATGGATAACAGCTTCCTGCGCCGGACAATGCCCCCGGAACTGACCCGCTGGGTGTTCGGCATGGTGTCCGAGGTGCTGGCTTCCTCCTCCGCGGAACGGCGCCAGGCTTTGCTTCGGCAAATCGAATTCCGGCTGCAGGAAGAGGCGCAGGTGATGTTTTTGGTTCATCAAAAGCTGCACACTTACGTCCACCCGTCGATTCGGGGGCTCGCGATCAACAATCTCGGCTGGATGGATTTTAAGGACATCTGGCTGACCTCTGCGCTGCCGGCGGGATAAAACGGTGATGTCCAATTCCGCCAAGCTGGGGTATAATGGAAGAAAATGCTGGAAATACCGATCCGGGAGTGTATTTAGCCGTGGCGAAAACAAAGGTTTTCATTAGCTCCGTGAACGAAGACGGGTTGAAGCCTCTCCGCAAAACCGCGTTCCGGGAACTGGCCGCTATGGGGCATGAGCCGGTCATGTGGGAGGAGAATCTCGGTCCGTGGCCGGCCGGAACCGATCCTGTGCTACGCTGCCTCGAGGCGGTGGAGGAATGCGACATTTATCTGTTGTTTATCGGCAGCAAAGCGGGGACCTATGAGCCCGATGCCGATCGAACGGTCACTCATCTCGAATTCATCAAAGCGTTTGAAGCCGGGAAAACGATTCTCGTCTTTGGCGACGTACAGCTTAAATCGCTGTTTTTCGGCAGCGTCAAGCCGCTGCTTGAACCGTTCATCGACCGGTTTATCGCCAAGGAAGAACGTTTTCCGAGCTCCCGGCAAATGATGGATATCCTTGCTGCCGAGCCCGGCCTGCCTCATCATATCGATCCTTACATATGGCTGCTGCTTTACGACATCGCCATACGCAAAATATACATTGACGATCTTTCGCTGGGCGTTCCGATCGATTGGCGCGGGTATTTCAGCGACCTGCTCAGGCGCGGCGCTTTGCTGCTGCCGCTGGAGCCGTCAATCGAGCAGAACAGCGAGCGTCTGGAACAGTTCGATCATGCGTTCGAGCTGATCAGCGGCCTGCTTCCGCAGCTGGAAATCGGCGGCCTGCGGGAGCCGGAGGCGTTTCTTCAGAGACTCATCTCCCCTTTTGAAGGCGGAATGATCGCACACCGTTACGGACAGTATATAGCCGAGCAGGTCGGTTACTACAAGGATTGCAGCGCGGCCACGCTATACGTCCGGTCGGACGACAGGCTGAAGGCCGTGGCTCAGGCCGGCGAGGCGAACGGGCCGGCTGAATACACCCTCGACAACAACGGCTCCTACGCCGTGTTAACCTACCATTTGGGGAACCAGCAGGAGCAGGTTTTTTTCACGGAATCGAAAAGCATGTTCTATTACTGCATCCGCTCGGGAGAATATGTGCTGACGCTGCACTTCCCGGCCGACCCGTCTTGGGACTACAGGAAATTCATCCGCTACAAAGAGAGCGCCAATCATGCTATAATGAGTAAAAATCCGGTCATCATCCAATTTGTCAAACTATGTTTAGGAGGGATGCCGTCTTGAGTCGCGGCGTATTCGTATCCAAAAACGGAGTCGTCTCCAAAGCCATCGGTTTTCAGCCGAAGGAAGCGCTGCTGTTCGCCCCTTCGGATAAAAATTCCTCCCAAATTTTGCGCGATCAGCGCTCGGCGATGAAACGCAACAACAAACAAATCAAGGACCGTTTTGCCCAGGCCAGCAAAAAGGCTTGAGCTTTCCAAATCATAAACCGCTTTTGCTTCGACATTAAAATGCCGGGCGAAGCGGTTTTTTAGCATTTAGGGCGGCTGAGCGGGGCTTCCCTTTTACGACTCCGGCTTTCTTGGTCCATTGTTGAATGGAATAGTTGCAAAATAGTTGCAAAATGTACAGCGGCTTATCCGCAAATGCTGCCATAGCGCTTGATCAAGTGTAAAACCTGCAATTACTCCGCTATCTTTTGAAGAATAGGCAAAGAGACGAGGAAATAGATGTATGAAATGCAATTAACCGAATGATTGGGCAAATGGATATATAGAACAGCGGCAAAGCCGTTTTTTGGCTCTGCGAAAGTGAGATTAAAGTATAAAAAAGTATCCTATACAACAAAATTGTGTGTACTTGTATCTTTGTGTGGCGTGAATTACGATGGTATAGGATGGTTTTTTTAAATGAGATATCGATAAATATAAAAGGAGTGGTTATCATGAGCGCCAAACTGTTTTCCCCATGGACGGTAAAGCAAGTTACTTTAAAAAATAGGATCGTCATGTCTCCTATGTGCATGTATTCTTCCTCGAACCAGGACGGAAAAATCGCCGACTGGCACCGGGTTCACTACGCCAGCCGGGCCGTCGGCGGCGTCGGACTCATTATCGTGGAAGCGACCGCCGTCGCCCCCGAAGGACGGATTAGCTATGACGACCTCGGCATCTGGAGCGACGAGCATATCGCCGGGCTGAAGGAACTCGCGGACCTTGTTCACCAAAACGGCGCCAAGATCGGGATTCAGCTCGCGCACGCCGGCAGAAAAGCGGTGCTGGACGAGACGATCGTCGCTCCGTCGGCCATCCCGTTCCCGGACATGAAAGTGCCAAAAGCCGCTGACGCCGGCGATATCCGGCGGATCGTCGAAGGCTTCCGGGATGGGGCGCGCCGGGCGAAGGAAGCCGGGTTCGATGTGATCGAAATCCACGGCGCTCACGGCTACCTGATCCACGAATTCCTCTCCCCGGTTTCGAACCATCGGGAAGATGAATACGGCGGCGACGCAAACGGCCGCTACCGCCTGCTCGGCGAAGTGATCGACGCGGTGAAAAGCGTATGGGACGGCCCGCTGTTCGTGCGGGTTTCGGCCAATGAATACGCCCCGGAAGGCAACTCGCTAGATCAATATATCGATTATGCCCGGCGAATGAAGGAACAGGGCGTCGATTTGATCGACTGCAGCTCCGGCGGGCTCGTGCCGGCGCCGATCGACGTGTTCCCCGGCTATCAGGTAAATCTGGCGGATCAAATCCGCGCCCAGGCAGCCGTTGCTACCGGGGCGGTCGGCTTGATCAACAGCCCGCTCCAAGCGGAAGAAATTATCGGGAACGGCCGCGCCGACCTTGTGTTCCTCGGCCGCGAATTGCTGCGCAATCCTTATTGGCCTTACGAAGCGGCCAAGGAACTGCGCACGACGCTGGAGCGTCCCGTTCAATACCAGAGAGCCTGACCGCCGCCGGGGAGTGATAAAATCCGCTTTTCTAAAACCGGACCTTGAGCTTTTGTACGCAGGTTTGCGTAGGCTCAAGGTCCGGTTTTTGCCGCCTCGGCCCCGGCCGGTACGGCCGCTGCCAAGCGCTGCAGTTGCTCCGCGGATCGGCCCTGAATTCGGCGGGCCTGGCCGAGCCCCGCTTGGATTTCCCGGGACGGAGCTATATAATTTGAAGAGTGAGTTTGGTTAAGGAGTTGTCAAGCTGTTATGAACCTTTCTGATTCAATACATCGTCCCGGACTCGCCCCGGCCGGCACTGCTTCGTTTCGTGCGCCGAAGCGCGTCCTGATCATGACGGCGGTGGAGGCGGAGCGGGATGCCGTGCAACGCGGGCTGGGCGGACATGCCGGGGCCGAGGTGCGGCTCGCCGGCGTTGGCCCGGCAGCGGCCGCCGCGGCCACGGCGGCAGCGCTCGCTGCGGCTGGCGGCGAATTCGAGCTCGTCATCAGCGCGGGCATCGGCGGCGGATTTCACGGGGTCGCCGAGGTCGGTTCGCTGGTCGTCGCCAGCGAAATCATCGCCGCCGATCTGGGCGCGGAAACGCCGGACGGCTTTGCGAGCGTGGACGAGCTCGGCTTCGGCTCCGCGCGGATCGCGGTGGAACGCCGCCTTGCCGCCCGCTGGGCGGACGCCCTTGCCGCTGCCGGGCTTCCGGCCTATTACGGGCCGGTCCTGACGCTGTCGACCGCGACCGGTACGGCAGAAACGGCCGAAGCGCTGCGGGCCCGCTTCCCCGGCGCGGGAGCCGAAGCGATGGAAGGCTACGGCGTCGCCGAAGCGGCGCGCCAGTTCGGCCTTCCGTCGCTGGAGCTGCGGGCCATTTCCAACGCGGTCGGCCCGCGCCGGCGCGAGCTGTGGAAAATCGGCGACGCCCTGCAGGCGCTGGAACAAGCCTGCTCAATACTACCGGAGGTGCTGCAATCATGAACATCGCTTTTTCCCCTTGTCCCAACGATACTTTCGTTTTTCACGCCTGGGTGCACGGACTGATCCCCGGCGCGCCCGAGCTGGACGTGACTTATGCGGATATCGACATAACGAACGGCCTTGCGGCATCCGGCCGCAGACCGGATGTGCTTAAAGTTTCCTACGCGGCTCTGCCTTGGCTGCTGGACGAATATGCGCTGCTGCCCTGCGGCGGCGCTTTGGGACGCGGCTGCGGGCCGCTTGTCCTGACCGCCGGAACGGCTGGCGGCACGGACGAGGCGTCCGCCCTGTCCGGACGCCGGGTGGCGGTCCCGAGCGAACGCTCGACCGCCTATCTGCTGTTCCGCCTGTGGGCGGCACAGCATGTCCCGGGCGGCGTCGGCGAAATCATCGTCATGCCGTTTGACGAGATCATGCCGGCGGTGCAGCGCGGCGATATCGACGCCGGGCTGGTCATTCACGAAGCCCGGTTCACCTATCAGAACTACGGGCTCAAGATGCTTCAAGATCTGGGCAGCTGGTGGGAATCCGATACGGGGCTGCCGATTCCGCTGGGCGCCATCATCGCCCGCCGCTCGCTTGACCTGGCGGCCCTCGCCCGCTGGACGCGGGAATCCGTCGAATACGCCTGGGCGCATCCTGAAGCTTCCGCCGATTACGTGATGAGCCACGCGCAGGAAATGTCGCCGGAAGTGACGCAGGCGCACATCAACCTGTACGTCAACCGCTACACGGCGGAGCTGGGCGAAGACGGCTATGCCGCCGTAACCGCCTTGCTCGACCGCGCCGCGGCCGAAGGGCTCGTCCCGAAGGTGGACCCCGCGAAACTGAGATAAAAGCCCCGGCCACTTGGCGGATATGCTAATTATGCGTCGACCCTACCCCAATCTACTCAAAAAGGAGCCGTACTGGCTCCTTTCATTTTCCCCTTCTCTCTTATTGAGTCCGGCTCCTAAGCTCCACCGCCAAAACGCTGGCGGTACCCGCATTTCCGGCACAGTTCTTCCACCGCTGTCCGGCGCGAAAAACCTTCGTACAACCGGTTGGCCCGTTCTCCTTCGATAATTTCCGAAAACGGGGTTTTGTACACGTTGCCTAAATTGATCACCCCTTCGCCGTCGAGGCAGCAAGGGATTACCGTACCGTCGACCAAAATCCCCGCCTGATTGCGGAGCGCATGGCAAAAGCCCTTGCCGTCGTCCTCCTGCGCTTTTAAATCCGGCCAGGCGAATTCGTGGTCCTGATTCAAGTAAATCCGCTCGGCCAATTGAACTCCGCTGCCGGGTACGACTTTCTCCTCGATGCGGTAGTCCAGGCCAAATTCTTTTTCGATGATCTCCAAAGTCTCGCGGTTGCGCTTGCGCTGCAAGTTCGTTTCGTTATCCTTCGTCAAGTTCCAGAGCCGGAACGAAACGATCAGATCGGACGAAGCGACGGCCTCCCGGACGAAGGACAAAATGGAGTACAAGTAACCCTCCCGATCCACGGAGCCTTCGTGCCCGTCAAAGCTGTGCAGCGAAAAATTCATCTGCCGCAGCGCCGGCTTGCCGAGCAGCTTAGCCTTAACCTTCGGAATCAATGTGCCGTTGGTCGTGATGTTTACCTGAAATCCTTTTTCGTGGCTGATGTCCAGGAGCCGGTCGATTTTAGGATGCAGCAGCGGCTCCCCTTTAACGTGAAAATAAATGTAATCCGTATGAGGTTTAATGTCGTCCAAAATTTTGCTGAAGTCTTCCGTTTTGATAAACTGCGCGTTGCGGTGCGTCGGCGGACAAAAGCTGCACGCCAAATTGCAAATGCTGGTCGTTTCGATATAAAACTTTTTAAACTTTTTCATGTACTTGAGCCTACTTCACTTTGATTTAGTATTCGGGATTTGTCCGCACTAGCGCCTGCATTAAATCCGACAAGATACAATTTCTCGCCACCACATGCTAACGGTTGCCATAAGCGCTATTTGTCCCAAAAGCGTTGATTGCAAATTGTAACGGTTGCCACGGCGCTTATTTTACTGAAATCCGGCTGTTTTTGCTTAGATCCAGACAAATAACGGCGCTCGCAACCGTTACAATTTAGAAAAGACACTAGCGTTCGCCACCACATTTATACGAAAAATAACTCAACGCGTTAAAGTGTGGAAGCGCGTCGAAACAAAAAGGGGGGGTGTTTGATTCTTTTTTTCCATAATATGGGTTTATACTGAATTCAGTTCATGAAGTTCAACTTCATAGCCCATCTGT